>Ga0105047_10020292_pt1 | contig 10218 bp, 7 predicted proteins | sample MAT04_FD_78384 | JGI IMG/M metagenome (GOLD analysis project Ga0105047, IMG submission 78384) | Freshwater microbial communities from Lake Fryxell liftoff mats and glacier meltwater in Antarctica - MAT-04 (megahit assembly) | ecosystem: Environmental > Aquatic > Freshwater > Ice > Liftoff... | reverse complement strand
CATCGGGCTGGGCCGCCGGCTTGAGGCCCTGCGCGAGGCGCAGTTGACCGAGGGGCTGGCCGGGCGGCCGGTCTCGACGGAGTGGCTCGAGCAGCAGGAGGCGCGGGTGCGGGCGCACTGCGTGGGGTTCTATTACAGCGTGGGGGCGCGGCGGCTGGTGGGTGATCCTGACGCCGAGACGACTACCGACGAGCAGGACGCGGCGGCGCGGAGCAACAAGCTGGGTGAGCAGATGACGGTGGTGGCGCACCGCGCGCTGGTGAAGATGCCGTGGGTCGGGCAGGCTGAGTTTGCCGACCCGCATCCCCTTGTGCCCGCGGCGGGCTTGGCTCTTGAGCCCGCGACGGGCTTGGCCCCTTTGCCAGCACGGGCGGCGGGCGATAGCGGCCAGAAGGGCGGGGCTGGGTCATGAAGTTCAGGCATTGCATCGCGGCCCCGTGCAGCTTTGCGTCGAGCTCGGTTGGTGATAGCGAGATGCTGGCGACGGTGGCGTGCAAGCTGACGTGCCGGATCGATGAGCGGGGCGTGTTGGTGCCGGTGGCGCTCGACCAAGCGTGGCCGCTGCTCAACGAGCCCTCTGAGCTGCTTGGCGTGACGCTGCAGCCGGACGTGGACTTTCGGCGTCCTGACGTGGACGTGCTGGTGGTGGGACCTGCCGTTACGCCCGGGGGTAAGCCCGCGCGGGCGATGAAGGTCCAGATCGAGTGCGGCCAGCTGAAGTGGGAGGCGGCGGTCTTTGGTGATCGCGTCTGGATCGTGGATGAGCAGGGTGTGCGGGCCAGCGAGGCCGAGGAGTTTACGACGATGCCGCTCACGCCCGAGCGCGCGTACGGCGGGGCTTCGAGTTTCGGGGGCATGGCGCTGATGGACGGGATGAACCCCGCCGGCCGCGGGTATGTGGCGGAGAAGGCGGTCGCGGGCGGGACGAAGCTTCCGAATATTGAGCGTGTCGGCGAGCTTGTGCGGACGTGGGAAGATCGGCCGTCGCCGATCTCGACGGGGCGGTTCATGGGCGGGGCGATGGGCTTTACGTCGTCCGGGCCGCTGTCGGTGCAGGAGCTTGGCAAGCCCGAGCGGATCGGCGATATGGCGGAGCGGTTTATGCAGGCGGGGTTGCAGTCAAGCCCGCTTGAGCTGACGTGCCCGGCTAAGAAGCTGGGCGCAGAGCTTCTGCTGCGCGGCTTTGAAGCCGGGGGAGATTTGCGGTGGAAGCTTCCGCCGGTGCGGGCGAATTATCCGGCGGTGATCGGCGAGGCGTGGGGCCCTGTGGCGCACGTGGCGGTGGGCGCGCTGCGATCAGCGTTCCCGCTGGCGATCTCACGGATCGTCGCGCTGCCGAGCCACCGCGTGCTGTGCCTGACGTACTCGACGAGCTTCAGGTGGATGTTCGAGCGTGAGCAGGCCGAGCGTTCGTGCGGGTTGGTTTGGCACGGGGCGTGGACGCTGGACCCGTGGGCCGACCGGGCGGAGATCGCGGCGATGGACGCGCGTGCGCGAGCGGCAGATCGGGCGGCGGAGTACGGGCGCGGAAGCGCTGCCGGGCAGGGGGTCTTACCTTGAGCGAGCGTGCGCCAATCCCGCGGCCCGTGCCGCAGTCAGAGATGCCGGTGATGGCGATCCCGCCTGAATACCAGGCCAAGCCGGGGCCGGTCGAGGTTGTCACGGCGCAGCCCGGTGAGCAGGCGCTGGTGGCGGTGGTGGCCAAGCGAACGTACCGGTGGGCGCACAACTGCGAGGCGGTCGCGGCGGAGGTTCAGCGCCCGCTGTACAAGGGTGATGAGCCGCACGAGCCGCTTGCGGACGTGCCGTTGGGCGATGAGCCGCCGATGACGAGCTTGCGGCGCGTGCCGGAGGTCTTCGCGCGTCGCCCGGGGACGGACGTGATCGTGCACGGGCGTGCGGTGCCCACGCCGGGCGCGGTGTCAATGAGCGTGTCGGTGCGGGTCGGGACCAAGCTGCACGCGGCGACGGTGACAGGCGATCGGCTGGCGCTCTTTGAGCCCGGCGGTATTCGGTTTACCGACCCGGCCGAGCTGGCGCCGCTGCCGCTGCGGCACGAGCTGGCCTTTGGCGGTCTTGACCGGGCGGCGGGCCAGCGGTTCTTGCAGGGGGTGCAGGACGAAGTGGGCCTGATGGCCTTCCGGCGCACGGCGACATACCTGCGAAAGAAGTTCATCAAAGCGCCGCCGTTTAGCTACGCGCGGAACATGTACGGGCGCGGGTACGTGACGGATCCGAGCCAGCCTGGCAGGGCGGGCCGGTGGCGTTGCCGAACATCGAACGCCCGGGCGATGAGCTGACGCCCGAGCGGCTTGGTGGCAACCCGGCGATGGCGTGGAGTCGCCTGCCGATCCCGGCGCTGTTTGGGTTCTTGGATGCGAACTCGTTTCCGCGTAGTGCGATGTCTGGGCTGCCCCCGGCGTTTGACGTGCACCCTGACGAGATGCCCGAGGTCCGCGCGGGGTTGCTCGTCAAGGGCTACTGCCCGGGGTCATGGGCGTCGGTGAAGCCCGAGGATGTTCCGAAGATGTTCAACCCTGATATGGCGCGGACGGCGCCGCTGGGCCTGCGGTTTGACTATTTGCGTCCGGGCGAGGTGATCTTCTTGCGGGGCATGGGCGGGCTTGAGCGTGAGCTGGCGGTGCTGCTGCCGCGCGAGGCGCCGGTGATGTCAATCCCGGGCGCGGGCGTTGGGGGGCGTGATCTGACGATGGGCGAGCTTGAGCTTCAGCAGGTGCTGATCGACGTGGACGCGGGCGAGCTGGAGGTGGTCTGGTCGGGCGTGGCGCCGATTGCGATGCGTCAGAGCGCGGGGCAGGCGCTGGCGTGGCGTGATGTGGCGCGTGTGGACTGGAGGCCGCTGTGAGCATGCGATTTGGTCGGGCGCTTGCGATCTACGGGATGGGCGTGGACTGTCACGCGGGCATGCCGCCGAGCCAGCCGCCGGTGCCTCCCGCGCCGGTCAACCCCGTGCCGGTGCCATCGAATGTGGTCGCCTCGATGTATGCGATGTACCCCTCGCAGTGGCTAATGGGCAAGTTCAGCAAGCCGACGGTGCACACCGAGGGCGACGGGGGCCTTTTGGCGGGGCACGACTGGGGCGTTGGGCAGCCGCACCTGTTCACGGGCCCGGTGATGATCGTGACGCCTTCGGCGATCTTTACGGCTCTAGGCGCAAGCCATAAGTACTGGATCCCGTGCAGCGCTGTGCAGGAGCCTGTCGAGGGCGGTTTGGTCAACGGCGCTACTGGCGGGTCCGGCGCCATCGCGCCCGTCGGCGCGTGCTGCCTTATGTCAACGCAGAACTGCATGGACGTGAGTGGCGCGGGCTTCAACGCCCCGACGGGCATTGGCATCTCAACGCCCACGACGCGCCAGGTCGGGGTGACGTGCGGTGACATCGTGGCCGGGATCGTGAGCCTGCTGACCGACTGCTTGGCCTCGTTCGCCTCCAGCAAGCTCGGGGGCGCGGTCGCCGGGCAGTTGGGGGCCGCCGCAGGCGGGATCGGAGAAGCGGCGATTGGTACCGCTGTCTCGGTCTACGTCAACGCGATGGGCACCGCGGCGGGGAACTCGATGAGCAACAGCAGCGGTGGCGGGCTGGCCGTGGCCGTGGGGCAGGCCACGACGATCCCGATCGTGGGCCCGGCGGCCCTGGTCGCTGGCGGTCTGGCGTTCGGCTCTGGCGCGCTCGCCGGCGCGCTGCAAGAGGGCATCGACGGGCCCCGCGATGAGAACGGGTTCATCAGGACCAGCTCCGCGCCTTGAGCCGTTGGACGCCCGCGGGGGACGGACTTCGACAATGGGGCGCCAGCTGCGCAACAAGTGGCCCTGCGCGCGGGACGACACACCGGTGGATCTCGCACCCGGCCGCAGTCCCCCGGGGCAGGGCTGACGCGGCCGCGTACGCTGCCCGCCAGTGGCGAAGCCGTATCCAGCAACGACGGCGTGCTTGCGTTGGGCTGGGCCGAGCGAGCGTGTCCGTCGTTCTCTCCCGTGCTGAAAGGACAGGATCGTCGATGCCACCTCCGACCCAAGCCAACCGTGAGATGTCGGTGAAGGTGCAGGGGCAGGCTGACGACGCGCTCTTGCTGCGTGGATTCAGCTATACCGAGGAACTGGGGCGGCCGTTCGTGCTGTCGGTGCTGCTGGCGCCCACGAGCGTGGCGGTGAAGCCCGAGAAGCTCGTGGGTCAGAGCCTGACGGTGAAGCTGGTGTGCCCGGGCAAGCCCGACCGGTTCTTCAACGGCTTGGTTGCGTCGGCGTCGATCCCCGGGAACCACGACATCTTGGAGTATCGGCTGAGTGTGATCCCGAACCTTGGGCTGCTCGGTTACAGCACGCGCTGCCGGTGGTTTCAGGAAGAGTCGGTGCTCGATGTGATCAAGAAGGTCATCGGCGGGCACGCGGTGCAGGTAGAGGACAAGTGCAAGGAGCCGTACGAGCCGCTTGAATTCTGCGTGCAGTACCGCGAGAGCGACCTGTCGTTCGTGACGCGGCTGATGGAGCAGTACGGGATCTACTACCAATTTGTGCACAGCGAGACGGGCAACAAGGTCGAGCTGTGCGACGGGCCGCTGTGCCACAAGGACATCGAGAACTACGACGAGCTGGCGTTCTACGCGCCGGGTTCGAGCCACGAGGGCGACGCCTTCAGCGTGTTTGGGCTTGAGGCGCGGATGTGTACGGCGACGTTTGCGACCAAGGACTACAACTTCAAGACCCCGCCGAACCAGCTGCTGAGCCCCAAGGACGTGGACTCGCCGTTTGGGAGCAAGACCCTTGATGCCGGGCTGCCTACGCGGATGTTCGAGTATCCCGGCGAGTTCAGCAACGCGGCGGGAGGCGGGACGGTTGCGTCGCTGCGTGCCGAGGCGCTGGCGGCGGGCGCGCAGACGTTCACTGGCAGCTGCGATGTGCGCGGGCTGTTCGCGGGCGGGGTGTTCAAGCTGACGGACCCCAACGGCGACCTGAGCGACGAGCTTGAGCAGAAGTATCTCGTGACGGGCCAGCAGGTGAGCGGGCAGGCTGACAGCTACGACCGCGGCACTGGTGGCGGCGGCGCGCGTGTGAGCTGCTGTGTGACGGCGATCAAGGACACCCAGGCGTTCCGCCTGTGGCCCAGTACGCGCAAGCCGGTGATCGCCGGTGCGCAGACGGCGATGGTCGTGGGCCCGAAAGACCATGAGATCCACACCGATGAGTTCGGGCGCGTGCGCGTGCGGTTCCACTGGGACGAGGACCACGACGGCACCACGGGCGACACGAGCTGCTGGGTGCGAGTGGCGCAGCTCTGGGCGGGCAAGCAGTGGGGGGCGGTGTTCTTGCCGCGGGTCGGGCACGAGGTGGTGGTGCAGTTTCTAGAGGGCGACCCTGACCGCCCGCTGGTGACTGGCGCTGTGTACAACGCGGACAACATGCCGCCGTACCCGCTGCCCGACAAGAAGATGATCTCGGGGATCAAGAGCCACAGCGTGAAGGAGGGGCCGAATTCGGCGGATGCGCCGCGCGGCTTCAACGAGATCAAGTTTGATGACACCAAGGGCAGCGAGCTGTTCGCGACGCACGCGCAGCACAACATGACCGAGACGGTGCTGAACAATCAGGCGTCGACGGTCTCTGGCAACCGGACGCAGACGGTCAAGGGCACGCACACCGAAACGATCACCAAGGACACCAAGGTGGTGATCGCCGAGGGCAACCTTGTCAACGTGGTGAATAAGGGTAACGAGGAGCACACGATCGCGGAGGGCAGCTTTACCGAGACGGTGAAGAAGGACTACACCATCGCGGTCAAGGACGGGAAGTTCGCGGTGGAGGTTGAGCCGGGCGACGCGTCGATCAACGCCAAGACCGGCGGGTTTACCGGTACGAGCAAGGACCAGCTCTGGCTGGAGTCGTCCAACGCGACCTCGACGCTGAAGGCGAAGAACAACGTGGTTGTCTCGAGCGGGACGGCCAACGTAGAGGTCACCGCTGGCGGCGAAAACGTGACTATCAAGTGCGGGCAGTCGACCGCGACGGTGGCCAAGGACGGGACAATCACGCTAGATGGGATGAAGATCGCGGTGACCGGCAAGACGGAGATCAACCTTTCGGTGGGCGCCAACTACGTGAAGATCGATCCGTCGGGCGTGACGATCTTCGGCACACTGGTGAAGATCAACTAACGCACCCGGGAGCCGCGCATGCCCATCGAAACGCTGTTTGCGCGGAACACGGACGCGATCAGGCGGTTCCTGACCGATCGTGCGCGGACGCTGATGGTGCTGACGCGCGACGCGGACCTTGAGGTCGTGATCAAGAAGCTGCTGGTCAAGTTGGACGACACGTGCGAGCGGGTCATCATGGTGGCGTGCGAGGTGCCATTTGTAGAGCCGGCTTCTTGGTGCGAGGGGGTTATGCAGCGCCTGAGCGAGGCGCAGGAGCCGCTACGGGGCGTCTATCAGCGTGGCGGGGTGCGGCTGGCGTCGGTGCCGGTAGCGTCGCGTGGCAGGGGCCAGTTAGCAGGCCAGCCCCAAGCTCCTGCACAAGTCCAATCACCGGCGCAGCGGTTGGCGGCGTATCTCGCGGCCAGCGCCGAGGCGATCGCGCCCGTGAGCGATGCGATGGCGGTGGTGATCGTGCCCAAGTCGGTCGCTGACTTCGCGGCCTTCCAGCGAACGCTGTGCTTTTTAGCCGACAACATTCCCAGCACGAGGGTGAAGCTGATCGTGCCCGATGACCGGAGCAAGCCGGGCTTGCCGCGGGTGGGCTCGATGTGCCGCCGGGGCTTTGTGCACCCCTTCCACGTGCCGCCCGAGGCGATGCAGGCGGAGCTTGAGCACGATCTTTCGCCGCAGGGCGAGCTTGGCGCGCTGATGTTCGGCGCGGCGTCCAAGCTCACCGCCACTTCTGCCGCCACGCCTGCCGCCACGTCTGCCGCCACGGCGGCCTCCACGGCGGCCCAGCTCGTCAAAATCAATGCCAGCAAGGCGATGCTCGCGGGGTTCCTCTCTTCATCAGGGCGGTTGGGTGAGGCGGCGGCGATCCAGGTTGAGCAGCTTGAGCAGGCCAAGGCCGGCGGCGACGTGCTTGGTGAGGCGCAGGCGCTCTACAACCTTGGCACCACGCGGCTCAAGCAACACCATTACGCAGACGCCGAGGCGATGCTTGACCGTGCGGTGGAGCTGAGCTTTGACAGCAAGCGCGACCCGCTGCTGGCGATGAGCCTGACGAACCTGGGCGTGGCGTTTGAGCGTCAGCGCAAGGGCGAGCAGGCGGTGCAGGCGTTTGACCTTGCGCGCGCGGTCTTTCGGCGGATGAGCCACCCGCCGGGCGAAGCGCACGTGCTGGACTGCAAGGCCGGGGCGCTGGCGTCTTTGGGCCTGCACGAGGCCGCGCGTGAGAGCTGGCGCGAGGCGCGGCGGCTCTACGAGGGCATTAGCGCGCCGGCACTCGCGGACGTGCGCAGCGCGGGACGCGAGGACATTGACCAGAAACTTGCGCGGCACGAGAACAACCCCGCTGGCTACACGCCGCGCCCAACGCCGGTGAACCTTGAGATCTCAGCTCTGGCGCGGGCCGGCGCGGGTGGTGGCGCGGGTGGTGGTGGCGGCTCGCGAGCCATGCAAGGCGGTGGTGCATGAGCGGGCTTGACAAAATCGCGAAAGAACTGGGCGAGGGCGCTGCGCACGCCGGGCAGAGCAGTGCCGACGACATCGCGCGCGGCCTAGGCCAGGGCAGTGATGAGCTAGGCGACCTTGCCGGTCGTGGCAGCACGTTGGCTGACAAGAGCTCGGGGGCGGGTTCAAACGCCGGGCAGGCCGGGATGACCCAAGATCAGCTTGCGGCCCAGCAGGCCCAGCAGTCGAAGCTGACGGACGTCTGGACGCACTCGGGCAACGAGATTGATCGGCGCTTCTGGGAGGAGGGCCGCCTGCCGGTGAACCCGATAGGGGGCATGCTCGAGTCTTCGCAGGGGCTTGCGGCGACATTCAATGATCTGCGCGGGGGCGACCGCGTGGTCGAGGTCCTCAGGCAAAGCCAGGCGGGCTTTGATGTCGTGTCTCAGGACATCTCCAACCAGCTCTCGGCGTTGTTTCATGTTGGTGACGGGCCGGTGCCGCGCGGCGCGCTGCAGCACATCGGCGCGGGCTTCCAGCTTCTGACGTCGATCGAGCAGTTGCTAACGATGTGGATGGCGGCGATCCCATTCCCGGCGTTTCCGGCGGTGCGGGTGATGGACTGCGACATTGGGCTGCCGCACGCGCACTTGCACCCGCCGAACCTGATCCCGCCTGCGCCGCCGGTACCGCTGCCCAGCACCGGGCCGATCATGCCGATCCCGCTGCTCAGCGGCGCGTCGCGCACGCTGATCAACAACATGCCCGCGGCGCGTTGCGGCGACATGGGCCTGGGCGTGTGGTGCGGCGGATTTTTCCCGATGTACGAGGTCTTCTTGGGCTCGTCGAGCGTGTGGATCGAGGGCGCGCGTGCCGCGCGGGTGCTGGTAGACATCACCAAGCACTGCATCTTCTCGGCGCCCAAGCCCAGTGACCCGCCGCTGGGCCCGATGGTTGGGATGACGATCAACTCGAGCGCCAACGTGCTCATCGGCGGTGTGCCCATGCCCTCGCTGGTCAGCCTGTTGATGGGCGGTGCCTTCGGGGTGCTGTTCAAGGGGTTGGCCAAGGGCGTCAAAGCGCTCAAGGGCGTGCTGAAGAAGGCCGCGGCTGAGGCTGGCGAGCACGCCGACGAGGTGGCCAAGGCCGCCGACAACGTCGCCGAGGCGGGCGACAACGTGGCGGATGACGTAGCGGACGCGGCCGACACGCTGGTGGACGAGGCACCCGTGACGGCGGCGGACGATATCGCCGATGAGGTCACAGGCGTCATGCGGCAGAGCGATATCGTGCTCAAGCACGCAGGCCTCGCTGACGAGGTTGTCGAGAATGTCGGACGCTCACCCAACATGCAGCGTCAGCTTGCCGAGCACACGGCTAACGGCGGGACCGTCCGCCAAGGCACGCCCGGCAAGGGCAGTTACTACGACCCGGCCAGCAAGGAGATCGTGCTGGACCCAAACCTGACGCCCGGTCAGCAGACCTCGACGTTGGCCCACGAGCTTGGCCACGCCACCAACCCGAGCCCGCCCCCAGGCGCGACCTCGGGGGTCTCGCGCGACGAGTACGTAAACGGGATGCTGCGCGACGAGGCCTACGCCCAGCACAGCAGCGGTGTGGCACGCAACGAGGTCGCTGGCGGCGGGGGCCCGGACATCGGCGGCCCGCCCGGTCAGAGCAGCGGTGAGTACCAGAGCATCTCCAACGAGCTGCAGAACGGCGCCGTAGATCATGATGTGGCCATGGACGACATGGCCGACCTGATGGGCCAAGAACGCACCAGCACCACGGGCGAGAACTACACCGACTATTACGGCGACGCGTTCGACCAGGCCAATGGGGCGCCCACGCCCACCGGCAGCAACAGCTCAGGGTTCGCCACCGGTGATCCGACGATCCCTGACGGCGCGCCGATCACGGGGGGCACATGAACCAGCAGGCGGCCATCGACTTCGCCCACATCGACCGGCTCGTCCGCGCGCTGGTCACGCCACGCCGGACAGATCTGAACCACTTCGAGCACTGCCTGGGCGTGCGACTGAGCAAAGATCTTGAGGTCGGCAATTGGGTCCACTACCTGCACGTGCCCAGCGGAAAGGTCATTGAGCGCATCGCGGTGGCGCAGTCGGTGGACTCAACACGCACGCGCCTGACGGTGACGTTCGCACAAGGTCTGGGCCCGGTCAAAGATGAGGCGCTGCTGGCGACCTACGGCAAGGCGCTGAGCGTGCAGGCCGCGCCGCAGGTGCCGCCCGAGGGGGTCATGATCTGGGGTTACAACCTCGATCTCGCGCTGGTGAAGTTCAGCTTCAGCAGCCTCTCAGGGCGGCTGCACACGCTGAACATCGAGTGGCCGTTCTGAGCACGCCTGCTACGGACCACTGCTCAAGCTTGTGCTCGCGAAGAGGATTAAAGGCGAGAGAGCCAAGACCCACGCGAAGCGTGCGGGTACCCCAGACGAATGAGTGAAGGCGAGAATCGGAATGCCGCGCTCTGGCGGAACGAATCAGGGCTTGCGCCTGGTGCCGACGGCGAAGAACAGGTTGCCCGCACCGATCAGCACCAACGCGCCGAGTGTGAGCCAGTAGAAGAAGTCTGGGCGGGTCGAGGTGTT
>Ga0105047_10020291_pt1 | contig 10218 bp, 11 predicted proteins | sample MAT04_FD_78384 | JGI IMG/M metagenome (GOLD analysis project Ga0105047, IMG submission 78384) | Freshwater microbial communities from Lake Fryxell liftoff mats and glacier meltwater in Antarctica - MAT-04 (megahit assembly) | ecosystem: Environmental > Aquatic > Freshwater > Ice > Liftoff... | reverse complement strand
CATCCCACCGTCATGAAGCTCGACGGTGATTACCCGATTGGAGTCATCGTTCCAAAGAAGGAGATGATGGAACTCAACAAACGACTCGAACGCTCCGAAACTCTCGCCAAATACGATATCCTTATCCGACCAACAATCCCTCGCGGCAGGTAATTCATTTTCTGCCGCTCGCCTAAAGGCAGGTTCGTTGGTGTTAGGCTGCTGGAATGCCACGAACATCCAGAGCTTCTCGCAGTGGTTTTGTTTATCATGTCCTGAACAGGGGCAATGGCCGCAGCGATGTCTTCCACAAAGATGACGATTTTGCCGCGTTTGTGCACCTGATGCGGGAGGCTCACGAGAAGGTGCCAATGCGGCTGACCGGGTTTTGTCTGCTGACATGCCATTTCCATTTGCTCTAAAAAAATCGCAAAAAGGTGTCAGAACCCGTTTCGTGAAGCGGCTTCCAACTCGATATCTTCCTCCTTGCCCAACCATTGATTTACATTCCATTTCGGCATGCGGAGCATGCCCTACGGTTCGCCGGTCACGTCTTCGATGTCCGTGAAATCCAACGGTGGCTTCTTCATCTGCTCGGTAAAACATCCCCAAAGCCGGTCGTATACGCCCAACCGCACATACCGATGAAAACTCCAATGCGGCCACTCGCGTGGACAACGGATGTGGCCATGTTTCACGGGATTCCAATGGATGTAATCGAAATGCGTCTCGAAATCCTCTTCATCTTCCAACGTATGCTCCCAATACCGCGGCTGCCAAATCCCGCGCCGCCGCTGACGCTGGCGGCCTTCCGATACGACGTAATCGCTCCCGCCCATTTCCAACCACGGGTTCGCTACGGCAGTTCCAGGGCCGCCTTCAGACAGTCGTTGATCTGGTGCAGCAGCACGTCCGACAGCACGCCGATCTTCTTTCGAATCAAGTTCTCATGCACCGTAAACAAGTTGCCACAGGTGACCGCGGAGTCAACATTCAAGCCTGTGTTTTGACCGTCCGGCGTGCTTAGGTCGATGAGCAATTGGGTCGGGTCCGTGCCAACTCGGCTGAGATTTTTCGTGATCGTAACGACAACCGTATTGGTCAGGCTCACATTGCGCCCGTCGGCCTGCACCACCAGCGCGGGGCGAACTTTCGACCCCGTCGCATCGCTGAATGGATGATCGAGAATCACGACATCGCCACGCTGGACTTTCATCATCGATTCTCGTAATTGGACGAGTCTTCCCAATCCTCGGGGCACAGCTCTGCGAGCAGCGGTTCCATCGACGATACCGCGTCTTCCTCGAGCAGCGACTGGATCTTTTGGTAGATGTCGGCTCGCACGAGAACGTAGGTCGTGTTCGTCGCGCGATCGAGGACCGACACCGGCGAACGCGACACTTGCGTCAATGCCTGGTGCTGTTGTTCCGTAAGTTCAAGGGTCATGACTACCTCCTATGCCCTGAATCATAATCGGCCCTGAATGAACCGGACAGCAGGTTGGCGCGCGTCCAGTGCCGATTCGCCAAACTATTAAAACGCGCAAAGTTTGTCGATTCTTCGGCTTATCGCGAGCGTCTGATCATCACCACTTCGAGCGTTTGCTCGCAATTCCGCTACTGTACATCCACCCGTCTTGGTAAATCGGTGGTTGTCTCGGCTCTTAGGAATGTTGGAACCGGAGCGAAGAAAAGGACAAAAGAAGACAAAAGAAGAAGACAAAAGTAGGAAGCAAAAGCTGCCATGTGGGTTTGTGAAAACGAGTGTAACCTGAGCTCAGCGCGTAGTGGTAGCGAGTCCGTCTTGAAGCGGATTTTTTGCGGGATCGAGGGTCTGGAGCGAAAGTCAAAAAGGCAAAAAAAGGGGACATTCTACTTTACAGGCGGGTTCGTTGGTGTCAGGCTGCTGGAATGCCACGAACATCCAGAGCTTCTCGCGGTGGTTTTGTTTACCATGTCCTGAACAGGGGCAATGGCCGCAGCGAGGTCTTCCACAAAGATGACGATTTTCACGCGTTTGTGAACCTGATGCGGGAGGCTCACGAGAAGGTGCCAATGCGGCTGACGGGGTTTTGTCTGATGACAAACCATTTCCATTTGCTCTTGTGGCCGCATGAAGACGGAGATCTGAGTCGCTGGATGCAATGGCTGATGACCTCACACGTCCGTCGGTATCATCGGCATTACAAAAGCAGCGGGCATGTCTGGCAGGGACGCTTCAAGGCGTTTCCGGTTCAGAAAGCATCAAAGGGGTCAAAGCATCAAAGGGGTCAGGTCTCTTTGATGCAGACGTCAAGCGGAAACGGGATTTTATAGTTGAAGTGCAACACGGATGCAGTCGTCAATGAGCTGCATTGTTGTCGTCGACAGCGAATCAATCAGGTGGCGAATATCCGCTTGACGGACCGTGGCAAGGTTCGAGGTGTTGATGATGGACGGGAGACGCAATCCCGACTGCTGCCAGTCCCTGTGCGTTTGGTCAATGTCACCACGCTTCATGCCAAATCCTGGTAGGCCGTTGCATCTTCCGGGCTGCCTGCGGCATCCCAAGCGCTCAAAATCGACTGGTACGTCTCGCGAGGGTCGTCTGAGATAACGCGAGCGATTCGGTCGTAGAGGTCGGCGCTAAGAATCACCAGTTCACCGGAATCCGTAGCCACACGAACGACATGGCCGTTCCGAGCGGAATCAATCTGTTGGTTCGTGAAAATCATCAGTCTTCTCCCAATTTCATTGTCGCCTTTCGCAAGACACATTGCAAGGTGCAGCAAAGGGAACGTACCAAGGCGACTTAGTCCTATTCGATAATCGGCTCGAACTTCACTTTGGCATAGACTTTCGCCAACGGGAGGCTGGCGTCGATCTCCGGCAGTAGAATCACGGCGTCGAAGGGGTCGTCCTTTTGTGGCCACCCGCGAATGGCATGTCCATGGTGTGCGAAAAGCGGTACGGGTTGTAAAGTTTTTGATCAACAATCGAATAGTCAGTTGACTAGCACGCGATCGATCGTATTATTGGTTGCTGCCGTTTTCCTTGATGTTTGTTGTGCGAATGCCTGTTCATGTGCTTCACCTCAATTCTCTGGGACCTGGAAGACGACCCGGATGGCAACGTTCAGCATATTGCAGAGCACGGGCTGGAGATTGAGGATGTGGAATGGGTGTTGGGTACACCAGAGAGTGAAGGCAGGAGCAATTCTTCGGATTTGCCTGCCGTCTGGGGTCATACGCCAGCGGGAGTCTACATCATCGTCGTTTATCAAGAGATCGACAAAGATACAATTCGCGTAGTGACGGCCTACGAAGTTCCGGAACGACACAGGTGAAAGAGCATGCGCCAAAAAAAGTTTCAACGCGATATCCGCGATAGACATTTGACCGACGTCGAAGTAGCCAACGATGAGCAGATTCGGAGTCTAGTGATGAAGGAATTTCCGCCCACCATACTGACTGCTTTGGAGGCTGGTGGTATCAGCGATGCATTGCGGCGCGCAATTCTGGCGAGTCCCAAGTCGGTATACCAAATCTGCAAAGAAGCCGGCATTTCGCAGATAGTGATTTCTCGTTTTGTCTCTGGTGAGCGTGACATTCGCCTGGCCACCGCAGATCGATTGGCAAAAGCCCTTGGGATCGAAATAGCAAGTCATGGGTAAAACGGCGTTGCAAAAGGGGTCGGGATGTCCTCGCTTCAGGTCTTCCGCATGTTTCTGTTTCAGGCATTCGTTCTAGGGCTGCTCGCTCTTTTGCCTGGAACGATCGTCGGAGTTTTCGTGAAGTAACGTGCGAAATCGATCGTGAAGAAATGCGCTACATATTAATCTCATACCCCTTGCGATTTTCTCGCGCGAGGAACGAGTTTGCCTGGGCGTCGCCGATGATTTCCCGCTTGGCTGCGTCCCAGTTGAGTTCGCGGTTCAGACGCATTGCGATGTTGCTCAGGTGGCAGATTTCCAGCATTCGGTTATGGGACCAGACGTCGGAAATCGGTTGCTTGCGAGACTTCATCGCTTCGATGAAATTGGCCGTGTGGTTCTCGCTCACTTTTCCACCGTAGACCTCCTCAATGGCTCCTTCTGGAAGTGGTTTGTCCTTCAGGTCCTCCACAGGCTTGCCGGCGATCTTGCCTCGGTTGACGAAAAAGCGCCCTTCGGTACCTTCGAAAAGAATGCCGTTGTCGCCCTCACTTGTGATAATCATCTCGACGTTGTTCGGCATATCAACTTTGATCTTAAAGCTGGTGGCGGCGTTGTACTGATCCTGAACCACCGGATTTCCGTCCTTGTATTCGACCGGCAACTTGAATTCGACCGGCGTCACTTTGCTCGGGCCTGTGTCGCCGGCACCGAGAGCCCAGCAGGCGATATCGACGTGGTGAGCACCCCAGTCAGTCAATTTTCCGCCGGAATATTCATGCCAGTTTCTGAAGGCGTAGTGGCAATTGCTGAAGAGCGGTACACCGCCACCGTATCCCTCGCGCATTTCGGGGAGGGCTCGATAATCAACTTTCGGTGCAGGTCCGAGCCAGAATTCCCAGTCGAGTTCCTGAGGAACGGGAACAACGGGAATCACGGGCGACGCCTCCATGCCGTTGATGCCACATGTCACTCTTTGAACCTTGCCGATGCGTCCATGTTTTACCAGAGCGACTGCCTGCAGGAATCGCTGGTCTGATTCCGTTCGCTGCATCGTGCCAACCTGAAAGACTCGACCGGTCTCCTTGACGACCTTCTCAATCAACTTGCCTTCCGCAATCGTCAGCGTGAGCGGCTTTTCGCAGTAGACATCTTTGCCGGCGTACATCGCTTCGACCGCGATCTTTGTGTGCCAATGGTCCGGCGTGGCGATCATGACGGCATCAATGTCATTTCGATCGAGGATCCTGCGATAGTCTTTGTATGAGTCCGGTTTCCTTTTCTGTGCCTTTTCCGTCTTTTCGACGTTCGCTCCAAGGACGTTGGAATCGACATCAGCAAGCGCTGCAAAATCAGCAAACCTGAATGATTTGCTGGTAATCTCCCAGCCCTGGTTTCTCAGACCAATGGTCGCAAAGACCGGGCGTTCATTAGGTGACTGATACCCGAAAGCCCGGTTCACTGAGGGGCTCAGGATAGCGGCGGTCCCTGCAGTAGCGACCCCATGGAGAAAACTACGACGCGTTGTTTGGCGAGATACTGACATCGATAAAATCCTGTTGAAGAATTGAACCAGAATTGGTGCCGCAAAAGTATTCTGCGGAACGCCGCACTGCTGCCACATTCGGAAGACATCGGCTCAGAAATGTTTCCGTTAATGCTTCCATTTGCCGCAGAGAAAATGATAACCGGAATCGCCCGTGATTGCACGGCTGCTGAGATCAGAAGCGGCATGGTGGCAAGGGGTTGGAGTGCGGTACGAGCGAATCCCCTGCCAATGATGCAGCTCCAGCCAGCCCATAAACCGTCGTACGTCAACTGATCAGACGAGCAAGTTCATCCGCAGCGGTCGCGTAGGTTCCGCTCACATCGTTGACGTTATAGCGATCCTCAGGTTTCACAAACAGGCGACGGGAAGGTTCTTCGGAATCGTCGCCGTCGCTTTCGGTCTTGTCCGTGTCAGGTGGACTGCGATCGGGAATCACCAGCAGAAACTCTTCCGTCCTTGCGCCCTTCCATTCGTCGCCGTGCAGCCTCAGGAGGCGATCCGGACACACCTGCGGCGCACCGCAGAGGAACGCGAGGCTCCGTGGGCCTGATGACAATTGCAGTGCGGCGGCGACCACACGTTCCGACGAATCTGCAATCTGAGCCACGTCAGGCGGACTGGCTTCATCTGACGCAGCGGCACTTCCAAGGAATGTTTCGATCGTAGGCAGCAGATCAAAACTGCCGACTAACGCCTGAACCCGGCAGGCATGGCCAGCATGGGGATGTATCCATAACGGCACATGCACCCGGTTTTCTGCAATCCCGGAGTTTAACGGTTCACGCACATCGCGATCATCGCCCACGCGAAAAGTCACCATCAGCACGGGACATTGACCTTCCTGCATTGAACGAGACTGCAGACGCCTGAATACAGTGTCGAGTACCTTTTTTGCCGCGTTCGCCGAAGACGAAATGTGTGCCTCCATCCAGACCAGGTTCGCCAGAAACGCACGATCCGCGTTTGCCATGCCGTCGTCCGCAGTCGCAGCCGCATCACGATTGCTGCAGTCCAGACGAATGGAAGCGTCCAACGGAATTCCATAGTTGCGTAGCGACGACTCCATCGCACTGCTGCCGTCATGATCTGTGAACAAGGCACCCTCGACCGTCAAACTCGCGAGACATGCCGTCTGACCAGCCTCAGTCATTGCCTCCGCCAGTTTCCTGAATGCTGCCTCACCGCCAAAAACTTCGTCGGCCGAAATATCGCTGCGAACATCCTGCAGCAGGAATTGTTCAAAGCACGTCGATTCCAGATCAAGCCGATCAAACGGCCCCGCGTTTTCCCGGCGAGCGGTGGACGTCAGCCCTCCTGTACAATGCGACTGGTGCGGCTCCCGCAATTCCTCGGACGCAACATCCACGGGATACTGATCAAAGATCAGCACCCAGACCGCAGGCACCGTCGCAAAATTCTCCGTCATCATTTATCCCGCGTAAGACACAATTGAGCGTTTGCATTCAGGATCGACATTTATGTACCTCGCATCGCCATGAGACGGTGTCGAAGCGAAAGCACTTGGAGCATCGGAATCATACTCCCGTAGGACCTCCGCTGGCGAGGGCTAGGACATCAATGTCCAGGCTACAGGAATCGCATTCGATTTAGCCAGAGTCAGGCAACTGAAATCGCAGCGGCGCGGCAACCTCGGTATTTCACCGCAATCGGGAACAGAAAAGTGGCTGTCGCAGAGTCCCTTTAGACAGTCCCGGCGATGCCGTATGATTCACATCGCTGAAGTAGGCGATGTCGCTCCGCGACTCGCATTCCTGTTGATTCCTGTGCGAAGACAACGCCGCAATGCGGTTTTCATAAATTGCCCATGATGATACCGCCGCGATTTCTTTGAGGAATCTCAGTCGGCGGAGCGACTGAGCTACGTCGCTACGTCCTTGTTTGACAGAAGTGAAGAAGAAATATGACACAGTCGCTGATTCTGGGCGTTCTCCGCGAAGCCGATCCGGACGAACGCCGTGTGGCTTTGGTTCCGTCCGCAGTGCCGGGATTGAAAAAGACCGTGGCGGAGGTTCTGATCCAGAAAAACGCGGGACAGGCCGCCGGATTTCCCGACGAGCAATACGTCTCCAAAGGTGCCACGATTGTGGCGGATCGCACTGAAGTCTTCGCGCGAGCGAGCATTATTCTTCAGGTTCGCAGTCTGGGAGCCTGCGCCGATTTCGCCGATGCCGACATGGCGCTGCTTCGAAAAGATCAGGTCCTCATCGCCGGATGCGAGCCGCTCTGGCGACCGGAAGTCATCGGCAAGGCTGCAGCCACCGGCGCGACTGTGTTCTCACTGGAACTTGTGCCGCGAATCACACGTGCACAAAGCATGGACATCCTGTCATCGATGGCGACAATCGCCGGATATCGCGCCGTCCTGCTGGCCGCGATCGAATCACCGCGTATGTTCCCGATGATGATGACCGCCGCCGGCACGCTGAAGCCCGCGCGAGTTCTGGTGATCGGTGCAGGAGTCGCCGGACTGCAGGCCATTGCTTCTGCGAAGCGAATGGGAGCCGTCGTATTCGGGTACGACATTCGTCCGGCAGTAAAGGAGCAAGTGGAGAGTCTCGGCGGCAAGTTTGTCGTGCTGGATGTCAAAGCGGACAACACGGAATCGGTCGGCGGCTATGCAAAACAGATGAGCGATGAATTCTATGGTCAGCAGCGTGAAGCGTTGAAAAAAGTAATTGCCGGCTGCGATGTCGTGATCACGACCGCCGCCATTCCCGGAAAAACAGCTCCCGTGCTGGTCACGCGCGAAATGATCGAAGCGATGGCCCCGGGATCGGTTGTCGTCGATATCGCAGCCGAACGAGGTGGCAATTGTGAAGTCACAGTCGCAGGCGAAACAGTAGAATTCAACGGCGTCAAGGTCCTGGGCCCGGTGAATCTGGCAAGTTCGATCCCGGTTCATGCCAGTGAAATGTTCAGCAAGAACATCACGACGTTCCTGATGCCAATGATCAAGTCAGGTTCGGTGAAGATTGATACTGCCGACGAAATCATCCGCGAAACTCTGGTGACTCGAAACGGCGAAGTCGTCAACGATCGCGTCCGCGAATTGCTCAGTGCGTTGGTGTCAGGCTGATTTCATTCTTTCACAGGTCTCTTTTTCTATGTACATCGTGCAACACATTCTGAATCTTCCGGCACCGGCGATTCTGGCCGACGTCCTGCCGCCGGCAGAAGCCCTTCCCGCAGCCGCAAACACCGGCACGCTGATGTTGCTCCTCACGATTTTCGTGGTGGCAGTGTTTGTAGGCGTTGAAATCATTGTCAAAATTCCGCCGACGCTGCACACGCCGCTGATGTCTGCGTCCAATGCAATTTCGGGAATCACAGTCGTCGGTGCCATCCTTGAGAGCGGAAAGGACAGTGGCACCGCCGCGACAGTGCTCGGTTTGATTGCGGTGATCCTCGCCACGATCAATGTCGTTGGTGGATTTGTGGTGACCAATCGCATGCTGTCTATGTTCAAATCAAAATCGAAGAATTAGAGAGTATTTCCCGTGCACATGGCCCTTGTTGATCTCTGTTATCTGGTTGCTGCTGTCCTGTTTATCATCGGCCTCAAAGGCATGACCAAACCCAGAACCGCCGTGCGCGGAAACTGGATTGGTTCGCTCGCGATGCTGCTGGCAGTCGTGGCCACGCTTCTGCATCGCGAGGTGATCAACTGGACCGGAATTCTGATCGGCATCGCCATCGGTTCTGTGATCGGATCCGTGATGGCGAAGCGTGTGCAGATGACGATGATGCCGCAGATGGTCGCCCTGCTCAACGGGCTTGGCGGCGGCGGATCTTTTCTGGTTGCCGGGGCTTACCTGGCTGGTAAACAACATATGAACCTTGTCCGTGCCGGAACCGAAGGAATTGACGTCGTGATCGCGACAGCGGTTTCGGGACTGATCGGGGCCGTCACGCTGACCGGAAGTCTTGTCGCTTTCGGAAAACTCGAAGAATTCAAGTTCCTGAAAGACTTCGACGCTCCGTGGCAGAAGCCGGCCAATCTGCTGCTGGCAGTGGCCTGTATCGGACTGAGCGCATTGATGGTCGTTGAGCCAGCCTGGGCAGAAGTTGCATATTGGGTCATGGTGCTGCTCGCCCTGGGACTGGGTGTGTTGCTTGTAATTTCCATCGGCGGTGCGGATATGCCGGTCGTCATCGCACTGCTCAATTCGTATTCGGGCCTCGCGGCATCGGCGACGGGGTTTGTGTTGAACAACACGTTGCTGATTATTGCTGGTTCACTCGTTGGTGCCTCGGGAATTATTCTCACGCGCATCATGTGTACTGCGATGAATCGTTCGATCTGGGCGGTCCTTTTCGGCACACTCCAGGCCAAAGGAAAGTCGATAACCAGCGATGACATTTACGCGAATGTGAAATCCACGTCACCGGAAGAAGTCGCGATGATGCTGGAAGTTGCCGAAAGAGTCCTCATCGTCCCCGGCTACGGCATGGCGGTGGCTCAGGCACAGCATGCCGTCCGCGACCTCACAAACGTCCTGCTGGCGAAAGGAATTGAAGTTGAATTCGGAATTCATCCCGTTGCCGGGCGCATGCCGGGCCATATGAACGTGCTGCTTGCCGAAGCGGACATTGCTTATGAACGCTTGAAAGAAATGGATGAAGTCAATGCATCGATGGACAAAGTCGATGTCGCCATCGTCCTCGGAGCCAACGATGTCGTGAATCCGCTGGCTCGCACTGACCCCGACAGCCCGATCGCCGGCATGCCGATTATCGAAGTCGATCGAGCCCGCACAGTGATCAACATCAAACGGAGTCTCAGCCCCGGCTTCGCCGGCATCGCCAACCCGCTTTTCGCGCTCGACCATTCCCTGATGCTCTTCGCCGACGGCAAGAAAGCGATCGTGGATATTGTGAAGGCGCTGCAGGAAGGTTGATCCTGTGTTACGTACGATGGACATTCCTGTCCGTCGAATTGCCAGACAGCACGATCGAAGTGAATAATGCTGATCACAATTCCCCGTTGTGATCGACTCGCTCTTAATCATACTCTTAATCATACTCTTAATCATACTCTT
>Ga0105047_10020290_pt1 | contig 10218 bp, 8 predicted proteins | sample MAT04_FD_78384 | JGI IMG/M metagenome (GOLD analysis project Ga0105047, IMG submission 78384) | Freshwater microbial communities from Lake Fryxell liftoff mats and glacier meltwater in Antarctica - MAT-04 (megahit assembly) | ecosystem: Environmental > Aquatic > Freshwater > Ice > Liftoff... | reverse complement strand
GGTGCCATTCGACCGGTGCCATTCGACCGGTGCCATTCGACCGGTGGTGGGACGAACGACACCCGTCGCACCGGTTACCGGCAACGTGGCGACACGCGGGCCCGGGCCGGGCGCCCGTCAGGTGAAGGTCGAGGCGACGAAGCGCTGCACCGTGGCGAGATCGTTCGGCAGCACCGTGGTGTGTTCGGGCCGTTCGAACAGATCGGCGAGGTGGGCCGGCAACGGTGGACGCACACCGGTCGCACGCTCGACCGCATCGGGGAACTTGGCCGGGTGCGCCGTCGCGAGGGTGACCACCGGTCCGGCGAGCTCACCGCTGGCGCGCAGTTCGTCGACAGCCCCCACCCCGACCGCGGTGTGCGGGTCGAGCAGCATGCCCGTGGCCGAGTACGTGCGGGCGATCACGTCGAGGGTCGCTGCGTCGTCGAGACGCGTGCCGACGAAGACCCCGTCGAGCCACTCGGCCCGCTGGTCGGCATCGACCGCGAGCACGCCGCTGCGACGGAACCGCTGCAGCTGCTCGGCAGTGAGCCCACCGTCGCGACCGTTGATCTCGAACAGGAGCCGCTCGAAGTTCGACGACACCTGGATGTCCATGCTGGGGCTGAGCGTGGGCACGACGTCGACCGTGGACATGTCGTTCGAACGCAGGAACCGGGTGAGGATGTCGTTGGTGTTGCTCGCGACCACGAACTGGTCGATCGGGGCTCCCATCCGCCGGGCGATCCAACCCGAGAGCACATTGCCGAAGTTGCCCGTGGGCACGCAGAAGGTGAGCGGTGTGGCGAGCGCCCGGCACGCAGCGACGTAGTACACCACCTGGCTCATCACGCGCGCCCAGTTGATGCTGTTGACGGCGCTGAGTCGCTGCGATTCGCGGAAGGGCGCATCGGTGAACATCGCCTTCACCATGTCCTGGCAGTCGTCGAAAGTGCCCTCGATCGCCACCGTGCGCACATTGGGTGCGTCGACGGTGGTCATCTGTTTGCGCTGCACGTCGCTCGTACGGCCGTACGGGTAGAGGATCACGATCTCGACGTTGTCGCAGCCCTTCACGCCGTCGATCGCTGCCGATCCGGTGTCGCCACTGGTGGCGCCCACGATGCGGATCCGCTCGCCGCGCTGTGCGAGCAGATGGTCGAACAGGCGACCGACGAGCTGCAGCGCCACGTCCTTGAATGCCAGCGTTGGCCCGTGGAACAACTCCTGCACGAAGTGGTGGTCGTCGATCTGCACCAGCGGGACGGTGGCCGGGTGACGGAAGGTGGCGTAGGCCTCGTCGCACAGCCGACCGAGCGTGGCGCGATCGATGTCGTCACCGACGAACGGGGCGATCACCGCAGCGGCCAACTGGGCGTAGGTGGCCTCGCGGTCGACGGGCGGCAGCGACGGCCACTCGGTGGGCACGTAGAGACCGCCATCGCTCGCGAGGCCGGCCAGCAGTACGTCGGCGAAACCCAGATCAGGGGCTGCGCCGCGGGTGCTCGTGTAGCGCATGGGCGTGCCGGTGGGTGTCACGTCAAGCCCCGATCACTCGCAGGAGCCCGCCGATGCTGCGCACCGCATCGAGCTCGCGGAGCTCGCGCATCGTTGCCTGGACCGCCGACTCCTTGGCCTCGTGGGTGATGAACACGAGCCGGGCGTCGGGGGCGTTGCCCTCCTGCTCGGCAGCACGGATGCTGACGCCGTGGCGAGCGAACACGCCGGTCACTGCATGCAGCACGCCGGGTTCGTCGGCCACGTCGAGGCTCAGCAGGTACTCGGCTGATGTCTCGTCGATCGGCAACGTGATCGCCTTGCCGAACGTGCCGATCGCGCCGTGGGTGCCCTGCGACAGGTTGACGGCCGCGTCGATCACATCGCCGAGCACGGCGCTGGCGGTGGGCAATCCACCGGCGCCCCGGCCGTAGAACATCAGCGAACCGACCGCCCGCCCCTCGATGAACACCGCGTTGTAGCTCTCGCGCACGCTGGCGAGGGGATGCGTCACCGGCACCATCGCTGGGTGGACCCGGACCGCGACCTCGCCGGTGGGGAGCTGCTCGGCGATGCCGAGCAGCTTGACGACGTAACCCAGACGCTTCGCGACGGCGATGTCGGCGGCGGTGATCCGGCTGATGCCCTCGTGGTACACGTCGCCGGCGACGACCTTCACGCCGAAGGCGATGGTGGCGATGATCGCCGTCTTGGCACCTGCGTCGAAGCCCTCGACGTCGGCTGTCGGGTCGCGCTCGGCGAAGCCCAGGGCCTGGGCCTCTGACAGCGCGGCCGTGTAGTCGGCGCCATCCTCGCTCATCTTCGTCAGGATGTAGTTGGTCGTGCCGTTGACGATGCCCATCACGCGAGTGACGGGCTCACCACGAAGGCTCTCGCGCAGTGCGCGCATCAGCGGGATACCACCGGCGACCGAGGCCTCGAACAGGAGATCGACTCCGCTGGCGTCGGCGAGGGCGAACAGCTCGGTCCCGACGTTGGCGAGCAGTTCCTTGTTGCCCGTGATCACCGGCTTGCCGTTCGCGAGCGCGGTGGAGATGAGTTCGCGTGCAGGCTCGATGCCACCGATCACCTCGACGACGATGTCGATCGACGGGTCGTTCACGACGGCGAAGGCGTCGCGGGTGAGCATCCCGTCGGGCAACGAGACGCCGCGATCCTTGCTGAGGTTGCGAACAGCGACGGTGGCGACCTCGAGCCGCAGCCCGGTACGAGCCTCGATCGACGGGGCCTGGGCCTCGATGAGCTGCACGAGGGGCGCCCCCACATTGCCGCATCCGAGCACTCCGATACGGATCACCTTGCTGCGTTCACCATCTCCAGTAGCCACGGCGTGAGGCTAGGTGACGACAGGTCGCGACACATGGCTCCATTCGGTGCCGGGCCATCCATCCGTAGGGTTCATCCGCCGGGGGTTCACCGGGTGGGACGGCTGGTAGCGGAACCGGTCAGCGGCCGATCCGGTGCACGGTGCGCAATGGCAGCGCTCGCCGCGGCGGCGGCGGACGGAGCGCGCCGGTCGGTGGGAGCGGGGCGCCTTCGCTCTCGATCGCGCTGCGGGCCGGGCTTCGGCGAATCGCGCTCCGGCGACCGAGGTCGCGGCGCGCGCTGTTGTGGCGCCGGCGGTCGTGGGGAGCGCAGGGGTGTACCGGGCGACTGCGCCGAACCGCTGCGCTCGGCCAGTTGTCCGAGCGCACGCTGCACGAACGCGACCACGCGTCCGGCTATCAGCCGAGATCGCATCGCAGCAGGTCCTCGTAGGTCTCGCGGCGCACGACCACGCGCGCCTCGCCGTCGCGGACGAACACCACCGGCGGTCGGGTGAGCTTGTTGTAGTTGCTCGCCATCGAATGGCCGTACGCACCGGTGACCGGCGTTGCCAGCAAGTCGCCGGCGGCGAGCTGCTCGGGCACGGCGGCATCGAAGATCAGCACGTCGCCGCTCTCGCAGTGCTTGCCGACCAGCCTGGCGCGGCCGGCTCGTTCGTCGTGCACGCGCTCGGGGGCGAAGGCCTCGTACCCCGAGCCGTACAGCACCGGCCGGGGGTTGTCGCTCATCCCACCGTCGACCGCCACGTACGTGCGGATGCCGGAGATGTGCTTCACCGAACCGACCCGGTACACGGTGATCGCGGCAGCAGCGACGATCGAGCGACCGGGCTCGACACTGATCCGACCGGTGACGTCGAGCGATCGGCAGGCGTCGAGCACCACACGGCCCCACTCGGTGATCGTCGGGGCCTCCTCGCCGCCCACGTACGCGACGCCGAGTCCACCGCCGAGCACGAGTTCGGGCAGACCGAGTGGCGCAGCGAAGCGGGCCATCACTTCGGCGGCACGGGCGAAGCTGTCGACCGCGAAGACGTTCGATCCGATGTGGCAGTGCACACCCACCAGCTCCATGGCGGGCGACCGCCGCGCTCGTTCGACGGCCGCAACCGCCGCTCCGTTGCCGAGGTTGAACCCGAACTTCGAGTCATCCTGGCCGGTGGCTATGTATTCATGGGTGTGGGCGTGCACGCCGGGCGTGATCCTCAGCACCACTCGTGGAACGGGCAGACCCTCGCCGTGCAGCAGCTCCAGCCGGTCGAGCTCTTCGTCGCAATCGACCACCACGTAGCGCAGGCCCTCACACAGGGCGACACGCAGCTCGTCGAGACTCTTGTTGTTGCCGTGGAACGTGAGCGCATCGGCGGGCACACCGGCGGCGAGCGCCACGTGCAGCTCACCGCCGCTCGCCACGTCGAGGAGCATCCCCTCCTCGTACGCCAGCCGCGCCATCGCCTTGCACAGGAACGCCTTCGTGGCGTACACGGCTCGTTGGTGGCCGAAGGCGTCGACGGCCTCGCGGCAGCGTCGGCGGAGGTGGAGCTCGTCGTAGACGAACAGTGGTGTGCCGTGGTCGGCGGCCAGGTCGGCGACGGCGAGGCCGGCGATCGACAGCGCGCCGCGATCGTCGACGGTCGCGGTGTCGGGCAGGAGGTGGAGGGGCAGCGAGGCCACGGTGAGCGACCGGCTCGGTCCTACATCCGGTCGGGTGACTCGATGCCGAGCAACCCGAGACCGGTGGACAGCACGCGTGCGGTGAGGTCGGCGAGAGCGAGTCGACTGGCGCGCTGCTCGTCGGTCTCGGCCCGCAGCATCGGGCAGGCGTCGTAGAACGACGTGAACGTCTGGGCCAACTCGAACAGATAGGTGCACAGTCGGTGGGTGGCGAACCGCTCGAGCGTCTCGGACACGGCACCGTCGAACGCGAGCAGCTTCAGCGCGAGCGCCAGTTCCTCGGGTGCATCCAACGTGGGCACGACCGAACGCACCGATTCGGGATCGACCTCGGCGCGCCGGAAGATGCTGCAGATGCGGGCGTGCGCGTACTGCAGGTACGGCGCGGTGTTGCCCTCGAACGAGAGCATACGGTCCCAGTCGAAGACGTAGTCCTTGATCCGGTCGGTGGACAGCTCGGCGTACTTGAGCGCACCGAGGCCGATCTGGCGGCCCAACTCGTCACGCTCGGCCGCGCTCATGTCAGGCGACCGTTCAGCGAGGATCGAACGGCCACGTTCGATGGCGCCGTCGACCAGGTCGAGCAGCATGGCTGGTTCCCCGCTGCGGCTCTTCAGGATCTTGCGGTCGTCGCCGAGCACGTTGCCATTGTTGACGTGGACCGCGCGCGCGGGCGGCTGCAGCACGCCGAGCATCTCGGCCGCCTTCCACACCATCTGCAGATGCTGGCTCTGCGGGGTGCCGATCACGTAGAGGAGCAGGGTGCCGTGCAGGCGTTCGATGCGATCGATGACACAGGTGAGGTCGCTCGTGGCGTAGTTGAAACCACCGGTGCGGGCCTGCACGATCAGCGGCAGCGGGTCGCCCTCGCGGTTGGTGAAGCCTGGCACCCACACCACCTTGGCCCCGTCGCTCTCGGCGAGCAGGCCCGCCTGATCGAGCCGCTCGAGCATGGCCGGCATCGCGGGTTGGTAGAAGCTCTCGCCGACGATGTCGTCGCGCCGCAGAAGCACGCCGAGCTTGCCGTACACCACGTCGAAGTAGTCGGCCGACTGGTCGACCAGACGCTGCCACAGCTGCATGGTCGGCGCATCGGTTCGGCTCTGCAGCAGGGTGACCCGTGCACGCGCACGCGCCTTGAAGTCGTCACTCCCGTCGAACTTGGCTCGGGCCTGCTTGTAGAAGGCACCCGGATCGCTGAGATCGATCTCGCCCAGTTCGCCTCCGAGATCGACGACGTGCTCGATCAGCATGCCGAACGGGGTGCCCCAGTCGCCGATGTGGTTCTCGCGGATCACCGTGTGACCCACGAACTCGAGCATCCGTACGAGGGCATCGCCGATGAGCGTGGTGCGCAGGTGACCGACGTGCATCTCCTTGGCCACGTTCGGCGCCGAGTAGTCGACCACGGCGATCGCCGGCACGGCGGCCGCCTGCACACCGAGGTGCCGGTCGGATGCGATCACCGCCAGTTGTGCCGCCACGTAGGCCGGAGTGAACGTGACGTTGATGAACCCGGGACCGGCCACCTCGAGCGCTGCGACCTCGCCCAAGTCGGCAGCGGCGACGATGTCGGTGGCGACGTCACGGGGAGCACGGGCGAGTTCCTTGGCGAGGGCGAGGGCGCCGTTGGCCTGGGCGTGCGCCCGATCGCTCGGACGAACGACGGGATCGACCCCGGCTCGGCCGGCGACACGCTCGAACGCTGGCGCGAGCAGGGAAGCAACGGAGACGAGCGGATCGGCCATGGTGGCCGAATCGTACCGCTCGCGACGCTGGCGCCTCCTGGAGGATTCGAACCTCCGGCGCTCGGTGGTCGCGACCTGATCGGGTCTGGCGGCCACGGTTGGTGGCCACCGAGCCGAGGACGGAACCGGTGATCACAGGTTGCAACGGCGACGGCAACGGTGGTCAGCACCCCGTTGCGGCCTGGAGGGTTCGGCACGCTTCGGCCAATCGGGCGGGCGACAGCGACGTGACCTTTCGTCGAAGCAACTCGCGAGGGATCGTATGAATGTTGTCGAAGTTCACGACGCTGTCCGTCGGCACGCCGTCGTCCACCGACAACTCGAGTTCGGACACCAGCCCACGTCGAGTACGGGTCAGTGCGACGACGACCACCGCGCCGATGCGATCTGCCACCGGATCGCGCGTGAGCACCAACACGGGTCGATCGCCGCCGGGGGTCGCCGCAAACCAGATGTCACCGCGTTGCATCGTTCGCCCAATCCGACCAATCCTCTGCCGGTCCCCAGTCGGCGATGGCGCCCAACAACCGCTCTCCCTCATCGAGCGGGTGGGCGGCCCAGCGTTGCCCGTCCTGTTCCGTCGCCAGTCGATCCAGATGCCGCCGTACCGCCTCGCGGAGCAGCTCGGAGCGATCCACGCCCAGCAGGTCGGCCCAGCGCCGGACCTCGTCTGCGTCGTGGTCGTCCACCCGAAAGCTGAGCATTGTCATACGAAAATGCTACAGCGTATGACACGACGCCACCAGGAACGATTCACCTGTTCAGGGCTGAAAGCCGTGGCGCCCCCGGAAGGATTCGAACCTCCGATACATGGTTCCGGAAACCATGTCCTTCAACCTCAAGATGACCTGCTCAGAGGCCATACTCCCCGACTCAGCTAACCTCCGTCCCACAGTGGTCCCAATCCTCACGGGGCGGACCTCGGTGGCGTGGCCGGAGGTGCACACGTGAGCAGGCCGTTCCAAGACGTCAAGGTGTACGGAGTGCAGGACCGGCGCGCCCGCAGCGAGGCGAAGCTGCCTTGGGTGGTGCGATACACGATCGACGGGCGCCATCGGAGCCGGGCACACCGCACACGTGCAGAGGCTGAGCGTTTCCGAGGCCTGCTCCTGCGAGCACTGCAGGCCGGGGAACGATTCGATCCGGCGACCGGCGAGCCGGCTTCGTGGAAGGTGCCGCGGGCGGAGATGAAGGTGCACGAGTGGGCGCCACGGTGGCTGGCCGAGCAGTGGCTGGAGTGGCAGCCGAGAACGCGGAGCTCGAACGCCGAGGCGCTGTCGCGTTTCGTGGTGCTGGCCGTCGAGCCGTCGTCGAAGGTTCCCACCGGGCTGCGCGTGTACCTGCAGACTGGGCTGCGACCCGACGAGGCGACGCCCCGGGACGAAGCGTTCGAGAAGTGGATGGCCAAACACTGCGCCGCTATCGGGGAACTCGATCGCGAGCGGATCGCCGACATCGACCGACGCTTGGCCGTGAAGCTCGACGGGACGCCGATGGCTGCAACTACCGCCAACCGAAACCGGACCGTCGCGCGAGCCTGCGTGCACGCCGCCGTGGATCGCGGGGCGATCAGCGTCGACCCGTGGCCACAACGATCGAAGACGCGGGCTCAGCGCAAGGTGGCACGCACTCGGCGGAGCGTCGACATCAGGTCGCTGCCGAGCCCCGCCGTCATGGCGCAAGCCATCGATGCGATCGTTTCGTCACAACCGGAGAGCAGGACCTATCGCGTTATGACCGCTGTCGCCTACTACGCAGGACTTCGCCCGTCGGAAGTCGTGATGCTCAGAGTGCGATCGCTCACGCTGCCTGCCGAGGGGTGGGGTCGCATCGACGTGACCGAAGCCGACATCGACTTCGACGAACCGGGTGAACCGAAGACCGGCCCGAGGAGTGTGCCGATCCCGCCGGTACTGGTCCGCATGCTCACCGACTGGCTCGAGCAGATCAGGATCTCCAACCCCGACGACTTGATCTTCCGCACCCGCAACGGCACTCGACCGAGCGCATCGAACTGGGGGCGGGCATGGCATCGAGCACTCGAATCAGTCGGCCAGCGTCCACTTCGCGTCTACGACTGCCGTCACGCCGCAGCGACTACCTGGCTCCAAGCCGGCATCTCCCTCGGCGAGACCGCCAAACGCATGGGCCACAGCGTCGAAACCCTCGTCGCCACCTACGTCGGCGCCCTCGACGAAGCTCAAGACCTCGCCAACCAACGCATCGAAGCAGCCCTCATCTGAGCGCGATCATCATCGAATTGCTCCCACGAATTGGGGCCACCCGTCTTCGGCCTGCAGACGTACGCCAGTCGCCAGCTTCGCTGGCCCAGCCGTGAGGCGGCCATCACGATGTCGGTTCGTGCGCTTCACCCGGCGCAAGCTGGACCATGGGTGTCCCGGGGACCGGGAGGATGATGCCGAACGGACGGTCAGCAGGGTGGAATCGGAAGGTCGTATGCATCGATCGTGTAAGACTCAGGGCCGATGTCTTGGACGTAGCCGGTTGATCCGAGAACGGTGAAGTATCGAGTGACGGAGTACCTAGCGTCGAAGTCGATCTCGGTCGCGGCCGCTGTCGCGCAGGTGGGGCTGGTGCGTACGATGAAGGTGTGCCAGCTCTCAGGTCCGGCGGGCACGCTCGTGTCGTTCGTGGTGACGATCATCCAGATAGTGCCGTCGATCGCGATTCGAGTGTCGTGGATCGTCGGCGAACTGTACGGAAACGTCGTGGTGAGCTCCGTTGACTCGTACCGCACTCCGACGCCTTTGTCGGGGGGTACGGCTGTCGTCCACCATTGTTCGGGGGTGTTGCCTACGACGAGCTCGAGTGTACGCGTGTCGAGGAAGGGATAGAACCCCCCGGACTCGTCGAGCAGGAGTTGGACATAGACAGTATGGTTCGCACTGTTCCAGATGGTTGCGACGTGCTCTGGGGGGTCGGCGGGCAAGGGTTCGGGGCCGACCGTTTCGTAGGTGGCAGTGTTGAGATTGATCTGGTAGGCGGCTGCGTAGATCGTCGAAGAACGGACCTCGAACTGCGAGACGGTCGCGTAGCCAGTGTTTCCGTTGACGACGATGTCGTTGAGGGCTCCCGGTTCGGGGAGCGCCACGATCATGTCAACGTGACCGTTCGCGTCGAGCAGGAGGACTCGATCATTCGCGTTGTCGAGCAGCACCAGATTCCCGGTACGCGGGTCGATGTCAAACGCAGCCGGAACGACTGTCTCTCCGTCGCCAGCTGGTCGAACGAATCCGATCTGGTCGGGCCCGTCGCCATAGCGAAGCGCGGCGACTTGTTGTGACCCGACGCCCTCGAGCATTGGTTCGATGATGATCGAACCGGGGACGACGGGGATGGTGAGCGTCTCCGACGTGAGGATCGCGCCCGCCTTCGACGCTTGCGCTGTCAGGACGAGTTGGGATGCCTCAAAGTCGCTTCTGATCGTGATCGTCGCTCGCCATCGTTGTGTCGACCCTTCGAAGTGTGCGTCGACGTCATGGCCGTCGGAGCTCGTCACCTCGATCGAGTTGATGCCGAGAGCGGGGTCCACGACGAGTTCAAGCGGGACCTGAGTGCCCGGGACGACGAAGAGAGGGGGCCACATCCAGCGCACACTCACGGTCGAAAGCGCGCTGGTGGATGACGGAGGGGTAATTGGTGCTTTGGTGGTGGTCGATGAGCTGACGACGGTGATGGGGGATGTCGGACTGGTGATCGTCGGGTAGTTGGTCACCGGGACCGTGCGCCCCGAGGTCGTAGCCGGAGCGCCGTCAGTTACGTCGGATGCGCAGGCGGAAAGCGAAGCGGCGACGACCACTGCAGCCACACGACTGTACCTTTGCATGGCGTGGGGCTGCAGGCTCATCGCAATCACCAGTTGGCACGCTTGTACCGCTTGGCGTTGTTCTGATCGAACCAGGCCGTCGTGTGGTAGCCGGACGTGATGCCCGAAGGCTCGCCCGAGCCATGCC
>Ga0105047_10020289_pt1 | contig 10218 bp, 8 predicted proteins | sample MAT04_FD_78384 | JGI IMG/M metagenome (GOLD analysis project Ga0105047, IMG submission 78384) | Freshwater microbial communities from Lake Fryxell liftoff mats and glacier meltwater in Antarctica - MAT-04 (megahit assembly) | ecosystem: Environmental > Aquatic > Freshwater > Ice > Liftoff... | reverse complement strand
TCCGGCATCGAGGCTTTCACCGGCTCAGCTTTTGCGGATACGGTTGGCGGCGGCTCGACCGACATGACCTTCATGCTTGGCGGCGGCAATGACATATTCGATACCAACGCGGCCTATACGGTTGCCGACATCGTTTATGGCGGCGATGGCGATGATACCATGTGGACAGGCGGCGGCGATGATTCGCTTTATGGCGGCGCCGGCAATGACTACCTGAACGGCGAAGCCGGAACCGATACTGCTTTCTACAGCGACGCCACCTCCGGCGTTACGGTGAGCCTGGCAACGACTTCGGCCCAGAACACCGGGGGAGCCGGCACGGATACCCTGAGCAGCATTGAAAACCTCTATGGCTCCAGCTTTGCTGATACCCTTACGGGCAATTCAGGAGACAATTCCCTTTGGGGTGGAGCGGGCAATGACACGCTTCGCGGCGGGGCAGGCAATGACACGCTTTACGGCGGAGCCGGCGCTGACACGATGTATGGAGAGGCTGGCGCTGATCTCTTCTTCCTTCAGGCAGGATTGGGCAATGATACGGTTGCAGGCGGCGCAGGCGGAAGCTGGATTGATGCCATCGACCTGCATGACGCTTCCGGCAATTCATATACCGGCGCCTTCCCGACTGACTGGACACTGTTCCTTACGTCCGGATCCATCACCTCAACCGGGTCGGAGAGCCTGACCCTGAGCACGGACTCAGCGGGCTATGTGCAGCATTCCGACGGAACCCAGGTGAACTTCACCGAGATTGAACAAATTCGCTGGTAAGCCACAAAGCCAGGTAATTGGAAGTTCGATGTGACGCATGGCGGATGCCAATGGCTTCTGCTTGTGGCGCATCCAGGCGAATTTCCAGAGAAATCGGGCGGTTATTCATCAGTTGCCCCTAACACTGCCTGTTCAAATCTAAACCTCGACAAATCCCCCCAATTTCGATTTGATTGAGCAAGGCCCGCCGCCATGACGGGGATTCGCGGAAATCTTGGGGGAGACGTCAAAGGTGACAACAGCGACAGCGCCGACGGAAAGCACTGTGGACGGCGCGAAGTCTGTTTTGCGCAGCATCTGGGCGGCCTTTCTCACCGCGGTCCTCACAGTCTCCTTCGTCATCTCCTTCACCACGATCATCTACGGCGGCTCGCTCGGGCCGCTGCTGGAGACCGGCCTCGGCCTGTCGCTGCTGGGGGCCGCGCTGATGTGCGGGGTAGGCGGCTTCTTCTACAGTTTCCGTGGCACGATTTGCCATCCGCAGGACGTAACCGCCATCGTCCTGGCGGTCTCGACCAGCGCCATGGCAGAAGCCTGGCCCGCCGATCAGGGGGACAGCCTGATGGCCACCATCGCCATGCTGATCGCCGTCACCACCGCTTTTTCCGGCCTCGTCGCCTGGGGCTTCGGCATATTGCGCCTCGGCTTTCTGGCGCGCTTCATTCCTTATCCGGTCATCGGCGGCTTCCTTGCCGCCACTGGCTACCTGCTGCTGACCGGTGCCATCGGCTTGGGGCTTGGCGGGCGTGTCACCATCTGGAATCTCGCACCCCTGCTGGAACCGTCGACACTGATACAGTGGCTCCCCTGGGTGCTGATCGGCGGCGGCATTGCCTTGGCGGCGCGCTGGATCCGCAGCAACCTGCTGCTGCCAACGGTCCTGGCTCTGGCGCTAGCCGGCTTCTATGCCATTCTCTACATCGCCGGCATGGATTTGCAGGCGGCCGAAGACGCAAACCTGCTGCTCGGCCCGTTCGACACGGGCGGCTTCCTCCAGGTGCTCACCCCTTCGCTGGTCCTCGACGCGGACCCCTGGGCCATTCTGCACGCCGCGCCCACCATCATGGTCGTGGCCCTGCTCACCATTCTCGGCACGCTGCTCAACGCCACGGGCCTGGAGCTTGCGCTCACCCGCGACCTCGACCTGGAGAAGGATCTGCGGGCCACGGGCATCGCCAACATCGCCGGGGCGCTCGGCGGCGGCATGCCCGGATACCAGATGATCCCTGGCACCTTGCTGGGCCAGCGCATGGGCCTGCGCAGCGTGCTGCCCGGACTCAGTGCCGCAGCAGGCTGCCTGCTGATCTTCATCTACGGCGCCACGCTGCTTTCGGCGCTGCCGGCAGGTCTGTTCGTGGCGGTGATCGCCTATCTCGGCCTTGACCTGCTGATCACCTGGCTCTGGATCCGGCGCCGGCAGTTCACGCTCACTGATTATGCGCTGGTGCTGCTGATCCTCGCGGTGGCCGCCACCATCGGCTTTTTCGAGGCGCTGGGAATAGGCCTCCTGGCGGCGGCGGCATTGTTCATCGTCTCCTTCGCGCGCGTCAACGTGGTGCGGCTGAGCTCAACCCTGGCCAGCCGGCGCTCGCTGGTCGAGCGCAGCAACGCCGAGGTCAACTACCTCATGCGGGTGGGCCACCAGGCCGCGGTGTTCGAGCTCAGCGGCTTCCTGTTCTTCGGCACCGCCAATGCGCTGGTGGAGCGCGTCCATGCCGAACTGTCGCGCCAGAGCGATCTGCGCTTCCTGGTGATCGACTTTGCGCGCGTTCACGGCCTTGACGCCTCGGCGGCCTATTCCCTGGGCAAGCTGTCGCGGCTTTGCAGCGCAGCAAACGTCAGGCTCATTTTCAGCGGGCTGCCACGATACCAGGAAACGCACTATCGTGAATTCGCCGGCACCAAGGACAGGGCGCTCTTCGCGGACACGCTTGACGACGCGCTGCAGTCGCTCGAGGCCGAACTTCTGTCGACCCGGCCGGACTCAGCCCCTGATGCAGCCTCCAGGCTGCTCGATGATCTCCTGGCGCTGAGCGAGAGACCGCAGTTCGCCGACAAGTTCAGGCGGGTGACGCTGAACGCAGGCGAAATTCTGCTGAGCCAGGGGACGGAGTCGCGGGAAATGTTCGTGCTGATCTCGGGCGCCATGCGGGCCGAGGTGGCGCGTCAGAGCGGCGATCCGCTCGTCGTCGCGCGCTTCATGCCCGGCGCGCCGATCGGCGAAATCGCCTTCTATGGCGGCACGGCGCGCATCGCCACCGTCGTTGCGGATGAACCCTCGGTGCTGGTGAAGATCGATGCCGACAGCCTCGTCCGCTCTGGCGACGACCACGACCCTGCCACCGTGGTTCACCATTATCTGGCTGTTAATCTTGCCAGGCGGCTCATGAACATGACACGGCTGATGCGCGACGCCGATTTCTGATTGGCGGACGGCATCGACGTCGTGCCAAGGCGCAGGCGGATGTGTTAAACGTGGCCGTGAGCCAAGATTGCAATGACATCAGCAGTTTCGTATCAAAGGGGAGCCACAGACCATCCGGCTCCATGGAGTGAAAGTGAAAGACCCATATGACATTCTGGGGGTGGCGCGCAGCGCCTCCTCCGCTGACATCCAAAAAGCCTACCGCCGCCTGGCGAAGAAGCTGCATCCGGACCTCAATCCCGGAAACAAGCAGGCGGAGGAACGCTTCAAGGAGCTCTCGATTGCCAACGACATATTGTCGGACGCGGACAAGCGCAAAAAATTTGACAGCGGGGAGATTGACGCCCTGGGCGCCGAAAAGCCGCGCCAGCAATACTACAAGGACTACGCCGCACAGGCCGGCGCAGATCATCAGTATCAGAATCCTTCGGGCTTTGCCGATTTTGCCGGCGCCGACGATATTTTTGCAGAGCTGTTCAGGCGCCAGGCGGAGCAGTCACGGCGGGCGCGGGGCCCTGACGCGCACTACCGGCTTTCGGTCGAATTTCTCGATGCGATCACGGGCGCCACCCGGCGGCTGACCTTGCCTGATGGCGGAACACTGGACGTCACCATTCCTCCCGGAATCCAGGAGGGGCAGATCCTGCGCCTCCGCGGAAAGGGGGCACCGTCACGCGGTGAAGGCGAAGCGGGCGACGCGCTGGTGGAGATTTCCATCCTCCTCCATCGCTTCTTCACGCGGGTTGGCGACGATATTCATCTCGAATTGCCGGTCACCCTGGGAGAAGCCTTCCTCGGCGCCAACATCAAAGTGCCGACGCCCACCGGCCCGGTCATGCTCAAGGTGCCGAAGGGCTCAAACACCGGCTCCGTCCTGCGCCTGAAGGGCAAGGGTGTTCCGCGGCGCGGCGGCGCGGGTGATGAGCTGGTCAGGCTCAAAGTCGTGTTGCCAACGGGGCCTGAGCCGGAACTCGAAACGTTTCTATCCAAGTGGGCGCCCCGGAACTACGAACCGCGAAAGGATATGCAGCCATGATTATCAGCAAGCTGGAATTTCTTTCCCGTACGCAACTTGACCAGGAAACCCTCGAAATCTGGATCGGGGAGCAGTGGCTGGTCCCCGGCGAGACAGCGGGTGAACCCGCCTTCTCCGAGATTGATCTGGCGCGGGCAAAACTGATCCGGGATTTGAAGCACGACATGGGCGTCAACAATGAGGGGATAGGCATAATCCTCGATCTCCTGGACCAGGTGCACAGCTTGCGCCAGGCACTAGCGGAGACGCTTCCATCCAAACGCTGAAAATAGACCTTTTCGCCGGCCCTGTTAGAGTGGGAAAAACCGCGAGATCATAAAAACTTGGGAGGAACCGGAATGTCGACTGTCCGCTTGACAATGGCGCAGGCCCTTGTGCGTTATCTTTGCAACCAATTCACTACGGTGGATGGCGCGAAGGTGCCTTTATTTCCGGGTGTCTTCGCCATCTTCGGCCATGGCAATGTGACGTGCCTTGCGGAAGCGCTGGAAACGGTCAAAGATATCCTTCCCACGTGGCGCGGCCAGAATGAGCAATCCATGGCTCTTGCGGCCATTGGCTTTGCCAAGGCCAAACGGCGGCGCCAGATCATGGTGGCCGCATCGTCGATAGGGCCGGGGGCGCTCAACATGGTGACGGCCGCCGGGGTGGCCCACACCAACCGCCTGCCGATCCTGATCCTTTCCGGCGACACCTTCGTCAACCGCAGGCCTGATCCGGTCATGCAGCAGGTCGAGCATTATGGCGATCCCACCATCAATGTGAATGACGCGTTCAAGGCGGTGACGCGCTATTGGGACCGGATCGTGCATCCCGAGCAAATCATCTCGTCCCTGCCGCAGGCGGTGGCCATGATGCTTGATCCCGCCGATTGCGGGCCGGCCTTCATTGCCTTGCCGCAGGACATTCAGGAATGTGCCTGTGATTACCCAGAGGCTTTCTTCACGCCCACACTGCACGAGGTGCCGCGCCCGCGCCCGGACCGCAACAGTGTGAAGAAGGCGGTTGAGCTTCTGAAAAATTCCGAGCGCCCGCTGATCATTTCCGGCGGCGGTGCGCGCTATTCGGGGGCGGAGGAAAGCATTGCCAAATTTGCCCTGACGCATGGCATTCCGATCACCGAAACCATCGCGGGGAAGGGGACGGTCATTCACACGCATGCGGCCTATGCGGGGGCCATCGGCATTGTCGGCTCGACATCGGCCAATGCCCTGGCGGCGGAGGCCGACCTTGTCATTGCCATCGGCACCAGGCTCATGGATTTCACGACGGGGTCCTGGACCTGTTTCAAGCCGGAGGCGAAATTCATTTCGATCAATGCGGCGCGGTGGGATGCCACCAAGCATCGGGCCCTCGCCGTGGTGGGCGATGCGCGGGAGGCGGTTGACGAGTTGGCCGCGGCGCTGGCGGGCTGGAAGGCTGATGCGAAATGGATGGCAAAGGCCCGTGCCGAGTTTGCCACGTGGGACAAGTTGCTCGATGGTTTTCAAAGGCCCACGAATTCGCCGGTTCCGACCTATGCGCAAATCGTGGGCGTGGTAAATGCCAAGGCCGGGACACGCGATTATGCAATCACCGCGTCCGGCGGCCTTCCCGGCGAGATGATGAAGAACTGGCGGGTGAAGTCTGCCAACAGCTTCGACGTTGAATTCGGCTTCTCCTGCATGGGCTATGAGATTGCCGGCGGCTGGGGCGCGGCCATGGCCGATCCGACGCGCGAGACCTTCGTGATGGTGGGCGATGGCGCCTACATGATGATGAACTCGGACATCTATTCCTCGGTGCTTGCCGGCCACAAGCTGATTGTGGTGGTCTGCGACAACGGTGGCTACGCCGTCATCAACCGGTTGCAGAATTTCAAGGGTGGGGTTTCCTTCAACAACCTCATCAAGGACTGCAAGGTGAAGGAACCCTTCAGCGTCGATTACGCCAAGCATGCGGAATCGATGGGGGCTTTGGTCCGCCGGGTTGAAGGTTTGGCGGAGCTCGGCCAGGCCCTGGACTGGGCGAAGACCACCGACCGCACCACCGTCATCACCATTGTTTCGGATGCCTTTACCTGGACACCAGGCGATGCCCTGTGGGACGTCGGCGTGCCGCAAGTGAGCGAGCGGAGCGAAGTCAATGCGGCGGCAAAATATCAGGTCGATGTCCGCAAGAAACAGCGCGTTGGTGTTTGACGCTAGGCGTGTTTCGGCCGGTTGCTGTGAAGCCTCAGGATATGGGATTCAATTTCGCTCTCGATGTTGGGATCGCCGGACTCAAACAGTGTGATCAGCTTTTTATGCTGGTTGACGACAACCTGAAAATTCTGCTCGGAGGCAATTTCCCGTCCGAAGATGATGTTGATGCGGCGCGCCAGGGCCTCCCACAGGCTGAGGACGATTTCATTATCTGATGCCTTGCAGAATTCGTGGTGGAAGGCGACGTCGAGCTTGCGGAGCTCCGCCCAGTCGGACCAGTGCGAGGCACGTTCCATGCGTGATACATTCTCGCGGAGCAGATCCAGCCGCCGCGGTTCACGCCGATAGGTTTCCGCCGCATGGCGCGCCGCGATGCGTTCAAGGGCGAGGCGCACTTCGGTGACCTGATCGAAATCCGCCGTGTTGAAAGGCGCTACCCGGGCGCCATGGTTGGGCACTGCTTTCAGAATGCCCTGGGTTTGCAGAATCTTGAAGGCTTCGCGCACCGGTACGCGGCTGATGTTGAGTTGCCCCGCGATATCGGCTTCGACCAGGCGTTGTCCGGGCTGCAGCATGCCCTGGGCCACGGCATTCACCAGGACATCGGCCACCGCGTCGGCAAGCGAGCGCTTGCCGTCATTGGGCGCTTCAAAGGCCAATCCCATTGAGGGCGCCGCCGCTTCTCCGGCAGCCGCGGCGACTTTCCTGTTTCTAAGTTCTCTGGGTGCCATTTCGTCTCAAGAAAGGATTCGGGGCCAGCTTTCAAGCATATAACAGTGATTTTCGCTATTGTATACTAGTATACTAAATGATATCAAATTCCTGTTTGCTAGATCAAGCGCCCGTTCTCATGGAAGGCAGGGTTGAATTTGATGTCCGGCTCTCACGGATATCAATGAGGTGCTGCCTGAAAAAAGAAGGCTGTGGGTGCCGCTAGGCAATCGTTCCGTTGGGTAACAGGGAGAAATTTGATGCATAAAAGAAATTTACTATTCTCGGCAGCACTTGTGACTGCCATGACGTTTGCCTTCGGCGCAGCGCCAGCCTTGGCCGCAGGAACGGATGTTCCCGCTGCGGGCCAAAGCGCCAAGATCGATGCGATCAAGGCGCGCGGCACAATCAAGGCGGCGGCCATCGGTGAAACGCCGTGGCTGCCGGAAAACACCACAGGCAGCGGCGAGCAATTCTCGGGCCCAGCGTGGGTTCTGGTGAATGAGTACGCAAATCGCCTGGGCGTGAAAATTGAAATCGTGCCGGTGAGCCACGAAACCAAGGTGCCGATTCTGGCTACGGGCGAAGCAGATATTTCCATCGCGCCACTCTCGGTAACGCCGAAGCGGTCGGAAGTTGTAGACGTCATCCACTATTCGACTTCCAGCCTTTGCTTCTTCGGCCTGGCGGACAATCCCAAAATAAAAGACCTCAAAACAGTTGACGACCTGAATTCGCCTGATCTCACCATGGCGTATTTCACCGGTACACCGCCGGAAACCTGGGCGCCTACCCGGTTCCCGAAAATGGTTCTCAAGGGTGTTGCCGGCTCCGGCGCCAATGCTCCGGTTGAGGAAATCATGGCCAAGCGCGCCGACGTGGCGCCCATCGACAATGTCGCCTGGCCACAGCTTTCCAAGCAGGTGCCCGGTCTCATGGTATTTCCGGTTGGCGATGACTGCCTGAAGAGCCAGGAAATGGGCACCGACGTGGGCATGGCGGTTGACAAGGCCGACACCGTGTTCCGGGATTGGCTCCTGGCTGTCTATGGCGAAGTGAAAGACAAGGTCAGCGCCGAAGAAATCCGGATCCTGAAGGGCAACTGACAAGAACTCATGGGAACGGGCAGGCAATCGCCGGAAGGCCACTGCCTGCCCGGCCCGTAGTTTGCAGAGTGTAGGCCATCCACATGACGATCAGTCTTGCGCCATTCATTGATAGCTGGCCATTTCTTCTTAAGGCTGTTGGTGTCACGCTGTTCATCAGCGTGTTCTCCATGCTGCTTGGCTTTGTGATTGGCGTCGTTGTCGGCTCGCTTCGAACCTATGGCGGAAGATTTCTCGATATGACTCTTGGATTTTACGTCGATACGATGCGGGCCATTCCGCTGCTGGTTATCCTTGTCTGGGTTTACTTTGCCTTTCCGATGCTGACCGGCCATTCCATCAATGTCACCGTGGCGGCCATCGCGGCGCTTGGCATTCACCTCGGCGCCTATATCGCCGAAACAATCCGGGCCGGCTTGACCTCGGTGCGCAAGACACAGATGTCGGCGGCCCTTGCCCTGGGGATGAGCCGCACCCAGGCGGTGCGAACCATCATCTTGCCGCAGGCAGTCATCCGTATGCTGCCGGCGCTCGGATCGCTTTTCGTGTTCGCGGTCAAGGACAGCGCCATTGCTTCGGTGATCGCCGTTCCCGAGCTTCTGCGGCAGACGCAGGTTGTTGCGGGTAACACCTATCGTCCGTTTGAACTCTATACCGCCGCCATGCTGGTTTATTTTCTGCTGTGCTTTCCCGTAGCCCGCGGTGTTGACATGATTTACAAGCGCGTGGCGCATCTCGGGTCCTCATGACGTTCCAGTGGCACGTCATATGGGAGAGCCTTCCGCGCCTGCTTGATGGCGCGGTGATGACGATCTGGCTCAGCGTCGTCACGATGCTCATTGCAATTCCGGGCGGGCTCTTGCTGGCCTTTATGCGCATGTCCCGATTCAAAGCGGTGTCGCTGCTGTCTGCCTGCTTTGTCGAATTTTTCCGGGCGACCCCGCTTATCCTGCAGATCTACTGGGTTTATTACGTCCTTCCAGCCTATTTCGACATCCGACTTTCGCAGATCGGCACGGCAATCCTGGGGCTTTCCTGCAATATCTCAGCCTTTAACTCGGAAACGTTCCGCTCCGGCATTGTGTCGATCCGGAAAGGCCAGTGGAGTGCAGGCCGGGCCATCGGCATGACCGACCGCCAGATCATGTGGCATATCGTGTTGCCGCAGGCGGTGCTTCGGGTGTTGCCCGCCCTGGCCACGACCTGGGTGTCGCTGTTCAAGGACACATCGCTGGTCTCGATCATCTCCGTCGCTGATCTTTCCTATGTCTCGCTGAAGATCAGGTCGGAGACCTACCGCATCCTTGAAGTTCTCACCGCCATGGCGGCGATTTACTGGCTCATGGGCTATCCCCAGGCCAAGCTCGTCGACTGGATACATCGCCGTTACAAGGTCACCGAATGAACAACCGCATTAGCAACAAACGCGTTGGCAGCGACGTCAAGCCCATCCTGGCTTTTGAGAATGTCTCAAAAGACTATGGAAAATTGCGGGCCCTTGATGGCGTGAGCCTCACGGTCAACCGCGGCGAAGTCATTTGCCTCATTGGCCCATCGGGTTCCGGCAAGTCAACGCTGCTGCGCTGTGCGAATGCGCTGGAAACCCTTGATGGCGGACAGGTGCTGTTCGACGGAAAGCCGGTGGATGTCAGCAATGCGGTCAGCGCCCGCACAGTGCGCCAGCACATGGGCATGGTATTCCAGAATTTTGAGTTGTTCCCGCATCTGACGGCGATCCGCAACATCACCATCGGCCTCACCACGGTGCTCAAGCTTGATCCGGCAGCGGCTACTGAACGGGCCCGCAAGCTGCTGGTCAAGGTTGGTTTGGCGGACAAGGCCGAGTCTTATCCCTCAATGCTGTCCGGCGGGCAGCAGCAGCGCGTGGCCATTGCCCGGGCGCTGGCGATGGAGCCGGCGCTGATGCTTTTCGACGAGCCAACCTCGGCGCTTGATCCGGAAACCATCGGCGAGGTGCTGAGCGTA
>Ga0105047_10020287_pt1 | contig 10219 bp, 10 predicted proteins | sample MAT04_FD_78384 | JGI IMG/M metagenome (GOLD analysis project Ga0105047, IMG submission 78384) | Freshwater microbial communities from Lake Fryxell liftoff mats and glacier meltwater in Antarctica - MAT-04 (megahit assembly) | ecosystem: Environmental > Aquatic > Freshwater > Ice > Liftoff... | reverse complement strand
CTGCCAGTGAGCGTTGCGTAGACGCTGCTGCCAGTGAGCGTTGCGTAGACGCTACTGCCAGTGAGCGTTGCGCAAACCCTACTGATCGGAGCGCGCCGGAGCGCGGGCCAAGCGGCCCGGCGTTCCACCGCTTCGAACAGCAGGTCGTCGAGCGGACCCCTCGGCGACAGAAGCTCTCGCAGCATCGCGCGCGCCCACGCTGGCCACCACGGCCTCGCGTGGGCGCAGTGCTTCCGTCAGCGGCCGACCGGCCATGCCCGCGGTCTGCGGCAGGCCGAGCGCGGCGAGCACGGTCGCGGCGGTGTCCATCGTCGTGACCTCGCGCTCGATGCGCAGCGCGCGCGTCGCGGCGCCGCCCCACGCGAACCACGGGATGTGCCGATCGACGTCGAGCGCAGAGCCGTGGCTGCGGCCGTGTCCACCGTGATCGGCGGTGACGATGAGCAGCACGCGCTCGGTGCCGTGCGTGCGCGCGCGCAGTGCGCTCACCACCGTCGCGAGGCAGCGATCGGCGGCGGTGACTGCGGCTAGGTACGTCGGCGACATCCAGCCGCGTCGATGTCCGGCGCCGTCGGGATCGGCGAAGTGCAACATCGCGACGCCGCTCGCGGTGTCACGCAGCCACGGCGTTGCACGCTCGGCGACGGCGCCACACGAGCGCCCGTTCACGGTGAACGCGATGCCGGAGTCTTCTTCGCCGACCAGGTGGCGCAGCTTGTTCTTGCCGACGAACATCGCCGCCGGCAGGCCCGCGCGCGCGGCGACGCGCAGGACCGTCGGGAAGCGGATGCGCCCGCGCTGAGGGCGCCACGCGTTCCACGTGAGCCCGTGCACGTCGGCGTCGACGCCAGAGAGCATCGCGGCGTGTGACGCGAGCGTCGTCGAGCGACGAATGGTGAACGCGTTGTCGGCGCGCACGCCAGCGCGACGCAACATCGCGAAGGTGCGGTGAGACGGCAGCACCGCGTCCGCGCGCAAGCCGTCGATGCTGACGACGACTACGAGATCCGCCGCGCGATTGGGCGACGACGTGATCGTCAGCCCGGCGAGCGGGTCGAACGGCGGCGGCAGCGGCGCATCGACGACCTCGACGCCCGCAGTCGTCACGGCGCTCGCCGGCGCAGCGAGGTCATGCGCGCTCGTCGCGCATCCGTGATTCGGGCCGCCTGTGAGCTCCGGCTCGGCGCCCGCGGCGTCTTCCTCGTGCGCGTCCGCGTCTACGTCTACGCCGCTGCTCTGCGCCGCGTCGTCGCCGCTCTGCGCCGCGTCGACGCCGCTGCTCTGCGCCGCGGCCGCGCGCGGCAGAACGAGCGCGGCAGCGACGAGCAGACAGCTGGCGAGGCGGCGGGGCACTGCCATTGACCCTGAGGTACGAGCACCACCTCCGTCAAGGAAGCGGCCGTGTGTCCGTGGTGTGCGCGCGGCGTGCCCTTGATGTGCGCGCGCCGTGCACGATGTGCGCGGTGAAGTTCGCGCGACTGCGCTCAATGGACCGTGTGATCGCGCCCCGCGTGGCGGACGGTCGGCACTTCAGCCTCGCGCTCGTCGGGGAAGAGCGCCTGCGCTTCCGTCGCGGCGACGGCATCCGACCAGCGCTGCGCCTCGAGCGCGCGTCGCTCGGCGTCGCGCACTGCGGCGACGCGCGTCGCTTCTTCTTCGATCGCCCAGCGCGCGATCACGCGGTGGTGCTTCCTACGGCGCCGCACCCACGCAGCGACGGCGAGCACCATCGCGAGCGCCCACACGCCGCTGCCAGTCGCGACGAGCGGGAGCGCGGTGAAGCGCTCGGAGACGTCCGCGCGCCACTCACGCTCGAGGTCGCTCGGCGTGACGTAGTACGTCTCGAAGAGCGCGGCAGAGAACGTCTGGCCCTCGCGCAGCTCCGCGATCAAGCGCTGAAACTTCTGCCGTCGCGGCTCGTCGCTGCGCAGATACGCGATCAACGACGCGCTCTGCGCATACGCGAGGCTGACGTCGTGAGGGCGCGACGGGAAGCTATCGGACAGGCGCGACAGCGGGATGAGTGAGCCGCCGACCACGGCCTCCCACAGCGTCTGCACCCGCGCGATCGAGTGCTCGCCCGACTGCTGAATCGCGAGGCCTTCGACGAACCAGCGCGGCAGACGCGCAGACGGAACCGCGCGATGAAGGGCGAGATGACTCAGCTCGTGCGCGAGCACCTTCTCCATCGCCGGTCGCTCCCAGGTCTCCGGCGCCGTGAACGAGATCATCACCAGCGCGGCGCCCGGATACGTGACGCCAGTCGCATACGCCGGCGGCGGCGCGCCGATCGGCGCGAGCGCGCGCATCTCCTCCGGGCTCGTCGCGAGGCGGATCTCGGCCGCAGCGGGCACGTCGCCACCGAGCTCCGCGACGACGCGCGGCCACACCTCGTCGTAGGTCGCCTGCAGCGCGTGCGCTTCGTCGGTGGCGCGCGCCGGGAACGACCAGACGACGTCGCCGCGCCGCTCGACGCGAAACGTCTCGGGCACGCGCGGCAGCGTGAGTCCGCGCGTCGTGACGACATCGGGCGCGGACTCGGTCGGCGCCTGCGCGCGCACGCTCGTCGTGAGCGTCGACAGCAAGACGACCATCGCCGCGAACAGCAGCGCGATCTTCTGGCTGACGCGTATCGACATCGTGCTCACGGCCCCGGAGAAAAGCGTAGCACCGGTGTCTGCGCCGGTTCATTGCCGCTGCTCGCGTCGATCACGAGGTACGTGACGAAGCCGGCGAGCAGCGCTCCCGCGACGAAGTAGGGCCAGCTCTTCTCGAGGAACGTCTTCTCCTCCTCGGGCGCATCGGCCGCAGTCGCCGCGCTCGGCGCAGTGCGTCGCGCGCGAGATGCGTTTGCTGCCTGCGCTGTGGAGCGGCCGCCGCCCCGCGGGTGCCGCGCAGTCGCAGTCGCCGCCTCTGTCGCAGTCGCCGCCTCTGTCGCAGTCGCCGCCTCTGTCGCAGTCGCCGCCTCTGTCGCAGTCGCCGCCGCAGTCGCAGTCGCCGCCGCAGTCGCAGTCGCCGCCTCTGTCGCCGTCCCCGTCGCCGTCCCCGCCCCCGTCGCGCTCGCCGCGTGCGTCGCCCGCCGCTCGACCGCGCGCGCGATGCGCCCGGCTGCGCTCCGCTCGGCGTCGAGCGCGCCCGCATAAAACTGCGCGGCGGCGACCTGCAGCGTCACCAGCTCGACCCCGCCGCGTCCGTCCGCGCGGACCGCGACGACGAGCGCTGCGCCCGCCATTCTGCCGAGGCGCGCGAGGTTCGGTGCGTCCTCCGCCTCACCGAGCCCAAGCGCGCGTCGCGCACGCCGCACAGTGCCGAGCCCATCGTCCTCCGCCGGCGCAGCCTCGCCGCGCAGCGCCGCGCGCAGCCCGAGATCCGACGCGAGCGTCAGCGCACCGCCTGCGATGAGCGCCTCTTCGACGCGCACCGCGGCCGCCCGCATCCGCGCGTCCGCGTCTCCGACGACGACGACCGCGACCTTCGGCACCGCGACGTCGGCCGCGACCGGCTGCGCGTGCGCACGACTCAGCGCCGCACACACGGCGAACGCCGACAGCGCTGCATACGTCGCGCGCGCCGCGCGCATCGAGGTCGCTCTCGTCACCGCCGTAGATTAGCCCCTCGACGACGCAGGAGGTTGTCCGCTATTCATGGCCTCCCGATGATCAACGTCCCCGGCACGCTGCGGCTGCTCTTCACTGGCTCGTGGACGGCATCGGTCTGCGCCGGGCTGCTCGGTGTTCACGCGCTTGCCCGCGACGATGGCCAGCGCTTTCGCCAGCTCGAGCGCACCTGGGCCGAAGTGCTGGCGCGCGCCTGGAGCATGAAGGTCGACGCGCACGGCGCAGAGCACGTCGACCCCGCGGGGACGTACATCTTCATGGCCAATCACCAGAGCCACATGGACATCGTCGCGCTGCTCGTGGCGCTGCCGATCGTGCCGGGCTTCCTCGCCAAGAAGGAGCTGCGCCGTATCCCGATCCTCGGCGCCGCGATGGAGGCGGGCGGCCACGTCTTCATCGATCGCCGGCAGCGCGCGCAAGCAATCGAGGCCATCGACGAGGCAGCCCGCGTCGTGCGAACCGGTGGGTCGATCGTCGTGTTTCCGGAGGGCACGCGCCACGAGCGCGAGGCCATTTTCCCGTTCAAGAAGGGCGGCTTTCACCTCGCGCTGAGCGCTGGCGTACCGATCGTGCCGATCGGCATTCGCGGCACGCGCGCGCTGCTGCCGCGCCACTCGAAGATGATCCGCGCGGGCAGCGCGAGCGTCCACATCGGCGCGCCGATCGCCGCTGAAGAGCTGACGCGTCTCGGCCTCGATGGCGCGATGGCCCGCGTGCGCAGTGACATCGCGACGCTCGCCGCGATGCCGATCGACGACACGCCGCGCAAGCCGCGCAGAGCTAGCGCGCTGCGTCGCCGCCGGTAGCGCGCGCCAGCGCCTCCGCGTCCTTCTTGCCGAGGCGCACGCGCACCATGCTCAGCCCGTGTGCGGGCGCGGTGATGCCGGTGCTGCCGCGCTCGACGCCGGGCACGAGCAGCGACGCAATCGACTCCGGTGTGCGCTTGCCGCGCCCTACCTCGAGCAGCGTGCCGACGAGGATCCGCACCATCTGCTTCAGGAAGGCCGTGCCGCGCACCTCGATCGCGACGAGATCCGGGTGCCCGAGGTACGCCGCGAGGATCTGCACCTCGTGCAGCGTGCGCACCGTCATGGTGCGCTCGTCGTCCGACGCGCGAAACGCGCCGAAGTCGTGCGTGCCAATGAGAGCCTCGGCGCCCGCCCGCATCGCGTCGAGGTCGAGGCGGCGGCTGCCTTCGCCGTCGGTGTGCACCCGCGCGACGTGCCAAGCGTGGGCGCGCCAGCGCGGATCGCGCGCCTCGCCGAGCAAGAGCACGTAGCGGTAGAGCTTCTCGAGCGCGTCGTACCGTGGGTTGTAGCCAGGCGCGCACTCGACCGCCGCGCGCACCGCGAGGTCGACCGGCAGGCGCTGGTTCAGCCCGAGCATCCAGCCGCGCGGTGGGATCAGCCGCGTCGTGTCGAACGCCGCGATCTGTCCCTCGGCGTGCACACCGGAGTCGGTGCGACCCGCGCCGCGCACTCTCACGGCGTGACCGGCCATCCCCGCGATCGCAGCCTCGAGCACGCTCTGCACCGTCCGCTGCGCCGGCTGTTCTTGCCAGCCCGCGAAGCTCGCGCCGTCGTACGCGACGGTGAGCCGCACACCGTGCAAGCCCTCCGCAGGCGCGCTCATCTCAGAAGTTGAACCCGAGGCCCGCGGACCAGGCGAGCGGCGTTCCGACAGGGAGCGACGAGCCGCCCGCGCTCGAACCGTAAATCTCGAAGAACAAGAACGAGTGGTTGATGCCCCACTCGTCGTCGAGCGCGCGTGCGGCGCGCGGCTCGAAGAAATCGAGCTCGAGCGCGACCTGCGCGGCCCAGCGGAGACCCGGGCTGATGCCTTCGCCCTCCTGCGTGTCGCCGGTGCTCGAGCTCCAGTAGACGAAGTCCGCGCCGATCTTGCCGGTGAGCAGCAGCGGGATGCGCAGCAGCCGCGGCAGCGCGATCACGCGCAGCACCGCCATCAAGTTCATGGGCACGATCGACAGCGAGGTCTTCTCGCTCGTCGGTGTGCCGTCGGGCGCGTTCGCTACGCCCGAATAGCTGCTGAAGCCGATGCCGACGCCGACGCCGAGCGTCAGCACGTCGCGGATGCGAAACGGCACCACGTCGAACTCGGTCGCGAACAGCAGCGACGACCCGCCGAACACCGAGTTGAACGCAGCGTCACCGGTGTCCGGCGTGTACGGCCCGATGCGCAGCTCGAGCGCGAAGCGCTCCGAAGACTCCGGATTCGTGGGCTCCGACCACTCCGCGAGTCCGTCCTGCGCGGCTACACGGACGGGCGCGACGAGCGCCGTGACGAGCGCGAACGCAAGCGGCAGACCGAGCGCGAGGCGGCTCATCGTGCGCCCCGGCTGCGTCGTGCGCGCGCGAGGAACAGGAGCGCAGCCGATAGCAGGGCGAGGCCGAAGCCGCCGGCCACACGCGGTGTGCCCAGCGCCGCGCTGCAGGTCGAGACGTCACCGCCGCGCTGGCACAGATAGCCGCACGTCTCGACGCGCGTCACGCAGACGATCTCGGACAACACACCGTCGTTGAGCGCCGTGTCGCGCGCGGTCACGCCGACGCTCACCGACTCGCCGACCTCGAGGCCGAGCTCGACCAGATTGAGGTCGGCGCTGCCATCGCTCGCCGATGTCGTCGCTATGGCGGTCGCGCCGGCCGGCGGAAGTGCGCCCGCGACCAAGCCGCCGGCGCTGCATGCGCCACCTTCGCCGCTCGTCACATCCGTGCCGACGTAGACGCGGTAGCCGTTGATCGTGCCCGAGCTGCGCGTCCACGTCACTGGCACGGCGGTGCTGCCGGAGCCGGCGCTGAGGCCGGTCGGCGGCGCAGGCGCGACCAAGTCGAAGCGCGTCGAGAACTTGAACGAGCTGGTGATCACCTCGGGCGTGCGCATCATCGTCGCCGCGAGGATGTAGACGTCGACCGCCGTGTTGTCCGCGCCGACCGTGCAGCCGCCGAGATCGGCGACCTTGATTTCCTCATTCCACAGCTGCGCCGACGGCGTCATGAAGCTCGTCAGCGAGAACAAATACGTGCACGCGGAGGTGGTCGTCGACGTGCGCGGCTCGACCTGATCGCAGCCGGTGCCGCGCCAGAAATCGAGCACCGTGGTGCCCATCGGGATCGCGCCGATCGTCAGCTCGAGCTCCTTGTCTTCGCAGTCGGATGCGTTGAACAAGATGGGCGGCGTGAGCGGCCGGTCTCCGACGTCGCGTCCTTCGACTTGGTTGACGGTGACGGTGAGCTGCGCGTGCCCGACGCCCGCGTAGGCGAGCAGGACAAACGTGCCGGAGAGGACGGCGAGCGCCTGGGAGACGACGTGTCGGGGCATGATCGGGACGAGGCTTAGCAAGGTCCGCTCCACTCCGCTTGTCCTTGTGTTTCGAAGGAGTCCAGACAGGGCCTCGCGGTCGAGTGCGCCATTCTGACAGATCGCATCGCTCGCACCGCGCGCGCGCTGACAAATCGTCAACGGCTCCGCAGGCGCCGTCGGTCTCCGGCGAGACGCGTCTGTCCGCTGTCGAGCAGCCCGCGCGTCCGCTCGCCGGGCTTCCGTGTCGCATCGGGAGCCGACGCGGGCCATTGTTCGATCCGCTGCTACCGTTGACCGCCCGTTCAATGAAAAAGTGTGTGGCGTCGATTTCATCGTCGCGCCTTGCCGCGACGTACGACCCATCGGCGCTTCGGCGACGCACGGTGTCGGCCGAGAACCTCCCCCAGCCCCTCGAGTGCGCTGCGCTCACATGAAGACCACACCCATGAAGACAAACGCTTGTCGCTCGCACTGGGCCGCTCACCTCGCATTGCTCGGCCTCGTGCTCGGCGCAGCCGCTCCGGTGAGCGCGCAGGTCTCGCCGGTGTCGCCGACGGTGCCCACGCCGCCCGTCGTCGCGCAGACCTACGTCGACGAGGCGCCCGCCGCGGCCGCAGGCGAGAGCGCTGCGCCGACGGATTTGATGGCTGCGCTGCATGGCGGCCCCGGTGGGCTCACCGCGGATCGCGTGGCAGCGCGCGCCATCGAGACGGCGCCCGGCCTCGAGCGCGCCCGTGCCGCCGCGCAGGCAGCAGAGGCCGCGGCGACGCGGGCCTCGTTCGCGTTCATCCCGCGGCTCGATCTCTCCGCGCGCTACACGCGCCTCTCGTCGATCACGCAGCCCCCGCTGTCGTTCGGGACATCGCTGACGCCCGCGCAGATCGCGGCCGCGCAGGGCGCGGTCGACGCGGTCAGTGATCCCGCCGCGCAGGGACTCTTTCAAGGCACGCTCGACGGGCAGATCGCGGCCGCCCAGGGCGGCGGCTTCGCGTTCCCGGTCATCCTCAACCAGTACGTGCTGCACGCCGGCCTGACGATCCCGGTGAGCGATCTCTTCCTGACGATCTTGCCCGCGTATCAGGCGAATCGCCGCTTCGCCGAGGCCGCCGAGGCGCAGGTCGAGTCGCAGCAGCAGTCGGTCGCGCTCCAGGCGCGTGAGGCCTTCTACGGCTATGCGCGCGCGCGCGCTTCGCTCGCCGTCGCGCAGCTGGCCGTCGCGCAGGTCGAGGCGCATCAGCGCGACGTCGCGGCCTTCGTCGCCGCGGGCACCGTCGCGGCCGTCGAGCAGCAGCGCATCGAAGCGCAGCTCGCCGCGGCGCGCGTCGGGCTCGCGCGCGCGATGGGCGGCGTGGCCGTCGCGGCCGTCGCGCTGCGCTCGATCACGCACGATCCATCGGCGAACGCGCCCGGCATCGGCGAAGACCTGCTCGCGGATCTGCCGCCAATCCGCGAGACACCGGATCAGCTCCTCGGCGTCGCGATGGATCGCCGCGCGGAGATGCGCGCGCTCCGCTACGTGATCACCGGCCGCGAGAGCATCACCACCGCTCGGCGCATGCAGGGCATGCCGCGCCTGGCGGTGGCGGCGAACGCGGACTACGCGAATCCGAGCCAGCGCTTCGTGCCGCAGTCGCAGGTCTTCAACGGCACCTGGGACATCAGCGCGGTGCTGTCGTGGTCGCCCAACGACTTCCTCAACTCGACGCAAGACGCACGCTCGGCCTCGGCGGATCTGATCCAAGCGCGCGCCGATCTGGCCGCGCTCGAAGACGGGCTGCGCATCGAGGTCCAGCAGGCGTTCGAGAGTTACAACGCGTCGCGCGATGCGCTCGCGGCCGCACGTCTCGGCGAGGCTGCGTCGGCCGAGGCTTATCGCATTCGCCAAGAGCGCTTCCGTGCTGGCGCCGCCGTCACCAGCGACATCATCGACGCCGACGCCGAGCTCTCGCGCTCGCGCCTCGACCTCATCAACGCGGCCATCGACCTGCGCATCGCTCGCGCGCGGCTGCGTCGTGCGACGGGTCAGCCGTGAAGCGCCCCGGGACCTCCCACTGATGTCGGCGCTGCTCGTCGCGGCCGCGGTCATTCGCCGTGAAGGTGAGATCTTACTCACCAAGCGCAAGGATCGCGGCCATCTCGCCGGCTTCTGGGAATTCCCCGGCGGCAAGCTCGAGCGCGGCGAGTCGCCCGAGGCCGCGCTGGTGCGCGAGTGCCGCGAAGAGTGCGCGATCGAGATCGCGGTCGTCGACATCCTCGACGTCACGTTCCACCGCTACCCGAGCAAAGACGTCCTGCTGCTCTTCTACGACTGCCGCTTGCTGAGCGGCGAGGTGCAGCATCTGGAGGTCGCCGATCACGCGTGGGTGTTGCCCGCCGCGCTCGACAGCTATCAGCTCCCTCCGCCCGACGCGCGCCTCGTCGCGAAGCTGAAGAGCGGCCGCTGAGCGTCGCTGTGCGAGATCGTCGCTCAGCGATCAGCGCACGAGTTTGACGGCGATCGTGAGCGCATCGCGCGGCTCGCCGACACGCGCGAGCGTCGCGCTCGCGTCGGGAAACACGGCCTTCAGCGCCGCGAGCAGCGCGGGGCGCACGGCGTCGAGCGTCGCTTCTTCGTTCGGCGCGACGAGGCGATCGTTGAGCACGATGCGCAGCTCGTCGCTCGCGAAGCGCAGCGTGTCGAGCGCTGGCTCGAGCAGGGCCGCGGCCGCGAGCGTGCGGCGCAGCGCGTCGGTGAAGCGCGCCTCGAGCGTGCCCGTCGCGTCGCGCTTGCGCGCGTAGAGCAGGCCGTAGCGACCATCCGCGTCGCCGAGGCCGTAGTTCGCCGCGTGCGCGAGCAAGAGCACGCCGGGGCCGGGCTTTACGTGCGAGTAGTCGGTGACGTCGATCAAGATGTCGTCGAGCTTCGACTGCTGGATGAAGCCGTGCAGCACCTCGATGATCTTGTCGGTCGGCGGTCGCGGCCTCGCGTCGGCGAAGAGCTTCACCGAGATGCGGTGCAGGTCGAGGTCGCGCGTCGTTGGCGTTTCGGTCGACGTCATCATTCGGCTCCTGCGGTCGTTGCTGCGACGGGCGTCGCTGCCGCTGCCTTCGCTGCGTTCTTTGCGACCAGCGCGGCAGCCGCCCGCGCCGCCGCGGCCTCGCTGATGCGCCCGTACGCCTGGTGTGACGCATCGACGAACAGCTGCGCTTCTTCGATGCGCTGATGCGCCTTCTCCGCGTCGAGCGCGTCGAAGCCGAGCGCAGGCACCTTGAAGAAGTAGTGCGCGAACTTGTCGCCCGCG
>Ga0105047_10020286_pt1 | contig 10220 bp, 7 predicted proteins | sample MAT04_FD_78384 | JGI IMG/M metagenome (GOLD analysis project Ga0105047, IMG submission 78384) | Freshwater microbial communities from Lake Fryxell liftoff mats and glacier meltwater in Antarctica - MAT-04 (megahit assembly) | ecosystem: Environmental > Aquatic > Freshwater > Ice > Liftoff... | reverse complement strand
TTTGCGGGCGTCGGATCAATCGCCAATTGTTCCGCGTACACCAGCGTCTCCACGACATTCGCGAAGATTTCCTCGTTCTGCCCGTCGATCTGAGCCCCGTCCTGATGAAGCGCCTCATGGGCAATGTTCGCAGACAGGGTGATGAACGATTCGCCCTGGTAGCTCGACTTATACAGCGTGCGGAGACGGCCGGTGGCGTCATTGAGGATAGTCTCGGAGACTGTCGCGTTGTTTGATATCTCTGTCGCACTGAAATCAATGACCGTGTACTTCTTGCCGGTGGCGTTCTGCCCTTCCAGTAGCGATGCAATCGCCGGTTCGCCCACGGTGCCCACCAGGGAGACAATCGCCGCGCGAAGGTTGGCACTTGGCACAACTGCTGTGTTCGTCGCATCGTCAAACTTCGCGAGCGTAGCAGCGCTCTCCGCCGCGTCGATCGTGCCGGCAGCGACCTTCTTGCCTAGGAACGTCACCAGCGCCGCGCGCACACTGTTCGCCGAAGGCTGTGTCGGCGTGGTTTTGAGATTGGGTGCGGCGGCAAAGGTCGTCTTGTTGAAATACTTCAAATCCGTCGGCTCAAATGCGCGGCATGCAAGCGTGTAGCGCTCCTTGTTCAAGCCCTTCGGAAGGTTGGTGAACACATCGCCCGTGTCGGTGCTGTCCGCCGTGTTCTTTACAAAACCATTGTAGAACGTGATCTTCGCGTTCTTGCGCACGCGGCGATCGGTTGTAACAATCACCTTGTTGCCATCGGCACCCGCTTCAACCGTGGTAACGTTGATGGTGATCTTCTGCTGCGCCACGCCGGAACCCGAGGTGGGGTTAATGCCATATCCGAAGATGCGCATCTTGCTGGTGTCAGCGATGGTGATGTTCTCGCTGAACTTCACCGTCAGGCGGGATGAATTAACGGGATTGCCATCAACATCCGTTACCATCGCAACCTTGATCTTCGGACCAATGGGAACGGCGGACAACAATTGACGGGATTCAAGTTTCTCGAACGTGGAAATTTTTCTCATTGCTTCTCCTTGTCTGAAGGTTTGTGGACAACAACGCGAAGAGTCTACGAAATTTTAGGACGAGGTGGGCCTGCGGCATTGTGACGCAGGGCGCGTTCGAATAACAGGCTTTGTATGGAAAAATACAAACCGCCCGCGACGCAGTGCTATCGCGAGATATCGAATTCCGGCGTTTCGATGTCGATCCACCTGGAAAGCCCCGGATCGCCAAAATAGAGCCGGAAGTGCAGATGCTGTTGCACGGCGCTGTCGGGAAAGGAAAGCGATCCCCGCAGCACCTGCGATGGAAACACCTGTAACATCCCCGCTCGGCGAGGCACGCTGGTTTGTGTCGCAGGCGCAGCGGCGGAACTGTCGAAGCCCACGCCGCGGTAGAGCGATGTATCGGTGAACGAATCAAGAATGGCGATACGATCGTCCGTCGCGTTCTGCACTTCGATCAGGCAGGTGCGTTCCCGGCGGTCGATGGTGAGATAGACTGCTATTCCCTTATCCTGTTTGCCCACCACGATGAAATCCCCTTTGGTGACCGTCACGCCAATGGCTTCATTCGGCATCGTCGTCGGAACCGCCGCGCCATGCTTCGCCGCTGCGTGACAGCCGGTGATGATGAAGAGAAGGATGACCAAGGAGTGTCGCATAAGAAAAGCATCGCCTGTGATGGTCGCTGTTTCGGAGATCATGAAAAGCCGCCCAGACCACGCCCGCCTCTAATAGATGCCATCCTCGCGCGACTCGATGCGAAGGTCACCCGCAGAACAGAATAGCAACCAGCATCACATATTGTGACATTGTCTGCCTCACTTCGCCAGCATCTCATTGCCCCAGCGCAGCATCCGCTCGGTGACATCCCATCCCACACACGCATCGGTGATCGACACGCCATATTGCAACTGCGAAAGATCCTTCGGGATTGGTTGACTGCCCTCACTGAGATTGCTTTCGATCATCACACCGATGATCGATTTTGTGCCGCTTTTGCGCTGTTCGATGATGCTCTTCCAGACGTCGTCCTGCCGAGCATGCTGCTTCAGCGAATTGGCATGGCTACAGTCCACCATCAGCACCGGAGGAAGGTTGGCCTTCACAAGCGCGGCTTCAGCATCATGGATGCTCTGGGCATCATAGTTTGTCCGCGCCCGCCCGCCACGCAGAACGACATGGCCGATGGGATTGCCAGTTGTCCGGACAATCGCGGTGAATCCGTCGTTATCAATCCCCAGGAAACTGTGTGATGACATCGCCGACCCCATCGCGTCAATCGCAATCTGAAGCGATCCATCGGTTGCATTTTTATATCCCACCGGCATGGATAATCCGCTGGCCATCATCCGATGCGTTTGCGACTCAGTGGTGCGAGCGCCGATCGCCGCCCACGAAATCAGATCGGAGATATACTGGGGAATGATTGGATCGAGAAACTCCGTCGCGGTGGGCAATCCCAGTTCGGTGATTTCCAGCAACAGCTTGCGGGCAATCTGGATGCCCGTACTGACATCTTCACTGCCATCCAAATACGGATCGCTGATCAATCCCTTCCAGCCGGTCGTCGTGCGCGGCTTTTCGAAATAGACGCGCATCACGATTTCCATCTGATGCTTAAACTCTCGCCGAAGCACGGCTAGTTTTCTCGCATATTCAAGCGCGGCGTTTGGATCGTGGATCGAGCAGGGCCCGATGACCACCAGCAGCCGCGGATCGCGCTCCTGCAGGATGCTGGTCACGGTCTCCCGCCCCGCCACCACCACGGCGTTTGCGGATTCCGTCATGGGGAGTTTGCTTTTAAGCACCTGCGGCGCAATGAGGCGAACGGTTTCCTTAACACGGAGATTAAACGTCGGGCGCATCTGGCGTCTTATAGGGGTGAACGGGGAAAATGTGAAGGGATGGACGGCTGGGGCAGGATCCAATGCGGAAGGACGGGTGTATTTGCTTCGATGCGCGACCCAAACCGGTTATCATTGGTGAATCTTTCCCGGAGGACGCATGCTACGTCTGCTCGCCGTGATTCTTGCGCTCGTCACAATCGCCTTTCAGTCTTCGGTTTGCGCCCAGGAGGCCACGCTGAAACCCGGCGACCCAGCACCCGCACTTTCGCCGGCAAAATGGTTGAAGGGCGAGGCGGTGACCTCGCTCGAAAAGGGGAAGATCTACGTCGTTGAATTCTGGGCGACATGGTGCGGGCCCTGCAGGGAATCGATTCCCCATCTCACCGAGTTACAGAAGAAATACAAAGACGTGATTTTCATCGGCCAGAGTGTCTGGGAGCAGGATCAGACCAAGGTCGAGCCATTCGTGAAGGAGATGGGCGACAAGATGAACTATCGCGTTGCCCAGGACGACGCCGAGCAGGGAAAGATGGCTGCCGCCTGGATGCAAGCGGCGGGGCAGGATGGGATCCCAACCGCGTTCATCATCGATAAGGACACGAAGATCGCGTGGATCGGGCATCCGATGGAAATGGGTACCGTGCTTGGGGAGATCGTCAGTGGCAGCTTTGACCCCAAGACGGCTGCGGATGATGCTACGAAGCTTGAGGCGCTTCAGGACAAGCTGACCAGCGCGATGCAGAGCAGCGATTTCGACACCGCGCTATCCACGCTGGATGAGCTGCAAAAGCTGGACGCCTCGCGGGCCGCGGACATTGATGCGGTGCGGTTTCAGGTGCTGATTCAGAAGAAGGATTTTCCCGCCGCTTTCAAAGCCGCCGACCGTCTTGCGGAAAGTCAGAAACAGAACGCAGACATCCTCAACATGGTCGCCTGGACGCTGGTGGATCCGAAGAATCCGGTGGAGAATCCAGACCTCGCGGTCGCTGAGAAATGCGCCTCCCGCGCCGTCGAAGCCAGCGGCAGCCGCCGGGGAGACATCCTCGACACGCTCGCCCGCGTCTATTTCCTGCAGGGAAAGATCGACAAGGCAGTCGAACTGCAAACGAAAGCCGTACAGGAAGTTGACGAGGATGAGATGAAAAAGGAGCTTCAAAAGACGCTTGAGATGTATAAGGCGAAGAAGCCTTAGCTTCCGCGCAGCGGCTAACCGTGCTTCTATGAACCGGCAATGATTTTTGCGCATCCGTGCTTCCGCACGCTACAATACATCAATGCATCTAGTGGTCTTCGAAGGATCGTTGTGGACGACGTTCGCCCCGATTGCGATCAATCGGCCGGCGTTCTGGCTGATGTCGGGGGCAACCACACTGCTTGAGAAACAAATCCGGTACATGAACCCGTCGCGCCTGACGCTGTGGGTTCGGCCGGAGTTGGAAGCGTGGACGCGCGAGGTCGTGGTGCCGCACCTCAAAGTCCCAACCAAGATCAACGAGCCGCTGGATGATGAACCGGCGGTTCTCAGTTCCTCACGAGGGCTCCATGTTTCGCGCTTCGAAAAACCTGATGAAGAATGTGTCATAAGAGATAATGACCTGGTCCGTATCGCCTACGTCCATCGGCCGGGACTTTCACTCGCGGATGCGCTGGAACGCAATCAGAAATGGATGGATATACTCGATCTGCCCGAGGCGCCCGAGCAGGGGCGGATGTGCGCATTTCTGTGGGACCTGATCAACTGGAATGAAGAATCACTGGTGTCCGATTCTCTCTGCATGCCCGAATCGCCGCACAGTCTTCCCAAGGGCGCGTATCACGTCATCAACGAACTGAATGTCTGGATCAGCAGTGAAGTGAGGATTGATCCTGGCGTGGTGATTGATGCCTCGCGCGGGCCGGTAATGCTGGATCGCGGGGCGTGGATCGGCGCGAACTCTTTCGTCGAAGGCCCCTGCTACATCGGCGAATTTTCGCAGATCATGCCCCTGACCACCGTTCGCCGCGGCATGACCATCGGCCCGGGTTGCAAGATCGGCGGCGCGGTGTCCAACTCCATCTTCATGGGCTTCACCTCCAAGCAGTTCGAAGGCTATGTGGGCGACAGTTACATCGGCAGGTGGGTGACTCTGGGATCCGGATCGACCACTGCGAACACCAAAGCCACGTACGGCGAAGTCAGCGTCCAGATCGGCAGCCAGAACTTCAAGACCGGACGACGGGTCATGGGCACGCTGATGGGTGATCACACCAAGACCTCCATCTGCACGCGGCTGGTGCCCGGCGCATACGTGGGTTATTGCTCGATGCTGGTCGGTGCGGGATTGACGCCTAGATTCGTTCCAAGCTTCAGCTTCTGGAAAGACAGCGGCATCACAAAACTGATTCCCGCAAAAGGTGCCGAGATTGCCCGGCGGGTGCATGATCGGCGGGATCGCCAGTGGACGGATTTGGACGATGCTGTGCACAACCACGCCATTCGCGCCGCGGCCGAGTGTGAGAAGTAATTCGAACGATTACCCCAAGTGTGCGACAGCGAGGCAACAAAGCCGGGCGGGTGTCGAAGCCTCAGAACTTTCCGATGAGGATAAAAGCGCCAATCCCCGCGAACACCACTCCCACCAAAGTCGCTGCCCACAACGATGGGGGTTGGCGATCAAGCACCGCTTTCTCCGGATGCTGTGGATTGTAATAGACGTTGAGGTTCATGCCCGCTGGGTAGCGCGTTTGCGCCGCACTTTCCGCGGACGATCGACTTTGAAACATGGGGCTACCGCCAAAGCGAACACGATTGCTGGTGTAGTCTTTATCCGCAACACGATACGTGTATTCAACCCCAACGTAATAGTGCGCCCTGCCCTTCTGTCGTCGCCGTGTTCCCACCCATGATTTCACCACGTGTCCCGGGATCATCGGCCAGGTTTGCGAGTCGTGTGCTTGACGGCGGGTGCGGTGGGCGAGAAAAACCACCAGCGCGGCGATTACGATGAAGATGAATCCAACAAACGTGGGTGGCGATGCAGCGGCGACCAGCACGGCCGCATCAGAAATACCTGGTTCACACATGAGGAAGCGCTTTCCATTTCGACGATTGCATCAAACGCCCCGCGGTCAATTAAATGACGGACGCTTCATCCCCATTGAAAACCAACGCCGTCCAGAAACGCCTTGGCGAGAATCATGTGCCCTGTCTGCGATGGATGCACGCGATCCCACGACAGCTTGGCCGGATAATAGTGCGGCAGGACTTGGTCGAACGTTGCCTGGGTATCAACGAACACAGCTTCGAACTTTTCCGCAAGGCGCTTAACGATTTGCCCATACTCATCCATGCGGGCGCGCATGGCGTCACGCGTGTTCGGTTCGATATAAAACGGGGTCATCAGGACCAGTCCTTTGAGACTCATTCGCGTGCGCTCCAGCAGCGACGCGTACGTGGATTCATACTCCTCCGGATGCACATGGCGCTCTTTCTGGGTCGGTGAATCGAACTGCCGCCAGACCTCGTTCGTGCCGATCATGATGCTCAGCCAGTCAGGCTTAAGATCCACGACATTCGTTTGCCACGAGCCCGCCAGATCCCGAACGGTGCTCCCGCTGATCCCAACGTTGACTACGCGAGTGTGTAATTGCGGATACACCGCACCCAGCAGCGAATCCACCATCGTGACATATCCGCGGCCCATCGGATCAAACAGGCCTTCCGAAGGTCCTGGTTGCTTCCGGTCGGCATCGGTGATGGAGTCGCCATTGAAGAGAAGTTTTGAGTTGGGGTGGATGAGCATGATCAAAGATTTTGTATAGCCGCAATTCTACCGATGCGAGATGAAGTCGTAGCATATCGCATTGCCTTGCGCGGCAGGCTTTGTCATTCCACCGTCACGCTTTTCGCCAGATTTCGTGGTTTATCGACGTTGCATCCGCGGGCAACTGCGGCGTGGTACGCGATCAACTGCAGCGGGATCACCGAAAGCAGCGGCTGCAATGGCTCGAGTGCATCCGGGATATAGATGACGTGGTCGCTGTAGCGTTTGATGTTGTTATCACCTTCGGTTGCCACGGCGATGATGTGGCCACCTCTCGCCCGGACTTCTTCGATGTTGCTGATCACCTTTTCATACTGCTGCCCGCGCGTGGCAAGGAACACCACCGGCATGCCTTCGTTGATCAGCGCGATCGGTCCGTGCTTCATCTCGGCGGCGGGCATGCCTTCGGCGTGGATGTAGCTGATTTCCTTCAGCTTCAGCGCCCCTTCCAGCGCCACGGGATAATGATACCCGCGCCCCAGGAACAGCCAGTTCTCGCGATCGCAGAAACGGTTCGTGATGGTCTTGATGATATCGCTCTGCTTGAGCACCTGGGCGATCTTGTCCGGGATCGCGCAAAGACCTTCGATCATCTCCTGCAACTGCGGCTGGGACATCGAGCGCCTGCGGGCGAGAAACAATGACAGCATCGTCAGCACCACGCACTGCGCCGTGAACGCCTTGGTGGATGCCACGCCGATTTCCGGTCCTGCGTGAAGATAGATTCCGCAGTCGGTCTCGCGGGCAATCGTCGAACCCACCGCATTCACCACGCCCAGCGCCAACGCCCCTTTTTCCTTGCCTTCCCGCAGCGCCGCAAGGGTGTCGGCGGTTTCGCCGGATTGCGAAATCGCAACAATCACCGTGCCTTCTTCCACCAGTGGATTGCGATAGCGGAATTCGCTGGCATACGTCGCTTCAGCGGGAATTTTCGCGAGGTCTTCGATGAGATAATCCCCCACCAGCCCGGCGTGCCACGCGGTGCCCTGGCCGGTGAGAATGATGCGACGGGCCCTCACCAGCTCGCGGGCAAAGTTGCTCACCCCGCCCAACACGATGCGCCCCTCACGCGGCTCGACACGCCCGCGCAGACAATTCCGCACCGACGTCGGCTGCTCGAAGATTTCCTTGAGCATGTAATGCTCGTAGTCGCCCAGCTCATATTCTTCGAGCTTGTGTTCCAACTGGGTGATAACGGGAGAGACTTCGATATCGTCGATCGTCACCGTGCGGAATGAATCCGGTTTCAGCACGGCCATCTCGTTGTCATTGAGATAGATGACGCGCGATGTGTGCTCGACGATTGCCGATGCATCCGATGCCACGACATACTCTTCCTCACCCACACCGATAATCAGCGGCGAGCCCTTGCGGGCGACCACCAGCGTGTGTGGTTCATCCTTGCACACCACCGCGATGCCGTAGGTGCCTTCCACCTCCCGCAGCGCCGCCTGCACTGCTTTCTGAAGAAGCGCCGGTTCTTCCGGCGCTCGCGCTTTCATTTCGGTGTAAACATCGCCAATCAGCATGGCAAGCGCTTCGGTGTCGGTTTGCGATCGGAAAGTGTGACCCTTCTCGATAAGAAACTGCTTAAGCGTGGCATAATTCTCGATGATGCCGTTGTGAACGATGGCAATTCTTCCGCCGTCGTCGGTGTGGGGGTGGGCGTTCAATTCAGTCGGCGCCCCATGCGTCGCCCAGCGGGTGTGGGCCATTCCAATGCTGGCGGCGGGCAGGGCAATTCCGGATTGAAGCGTCGCTTCAAGCACACTGATCCGACCAACCGCACGGCGAATGTGCAGATCGCCCTTCTCATCCAGCACCGCGAGTCCGGCGGAGTCGTATCCGCGGTACTCCAGGCGCTTTAGCCCCTCAATCAGCACCGGCTGGGCAATTTTGCGACCGACATATGCAACGATTCCACACATAAGAGTTCTCTCCAGGCGCGTTGGCAGCGTTAATACTAGATCGGGCAGTGTGACAACCGAGTTGGCTTCTTCAATACAACATTGCAGCAATTGCGGTTCAGATTATGAGACCCCGCCCCAGTTCAAGCCAGACAAAAAGCACGGTGATCCTAGTTTGATAGCAATTTCAAGACAGAATTACCCGTTTGGTTGCACTGTTTATTTTTGCGGTTTTTTAGTTGCGGCCTGATGCAGACCATTGCTATATTGCTCCTCAGCACTTCTTTGTCACAAACGGCTCCAGATCATTCATTTTCTTGGAGCGGAATTCAATTCCGAGGAAAATATGCGCGCTTGCATTGGAAGAGTGGACGGTCCGGGCGGATTCTTTTCACCTGTCATTCATTTCAACATTACCTCGGTGAATGTCCCCGAGCCGGCGGCGATGGGATTCATCAGCATTCTTTTCCTTGGAGGACAAAGGCGGCGGGCGATGCAACAACAATAGGCATCGGGCGCCAAACAATGGGGGTCACATCTGCGTTCACGGTTTAGAAACATGGGAACTGACACATCTCTTTTGGAGAATGACATGAAACTGGCAAGGCAAAATCGTTTTGGCGTTCGATCCCTTCTCGCGGCGGCGGCTACGTCCGCGATGCTCGCGTCATCGGTGACCGCGCTCACGGGGCATTTCGATGCGTATCAGGATCCGAATTACAACTTCGGCATCTACGCGGGACCGATTAATGAGGGGGTTGGAGCCTGGACGCTGGGAGGAAATCTGCTCACCCGCGGCAATGGGTATATCAATGAATTCAGCCTGAACCCCACCGGACTGCACCAGGGAACCGCCGTTCATCCTGTGGTGACAACCCACTTTGTTCCCGGACTGGACAGTGGCGCTGGCATCACCAATGGAACCGATGGTTATCTCTACACCGTCGGGGGCAACGGGATCATGCAGGTCAATCCGAACAACTGGGCGGCGCCAGCGGTCTATATGCCGAATACGGTTTCCACGCCGGGATATGGCATCAACACGCTTCCGAACGGCAAGATTGTCTACACAGATTCCGGTTCAAACAGCAACGTCTATCTCTATGATGTGGGCGGGGGAACCAACACCCTGATCCATACCGCCAGCACGCTCATCGACGATATCGAAACCGGACCGGCGGGCCAGATTGCGCTCGCGGGGCAAGGCGACAAGAGCATTACCGTCCTGAGCAGCACCGGATCGGTCATCAGCCAGACGGTTAATCTCCCACATTATCCAGATGGTCTTGCCTTCGGCGCAGGCTCGTTCAGTAATTCGATCTATGCCAACAACAACGATGGCTCAATCACCCGTTATGATTACGCGGGCCCGAACTTCACCGGCGCGGTGACGCCCGTGGATATCGCCCTGACACAAAACGGCCATCATGGTTATGGCGATCTGGCAACCGTCGGACCGGACTGCGCATTTTACATCGGGACCTTCGCGAACCAGCCGATTCACGGCGCGGATGCCAATATCGCCACCAACTGGGACAACGGCGTGACCAACAATGAAAACTCGATCGTCCGCATCGGCTTTAACGACCTCCCCGGCCCGGATGGATTACCCTCAGGTGAATGCGCATTCTATTCGCTGATCGGAACGCTGGTTCCCGA
>Ga0105047_10020285_pt1 | contig 10220 bp, 6 predicted proteins | sample MAT04_FD_78384 | JGI IMG/M metagenome (GOLD analysis project Ga0105047, IMG submission 78384) | Freshwater microbial communities from Lake Fryxell liftoff mats and glacier meltwater in Antarctica - MAT-04 (megahit assembly) | ecosystem: Environmental > Aquatic > Freshwater > Ice > Liftoff... | reverse complement strand
TCACTCCTCGCTCTCGCCCAGTTCCTCGTTCAGCACCGCCCACTGGTCCTCGGCGTCGGCCAGCTTCGCCGACACGTCCGCGAGTTCGGCCTCCAGGCGGGTGAAGGTGGTGTCGTGCGTGGTCGCGTCCAACGCGGTCGCCAGTTGCTTCCGATGGGCGTCCAGTTGCGCGATGGCTTTCTCCGCCGCCTTCAACTCCTTGTGGAGTTCCTTCTCGGTGCGGCGGGGGCATTTATAACGAGCAGGGCGGTTTTCACTTCCCCTTCCCATACCGCCGGAACCCCCCCACCATCTGCCAGAAGCCGCGGAAGCGGCCCCAGAGGGTGCGGGCGTGGGTGAAGCGGAGCATCCCCCGGACGGTGGCGTCGGCCGACGGGTCGGCGGTCAGGGCCGATTCGACGTGCGGGCGGAACGCCCCTTTGCGGTGCGTCACTACTTGCGGGACGGTCATCTGAAGTAGCCCGTCGGTACCCTGCGTCACGCCCCACCCGCTCGCCCGCCGGCCGCCGAACGGCGTCTCCGGGTGGGCCGTCGGGGCAATGACGTCGTTCACCGTCACCATCCCGACGGGCAACCGCGCGGCCAGCGCGTCGGCGGCGGCCGGGTCGGCGGTGAACGCGGCGGCGGCCAACCCGAACGGGCAGCGGTGGTCGGCCAGAACCGCCGCATCCAGGTCGTCGAACGGAATCACCGCCAGCAGCGGGGCGAAGGTCGCGGCCGTGCGAATGGGCGCGTTCGCCGGCGGGTCGAGGACGACGGCGGGCGTCAAGTCACGCGGTCCGACGGCGCACGCCGCGCCGGACAGAATTGGCGCTTCGCAGTCGGCGAGCAGGTGGCGGGCTTTTTCCACCTGACCGGGCGTCACTAACTTCATCGGCGACTCGGCTTCGACCAGCGTTTTCAGCACGTCAACGAACTGGTCGTACACGCTCCGATGGACGAACGCCCGCCGGCTGGCGATGCACGTTTGGCCCCGGTTCAGGGTGGCCCCGTACCACGCGGCGCGGGCGGCCAGCGGCACGTTCGCGTCCTTCAGCACATACACGGCGTCGCACCCGGACAGTTCCAGCGCGGACGGGATCAGCCGTTCGCCCAGGCGGGTGGCCAGCTTGCGGCCGACGGTGTCCGAGCCGGTGAAGTGCAGGAAGTCGATGTCCGCCTCGGTCAACTCCGGGCCGGCTTCGCGGGTCGCGGGCAATCGGGTCAACACATCTTCGGGCACACCGGCGGCGCGGAATAACTCGCCCAGCACCTCGGCCGTTCGGGGCGCGAGTTCGCTCGGCTTCCACGCCACCGCGTTGCCGGCGGTCAGCGCGTGCAGGATCGGCACGGCGTTCAAGAAGACCGGGTAATTCCAGGTGCCGATGAGGCCGACGACGCCGTGCGGCCGGCGGTGGACGGTGTCCCGGCAGCCCGTCAGCCAGAGGGGTCGCCAGCCGATCCGCTTCGGGCGGAGGGTGCGCGTCGCCGTTTGCCAGAGGAATTTGCAGGCCGACGCGGTGGGCAGCAATTCGGAGGCGACGACTTCGGTCGGCGGGCGGTCGATGTCGGCGGCGACGGCGGCGGTGAGGGCGTCCGCGCGTTCGACGAGCAGGTAGCGGAACTCGCGGACGAGGCGGAGGCGGTCGGACACCGCCCGCGCCGCCCAGGCGGGTTGCGCCGCGCGGCAGCGGGCGACGGCCGTGGTCAGCAACGACATGGGGAAGTTCCGGGCGGCGGTGTCGCGGAGCAACTACGCCCCGCCTAGCCACTGTACGCCCGACGGGTTAACACGGCACCGACAGCGGGCGGGTATCCGCGACCCGCGCCGCTTCGCCGCTCGGCTTCGGCAGGTACGGCTTCTCGAACAGCCGATACCACACCCACGCGGTCAGCGGTACGGCCGCCGCGCACGTCAGCCCGGCGGCCGGGAACGTCCACCACCGCCACTCGCCGGGCAGTGCCATTTGCCCGGCGAACACCAGCCGCATGACCGTCATGTGAATCAGGTACAGGCTGTACGACCACTCGCCGACCGGGGCGAAGGCGCGAGCGATGACGGATGCCGTAGATTCGTGACGCGGGCGGTGGAGGCTTTCCACCTCTCCCCGTTGGGGAGAGGTCGGCAATGCAGTTGCCGGGTGAGGGGTCTGACTTTCAAAAAGAGAAGACCCCTCACCCGGTTGCTTCGCAACCGACCTCTCCCCAGCGGGGAGAGGTGTTCCCACCGCCGGGTTCGCCACCGCGCACGCCACCAACCCCGTCGCGGCGACCACGAACAACAGTTCGTGCAGCGGCCACGTTAGCGCGAACCCGCTCGCCAGCGGCCCACCCACGAGACCGACCAACAGCAGGCGTTTCCCCCACTTCACCGACAACGGGTTCCCGGCCGCGAGCCGCTCGGCCAGCCACATGCCGAGGAACCAGTCGAAGTATCGGCGGAGGAAGAAGTATTTGAAATGCGGGTCGAGCGGGGCCAACACGTCCGGCGTCGGGATCAGCGCGAACGCCAACTCGCCGACCAGAAGCACGACACCGACCGGGGCGAAGCCGGTCTTCCGCACCAGCTTCAACAGTAGCGGATACAGAACGTAAAATTGCAACTCGTAAAGCAGCGTCCAGGCGACCGGGCAGAGCAGTTGCGCGGCCGGTGCGAGCGGCAGTGCGAACACCGCGTTCGGCAAAATCCACGACAGCCCGAAGGCCCGGATGAGGTAGGCGGTGGTGAACCCGTCGGGGCCGGGCGGGTCGCGCCAGACGCAGTTCATCACCCCAAGTCCGAGGCTGGCGAGGAACAGCGACGCGAGGAATGCCGGGTACAGTCGCCAGAACCGCCGTCGGCCGAACTCGCGCAGGTCGAGACCGTCTTGCCCTTTGGCATGGAACCGCCGCGATTGTGGCAGGTGAATGCAGAAGCCGCTCAACACGAAGAACAGCCCGACCCCGGCGTACCCGTAGGCGAACACCGGGAACGTGGCGACGACGGCCGCCGGCGTGTCGCGACCGATGGGGATCGGCTCCACCTGCGCGCTACAGCCGGGGCAGTAGACGTTCCACAGGTGGTAGGCGAACACCCACACGGCGGCGAACCCGCGGAGGGCGTCCACGGTGGCGAAACGGGCGGACATGCGGCGGCACCACGAAGGCAAGGTGTCGCCGCAGTGTAGAACGCGGACGGGCGGGGTGCGGGTGGCGAACCGTTTTGGGAGGGGCATCGCACCGGCCCCGCCCTCCCAAGAGCGAACAAAGCACTCACTTGCCCCCGGCGGGCAGGTTCTCCGTCAGGTAGCGGGTGAGCAGCGAATACAAATGGCGGGTGGTGTTCTTTCCCTCGTTCACCGAATGGCTGCGATTCGGGTAGGCCATCAGCGTGAATGGCTTGTTCAGTTCGATCAGCTTGTTCGCCAACTTCTCCGTCCCTTGGTAGTGGCAGTTGTCGTCTCCGCTGCCGTGGACGAGTAGCAAATTGCCCTTCAACCCCTCCGCGTGCGTGATCGGCGAGCCGCGCTTGTAATCCGCGGCGTTTTCCTGCGGCAGGCCCATGTACCGTTCCTGGTAAATGGTGTCGTACAGCCGCATGTCCGGCACCGGGGCGACGGCCATGCCGGTGCGGTACAAGTCCGGGTGGCGGAAGAGTTGGTTCAGCGTCATCGACCCGCCGCCGCTCCACCCCCACGCGCCGACGCGGGTCGGGTCGAGGTACGGCCGCGCCTTCAGCAGCGCGCGGAGGGCCGCCGCCTGTTCCGCCGACGCCAGCGTGCCGACCTTGCGATACACCACTTTCCGCCAGTCGCGGCCGCGCGGGGCCGGCGTCCCCCGGTTGTCCACGCACGCCACGGCGTACCCCATTTCCGTCAGCAGACGGTGCCACAGGTAGTTGTTCCCGCCCCAGCGGTCCACGACGGACTGCCCGGCCGGTTCGCCGTAGACGTGCATCACAAGCGGGTACTTCTTCGCCGGGTCGAGCTTGGCCGGCAGCATCAACCAGCCGTCCAACTTCACCCCGTCGCCGATGTCCACGCGGAAGAACTCGGATTTGGCGGGCGTGAGTTTCGCCAGCGTCGCACGCAGTTTCTCGTTCCCGGCCAGGGTGCGAATGAGCTTGTGATCCGGCATCGAAACCAGTTCCACGCGCGGCGGGCTGCCGAATGAGGAGTGCGTGTGAACGGCTCGCTTGCCGTCCGGCGAGAAGTCGTAGTCGTGCCAGCCGGGTTGGTCGGCCGGTGTCAGCCGTTGCGGTTTGCCCGTGCCGTCCAGGGCCGTGTGAAACAAGTAGCAGTGCGTCGGGTTGTCCGGCGAGGCCAAAAAGTAGACCCGCCCGGCCGCCTCGTCGATGTGTAAAACACGAATCACGTCGTACTCGCCACTTGTCACCCGGCGGACTTTCGCCCCGTCGCGGGAGACGATGTACAAGTGCCGCCAGCCGTCCTTCTCACTGATCCATGTGAACGCCGCGCCTTTCTCCACCCACTGCATGGCGTCGTCGTGAACATCCAGCCAAGCCCCGTCGCGGTCGGTGTGAACCCGCTTCGCCGTGCCTTCCGTGGCGTCCGCGAGGTACACATCCACGGCATTTTGCAGGCGATTCACCCGCTGAAGGACCAACTCATTCGGGTTGTCGGCCCACTCCATGCGTGGGATGTAAAAGTCCGTCTTGGTGTCGCCCGGCACATCGATCCAGGTTGTACCACCACCGGTCGCGGGCACCACGCCGACCCGACAGGTGGAGTTGCGCTCGCCCGTCTTCGGGTACGCCCACGTCTTCAAGATCGGGTAGTTCGCGGTCGTGTTATCGATCATCGTGAACGTCTTCACGCCGCGCGTGTCGAGTTGCCAGTACGCGATCCGTTTGCCGTCTCGGCTCCACCGCCACCCGTCGCGGCAAGCGAACTCCTCCTCATACACCCAATCGAAGGTGCCGTTGATGACCTCGTCCGACCCGTCCGCGGTGAGCCGCACGGCCGCTCCGCCGTCGGCCGGTTCGACGCACAAATTGTTCTCGCGGACGTACCCGACGCGGGTGCCGTCCGGCGACAACTTGGCGAACATGAGCGACGACGGCTTGGCGTCCCCGCCGAGCTTCACGAGCTTGCCCGTCGAGCGGCGGAAGGTCCAGTAATCGCCACGGGTGTTCCGCCGCCACACCTTCGCGGAGTTGGTATAAATCAGCACCAAGTCGAGGTCTTTGGAAAGCTCGTAACCCTGAATCGGCAGCGGCTCCTTGGCGTTCGGCGGCAGCAACCTCTCGGCGGGCACCAGTACGTCCACTTTCCCGGCGGCATCGACGCGGGTCAAGTCGCTCGCGCCCTTGTGCGCCTCGGACGGTTGCAGGGTGGCGTACCCACCGCCGTCGAGCCACGTCACCGCCGGCATCCGCTCGCCCCGGAAATCGTCGGACGCGAAGATGCGGTCCAGGGTGAGTTTCGCCGGGTCGGTCTTCGGCTGTGCGGCCAGCGGCGCGGCGACTACCAACAGCAAGAACGTGGCTCGACGAAGCATGTGCGAAACCGGGCAGGGTGTGAACGGCGGTTGTTTGGAAAGGATAGGTGGAATTGGGGTTCGGCGCAATCGTTTCGTTCGCGGAACCAGATCGACGAGTGGTCCGGGGGCCGACCGCGGGGCGGACACCCCGGACCACAAAATGAAGTGCGAAGACCCGTCACCTCATGCCCATGCCACCCGTCGGCATCGCGGGGGCGGGGCCGCCGGTCAGTTCGACGGCCTTCGTCAGCGCGAGGGCGAGTTGCCGATCCGGGTTGGACTCGATCCAGTGGGGGGTGACGCCGTTGCCGTTCAGCCCCTGGCCCCGCGCGCCGAACACGCTCGCCACCGACAGGATCAGCACTCCGGACCGGTCCGCCGGCTTGCCGTCGTTCAGCGCGTGCAGGCGGATCGGCGCTTGCACCAGCCCCTTGCCGAACGTGGGCATCCCGACGACGGTCGCCCGGTCGTTCTCTTTCAGTCCGGCGACGAACACCTCGGCGGCGGACATCGTGCGGGTGTCCACCAGCAGTACGACGGGCAAATCGTGGGCGGTCATGCCGCTGTCGGAGGAAAAGACGCGGCCGGCGAAGTCGGGCGACTGCCCCTGGGTGGTGGCGATGACGCCGGCCGGGACGAACCGCTGGGCGGCGTGGATCGACGCCAGGAACGACCCGCCGGGGTTGCCCCGCAGGTCGAGGACGAGGGCCTTCACCCCGCGCCCTTTCAGGCCGAGGACGGCGTCGTCCAACTCGCGGGCGGTGCGGTCGGTGAAGGCGGCCAGCCGCAAGTACCCGATGCCCTCCTTCGCGCTCGTCACGTCCGCCGCGTACACGGTCGGCACCGGGGTGGGCAGCCGCACCGGCGGGGGGATCGGGTCCTCGTCGGTCGGGGCCGGCTCCAGGTCGTGCCCGAACGGGCCGGCCGAGCGGAGGGCGCTGAGTACCACGGCGGCGGACGCCGGCACCACGTCGCGTTCGTTCACTTTCAGAATGCGGTCGCCCTTGTGGAAGGTCGTGTGTGACGCGGCCCAACTGCCGGGCACCACGCCGTCGATCAGGATGCCCCGGTCGTCGAACGCCACCAGCAGGCCGTACCCGGCGAACTCCAGCACCGGCGAGGCCACCTCGGCTTGCGCCCCGGACGGGGTGACGTAAGTCGAAAACTCGTCCAGCCCGTTGCACCCGCCGCACAGCAGTTCGAAGACGACCGCCGCCCCGTTCTTCGCCCCGAGCCGGACTTGGGCCTCGGCCATGATCGTCCGCGCGACGGTTCGGGCGTCGCGGACGTTCGTCGGCAGTTTCCGCTTCCACCCGTCGCGGATGACCTGCCGGAACTTGGCGATGCGGGCGTCGGTGGCGTCCGTCAGTTGTTGGCGGAAGGCGGGGTCCGTCAGGGCGCGGTCGAGTTCGTCCAACCCGGCGGCGAACAGTTTCTCGACCGTCGCCTTCTCCCGGTCGGCGTACAGCGTGGACATCTTGGCGACGGCTTCGGCGTACAACGTGAGGGCGTCGCCGGCGGACAGGGTGAGGACGAACTGGCGGAACACCGGGTCGCGCTGCCGCTGCGCCCGCGACACGTTGCGGAGGCAATGGCGGATGTGGTCGCGGGTGTCGGCGGTGTTCGCCCCGCCGACGTACAGTTTCAGGTAGAGGTCCAGCGCCTTGTCCCACTTGCCGGCCCGCTCGAACCCGTCGGCGTCGGCCCGCATCCGGGACTCGTCCGCCACCGGCGGCACGGCCTTCGGCAGCGGAGCGGCAAACGTTTCCCCCGTCATCAGCGCCAACAGCACCGGCAGCAACCCACGGCGGACGAGCATCACGCGGCCTCGGGTACTCGGGGTGGGAGGGGTGTTCGGGGGAGGGGAACGCCGCTCGGAAGAATGAACTATGAAGAATCGTACCCGACCGACCGACCGCGTGTCAAATACTCGTTACCGGCTGTTACCGGATAGGATCCCAGGGGCTTCCGCCCCTGGCTACATCCGACGGCCCCTCCGGGGCGAAGAGGAAGAGCGGCACCTGTGTGTTCTCGCCCCGGAGGGGCCGTCGGGCGTAGCCAGGGGCGGAAGCCCCTGGGATCCTTCTACCGTACTCCCCCCTAACGACGTATCCTGACGGCGGTTCGTTTTCCACTTTCCGCGTTCGCCCATGAATTCCCCGGACCCGACCGCCGCCGTCCGCCGCGCCGCGTACCTGTTCCTCGGCACGATCGCCGTGGCGGTGATGGTGGCGAAGATCGTCGGCGCGGAGAACGTGTACGAGCCGAGCCGGTACGCCCCGCCGGCTGCCGACAGCTTCGGCGCGGGTCGCATCGACGCGCCGTCGCGCAAGTGGCCGGCCGAGCGGCCCGACCCGACGCCCGCGTTCGGCTCCAACGACCGCTCCCGCTGGGCCACCGTGGAATCGCTGGTTCACGGGGGAACCTACGTCGTCGGCACCCGCAAGGACTTCGCCGGCACCGCCAAACCGTTCGGCGACCGTGGCATCATCTTCGACCCGAAGACGGAGCGCATCCTCACCCTGGATGTGGTGATGAACCCGGCCACGGGGGAATTCTTTTCCAGCAAGCCGCCGCTCTTCGCCACGCTGCTGGCCGGCGAATACTGGCTGCTTCACGAGCTGACCGGCGTGGACATCCGCACCGACCGCTGGCCGGTCATGTGCGTCATCCTGCTGACCGTGAACGTGCTGCCGTTCGTGCTGTATTTGCTGCTGTTGGCAAAGTTGGCGGAGCGACACGGCCGGACGGACTTCGGCAAACTGCTGACGTTCGCCGTCGCCGCGCTAGGCACGTTCCTGCTGACGTTCTCGAACACCTTGAACAACCACACGCCGGCCGCGTACTGCGCGCTATTCGCGGTGTACCCGTTCCTTGCGAGCCGCGACCGCGGCGCGACGTATCTCATTGCCGGCCTTTGCGCGGGAATGGCGGTGTGCCTGGACTTGCCGTCGGCGGCGCTGGCGGCGGCGCTGGCGGCGGCGCTGCTGTGGGTGCGGCCGAAGTTCGGACTGCTGTTCGCGGTCGCCGCGGTGGTGCCGGTGATCGGGCAATTCGCGTGCAACTACGCCGCGCTCGGCACCTTCACGCCTGCTTACGCGGAGTTCGGCGGCCCGTGGTACAACTACGCCGGCAGCCACTGGGCGAAGTGGGATTTGGTGAAGGCCGGGCGGCACGTTCCGGGTTTAGACTTCAACCGGGAGCCGACGCACATCTACGCTTTCCATGTACTTTTCGGGCATCACGGCTGGTTCAGCCTGACGCCCGCATTTCTGCTGGGTCTAGCGGCGATGATCGGGGGGGTGAGAAGGGGAGTGCGGGACGCGGCGGATTTTGTCTTCGCTGGTCCCCCTCTCCCCTGTGGGAGAGGGGTTAGGGGTGAGGGGGACTCTTGCGAATCCAGCCCCGTTTCCGATCCACCAGTTCCCGGACCCGATTCCCCCTCACCCCTGCCCCTCTCCCCCAGGGGAGAGGGGTTCCAACCAAGACCTTTTCCCCCAGGGGAGGGGGGAACCAAAGAAGCAGTATCCCGCACGATCTCATCCCCGATCCGCAAGTCCTCAATCGCGCTGGTGATGATCTCGCTGTTGATCTGCGTGAGGGCCATCGTGTTTTCCAGCACGACCGGTTCCGGCAGCCCGACGTGGCCGTTGGAACTGGCTTCGCCCAACACATGCCGGACGGCCGCCTGAGCACGCTTGGGCGAGTCGCGGGGGATGCCCAACTTCAACGCCAAGTCATCCGCCGTCTTGAAGCCGACGCCCCAGATGTCGGTCGAGAGGCGGTACGGGTTCGTCCGCACCTGCTCGATGGCGTTCTCGCCGTAGGTCTTGTAAATGCGCACGGCCCGCGCGGTGCCGATGCCGAAGCTCTGCAAGAACGCCATGATTTGGTGAACCGCGCGGTTCTGCTTCCACCCCTCGCGGATCAGTTCGATCCGCTTCGCCCCCAGCCCTTTCACCTGCGAAAGCATACTGGTGTGCTTCTCGATCACTTCCAACGTGCGGTCGCCGAACACCTCCACGATCTTCGCGGCGTAGCGCGGGCCGATGCCCTTCACGAGTCCGGAGCCGAGGTACTTGGCGATCCCTTCAGTGGTGTGCGGCGGGGTCGTGCGAAGTTCCGCGGCCTTGAATTGCTGGCCGAATTGCCGATCCGTCACCCACTCGCCGGATGCCTGGATGAACTCGCCGGAGATGGCCTGGGAGAGATGCCCGACGACGGTGACGAGGTCGCGGTGCCCCTTCGCCTGCACGCGCAGCACGCAGTAGCCGTTGTCCAGGTTGTGGAAGGTGATGCGTTCGATCACACCGGACAGCGTATCGGGCACGGCATATTCCTCCGGCGAAGCCAGTGGAATTACGTTACCCGGCCGGCGCGCGGAGGGCAAAGTCCGTTCCGACGGATGGCCGCACGGATTCACGTGCCGTGGCAGCCCGGATCGGCACTCGGTTGGTATCCCGGCACGAGGGAAGCGTGCCGGGAAAAGCTCCGACCCGCGCCGGCGGGGCGCGGGTCGGAGTGGTTTGGCGTTACTTCTTGTCCTTCTCCTTGTCTTTCGGCCTCGGCTTGGGGGCGGGGCGTGGAGCAGTCGGCGGGGCGGGTGGGATCAAGGGCTTGGGTTGCACCTGTGGGGGCGGCGGCGGCGGGGCTGGCGGCTTCGGCACGGTCACGGGCGGTTGCGGAGCCGGGGGCTTTGGGGTCGGCGGTTGCGGCCTCGGAGTCGCCATCGGCGGTTGCGGGGCCGGCGGCTTGGGCAC
>Ga0105047_10020283_pt1 | contig 10221 bp, 14 predicted proteins | sample MAT04_FD_78384 | JGI IMG/M metagenome (GOLD analysis project Ga0105047, IMG submission 78384) | Freshwater microbial communities from Lake Fryxell liftoff mats and glacier meltwater in Antarctica - MAT-04 (megahit assembly) | ecosystem: Environmental > Aquatic > Freshwater > Ice > Liftoff... | reverse complement strand
TCGTCTGGCAAGGCGCGCCGTCCGACGGCATACTCTGCGTCTGTCGAGGCGGCGCAACGCAGCCAGGCGAGATGGATCGGCGGCCTCAACCCTTCAACTTCACTGTGCAGAGCTACTAGGTCACCCGTGCGGCGCGGTGACGCATGGCGAGGCCGTCACCAGCATCACGGGATGTTCGAGATCGAGCACTCGCCTTCGCCGCGATAGTGCCCGACGGTCCGCGCCAACGCCGTCATGAACGCGCCCAGCGTGGGCGCATCGAATCCCGACGGATCATACTTCCTCACGTCGATCGCCAACGCGTTGAGCTCGGACTGCGTGACGTCGTTGTCGTTGTTCGCATCGGCGATGGCTTTCTCGTCGAAGCGCAGGACGGTGGCGACCGCCGGGTCCGGCGAGGCTTTCAGGCGGTCGTAGAAGAAGTGATCGCCGTGGGTGGTGAGCTCGCTGACGTCGGTGCCACCTTCCGTGACGACCAGGCCCGCGATCTCCTGGCCGCTCTCTTCGGCCTGCAGGCAGTGCGTGTACTGCGTCCCCAGCGTGTAGCCGAGCTTGAAGGTCTTGGTGACCATCCCGCCCGACGTGCTCGTCTTGGTCGCCTCGCCCGCCACGTAGAGCGAGTATCCGCCCGCCACCATCATGGTGCGGTCGGCCTCGGTCGCGCCCACCAGCTCGGACGTCGCGGTGGCCGGCTTGATCTGATAGCTCACCTCGTCCCAGGCGCGCGCCTCGAGATCGGTGAAGGTCACGAGATCCTTCTTTCCCGCGACCGTGTTGTCGATGAGCTTGCTGCCCTCCATCGTCGCGCCGACGGTGCCGTCGCTCGCCGCGACCTTGATCCCGTGCATGGTCACCAGGAACTTCGAATAGTGCAGCGTCCACCCGTCGATGAACCCACCCTCCCCGGTCGGGTCCGCCGGGATCTCGTCCTCGATGTATTCTTCGCCCCAGGTGGTGAACTTCGCGGAGCCGGTGCCGCCGCCGCAACCAGCGGCGCAAAATGCAATCATGGTCATCGTTCTCGAGAGTTTCACTTCATTCCCTTTCAAGGCGTCGAATACGCCAGGTCATAGGCGCTGAGCTGCGTGAGCCCCAGCGCAAAAGCGATACGCTCCGTGCTGTCCGCGGCGAGCAGCGTCGGCGCTTCGGCCGTGCCCTCCGCGAGCACCGAAAAATCGATCAAGCTGAACCAGACGCGCGGATGAACGGTGATGGTCACCGTGCCTTCGGCTTGGACATCGGCCTCGTGGAAGATGCAGCCGGTGATGGCGCCGTCCTTGGCGGTCTTCTCGATCTCCGCGAGCGTGGCGACGGCGAGGAAGTGGACGGTCTTCCCGCCTTTCGTTGCCGTTCCGCGCGCCATCGCGACGTTGCCGTCGAGCACTGTGGTCGCCGGGCCCGCGGTCGGCACCGCCAGCGAGAACGTCGCCGACCGGAACGGGCCCGACACCCCATCACCATCGGGGAGCGGTGCGGCGCCTGCGAGCAGATCCGCCGACGATGACTCGAGCTGCTCGCCCTTCGCGTTCCCCGCCACGTAGTGACCGGGGTGCGCGTAGGCGGCTTGGATCGGCGCGAGCGACTCGATGAACTGCTCGAGGAGGTTCGGCCGCACCGGCGCCCTCTGTGTAAAGGCCGGCTCGCCGTCGAAATAGTACAGCGCGCCGGTCGAGATTGCCGCGGCCTCCAGCGTGATGCTCCATCCGCTCGACGTCACCACCGTGTGGTCGGCCGGCAAGTCCGAAGTGATCCGGGTGTGGAGCACGACGCGTTTGCCGGTCGTGCCTTCGCCGCACGACGCCAGAATCAAAGCCATCAATATCCATTTCGGGTTCATACTCATCTCCTCAGATATGTACCGCGAGCGTGAACAGCAGGGCGCGCGGCGGCCCCACCGTCACGACCCGCTGCGGGACCAGCGAGCTGGCCGCGTTCGGATCCCAGCGCGTGGCAAAGACGAACTCACCATCGAACCATTGCGTGTCGAGCAGGTTGAACAGCTCCAGCCCCACCTCGACCGGCCCGACCGAGAGCTGGGCCCGCGCGTCTACCAGAGCGACGTCGTGACCCATCTCCTTGAACGGCAAGGGCCGGCGCGCGAGCACCGAGAGCGCGGCGCCGACCTGCGCTTCGACCTCGAGATCGAACACTCTTCCGAGCCCGAGCGTGTAGCTCCCGTCGACCCGCGCCACGATCTGCGGCGCGTAAGGCACCAGATCTCCGGCCTGATACCGCGCGTCGCTGTCGGTGAAGGCGGCGTGCGTGAAGGTGATGCTGGCGACCAGCGTCAGACCTTCGATCCCGCGCGCGCTCACGTCGGCAGTGACACCGAAGCGCTCGGTCGAAGGCACGCGCTCGTTGCGCGAGGTGGATTGATCGAAGACTAGATCATCGCTCAGCGTCGTGCGGAACCCGGCCACCGACGCCGCGAGGAACGGCAGCGCGAGCTGGAATCCCGCCTCCGCGGAGCGCACCGTCGTGAACGGCGTGGTCTGCCCCTCGGCCAGGCTGCGCGCCTGCGGCGATCGGAAGCCGTCGCCGTAGCTCACCAGCGCGTGCAGCTCGGGGAGGACGCGCAGATCGATCGTCGCCTTTGCGCCGAGGTGCGTGCCTTGCGACGCGCGCGCCTGTCCCTGGGCCGCGCCGCCGTTGTCCTCGGATGAGTATCCCAGCCCGTCGATTCGGGCGCCGCCGCGCAGGGTGAGTATCTCGAACGGCGTGAGCGCGAGATCGAGGTACCCGGCGATATCGAAGCCCTTCACGCTCGCGTTCACGGACTCGTCGGTCACCGTCGAGTCGGTGATCGAGAGCCGGCGCTGCGATTGTTCGACCCAGTCGCTGCGCCCGAAAAATCCGACCTCGATGGTGTCTTTATCGGAAAAGAGGTGGAGCTTTCGGCGATAGCTGCCATACGCGCCGGCAACCACGGCGCTGTTGAGCTGCTGTTCCGAGTCGCCGTTGGGGTCGTTCAAGAAGCCGGTGAAGTTCTCGCGCAGGCGCATCGACCGCAGGACGCCGTAGGTCGCGAGCGACCAGCGCGCCTCTTCGTCGCGATGGGTGAGCTCGGCGACGATCTGCCCGCGGCTCGCAGAGCCACCTTGCGTGGGATCATAGGTCGAAAAACGATCGACACTTCCGCTCTCGATATCCGAGAGCAATAGGACGCCCGCCGAGGAGAAGCGCCCCGAGTACGCGCTGGTCATCAAACGCAGATCATTGCCTTCGCCGAGCGGCAGCACCCATTGGCCGACCGCGGACGCACGATCGGCGGCGCGCGACGGACCGAACCCACCGGTGTGATAGATCTCGACCGCGCCGAAGTTGGACTCGGGCGCGCTGTCCGGCCGATACGCGACGAACACGCGGCGCGCGTCGAACGAGCCGAGATCGAGCTTGGCGGTGATGCCGGGGTGGTCGTAGCCGAGGTCGACCCGGAGTGTTCCAGCGACCGCAAAGTCGCCCTGTCGCGGGTCGTACGATCCGGGCGTCGCGCGCAGCTCGCGGACCACCTCGACCGGCAGAAAGTGCAGATCGGCGTACCCCTGACCGTGGATGTTGGAGACGTCGTTCACCGGCGCGCCGCCGGCCCAGATCTCGATGTCCTGGCCGTGAACCGCGTCGAAGCCGCGATAGAAGATCTGGAACGCCTTTCCCTCACCGCCGTGCTGGGTCACGAACACGCCCGGGACGACGAAGAGGAGCTCATCGGTGGAGCGGTGCGGAGCGGCCTGGAGCACCGCGCGCGTGCGGACGACCTCGGAGGCGCTGCGCCGCACGGGCGCCGACGCGCGCACCGAGACCTCGTAGGCCGGAGGCTCGGCGACCGACGACGTCAGCGCCTCGGTCGGCGTGGACGTCACCGTCGCGTCCTGCGCCGCCGCCGGCGACGCAAGGATGATCATGACGAAGCACGCCCCGATGAAGGACGGGCTCGCGCGAAGCGAACGGAACATTCGACCCCTTCGGTCACGGCTCCGTGAGCCGCGACCTGCGAACGAACGAGGTGCTTAGAGGAGCGCGGCGGCGGGAGGCCCGCGCGCAAAAACATCAGACGGGAAGGGTCGAGCCCACGCGGCAAGGTGGGGCTCGAGCTCCGGGAGCAGGACCAGATCGACGGCCGCCTGCGTCAGGCTCGACACCGGCGGATCGACGCAGGTCAGCCCGAAGTGCATGGCGCCGCCGTCACCGTGCGCGGCGAGACCGCCGATCTCTCGAACCGGCGGGCCGATGGTCGACGATTCCGAAGGTTGCTCGCCCAGGCGGTACGTCGCGCGAACGTCGGGCGGGACGACGCCGAGGACCTCGTCGATCGCGGGGAGCGGGCGGTGCTGGAAGAACGCGATGCCACCACCGGCCAGGTGCACGTGATTGTTCGTGTGGCCGACGAGATGGGCGGCAGGAACGATGAGCGACGAGAAGAGCCAGGCCCCGAGACAGAGCGCTGCCGCGAGCAGTCGCAGCCGGGTCTCTCGGTTCACTGGAGTCATACGGGCGGGGCCCGACAATGGATCGAGCCCCTGGTGGCTACCGGAAGAATGCTACGGAGTAAAGCCGCTCACTTCTTCGGGGCCGGCGCGGCCTCGTCGTCCATGCAGCGCGCGGCGCCCTTGGCGTCGTTGTGGAAGTGCTTCTTTCCCGGCGTCACGCAGGCGATGCACTCCTTCTGGAGCTCCGCGTCGAGGAGCTTCTTGCACTCTTCGACCGTCGTCTTGGGATGACCGCCGGCATGCGCGAACGCGAAGACGGCCGGAGCCGCGAGGAGAAGGGCGACGGAGAGTGCACGGAGCTTCATGCGCGGCTTCTCAACCGATTCCGAAGATCCTTGCAAGAAAACCGTGATAGCTCCGCAACCGTGACCGAGGCGACGGCGATTCGCACCGAGGAGATCAGATCGCCTTCCGCGCGCAGCGAGAGCCTCTTCGTCATGAAGGCGTGCTTCCACGTCCTCTTCTGGTCGGCGTTCGTGATCCTCGCGCGACAGGAGACCGGGGCGACCGCAGTGATCCCGGAGAGCCCGTTCGATGTACGTTTCTCGGACATGCCGTCGCCCGAGCAGCGCATCTTCCGGGGCCTGCAGGAGGGCCTCCTCGAGGCCGAGGCGATCCGCGCCAAGAGCGGGCAGTGGCCGACCGCCGAGGCGCTCGCCGCCGAGGGCGTGCCCCCCTTCGCGCAGGACCCGATCGACAAGGCGCACTTCGTGTGGCGCAAAATCCAGGACACGACGCTGGTGAACTATGTCGGGTCGAGCGCCGGGCGCGGCTTCATCGCGATCATCGTCGAGCCCGAGCCCGGTACGGCGAGCGACCCGCGAAGCGATCCTGCACAGGAAGACGAGAGCCACCACCGGCTCGCCGACGGCACCATGATCCACGTGAATGTCCACGTGGGGCCGGGCCTCGCGCCCGACTCACCTCCCGTCGCGTTCGTGAACCCGGAGCTCGGCTGGCGGCGTGTGACAACGCGCTGATCTGATCCTGCCGCCCGGAGTGCCGTCGCTAAGATCAGCCGCCTGGACTCGTCCGACGGGGTCAGGTACGGACGAACGGTGCTGCCCATGACGCCACTCGCGCGCGTGCGCGTCGTGACGCTGGCGGCCTGCCTGGCGGCCTGGCTCCTCTCGTTCCTCGCCGTCCCGGCGCTGCACCTCGCGAATCATCGCGAGGATCACGTCCATCTCCCAGGCGGCGGGATCATCTTCGCGCCCCAGGGCGCGCTGAGCTTCGTGCCGCAGCAGGCGCGCGGCGAGCTCCCGGTCATCCATCGCGGCGGCGTGCCCTTCGCGCCGACGGCGCTGTTCCAAGACGGTGGAATGGCGCACTTCTCGCTCTCGATCGTCGCCGCCGTCGTCGCCCTCATCGTCGGAGCCGGCATCCTGGTCCTCGCGCGCGAGGTCCGTCCGCCGGAGCTCCGTGGCTGGATCCGACCCTGCCCCTCGCACATCTTCGCTCGCGGTCCACCCGCCTAGCGCAGCCTCGACATCGCCCTCCGCGATCGGTCTCCACCGATCTGATCCTAGGAGTCGAGCCATGGCTCATATGGGCCGCTGCACGTTGTGTGAACAGTGGAAGACCGTGCGCATCAGCCGGCGTCTCGACGCCGAGGTCTGCCGCGCTTGCTACGAACATAACCATCTCCCGCGCCGCCCCTGCAGCGCCTGCGCGAAGCTCGCGCCGATCAAGGCGCAAAGCGACAGCGGCGACCTCTGCCAGAGCTGCTATCAGCTGCAACTCCACCGCGCGCCGTGCGGCTCCTGCGCGCGTGAAATGCCGGTGGTCGGCCGCGGCCCGGCGGGCGATCCGCTCTGCGGGAGCTGCTATCTACGCGAGGTGCGGGCGGCCAAGGGGAGGCGTGCGTGTTGTGCAGCGAGGTCCGCGTCGTGGCGCATCGCGACGACGACGGTCGCCCGGCCTGCGCGCCGTGCTACGCGAAGATGCTGCGCAAACGCGAGACTTGCGCGCAATGCGACGAGTGGTCGATCCCGGCGCGGCGCGACGACGGCGGACGCGCCTACTGCATGAGCTGCTACCGCGCGCAGCTGCGCCCCAAGCATGAGTGTCGGCACTGCGGAGAGGTCGCGCTGCTGACCTCCAGCGAGCACGGTGCGTGCAGCAAATGCTACGACGTCCACGTGCGCTCGAAGGAGATCTGCTGCGGCTGTGGCCAGCTCGCGCGGGTCAACGTGCGCGACGCCAGCGGACGCTCGATCTGTCGCCGCTGTCGGAGCAGCCGGGTCGCGAGCGGCAAGGGTGGATGAGCCGGAGCTCGCAGTATTTCTGAGTCAGCACGCGGGGCAAGCGCCGGCGGCGAGAGAGTACGCCCAGACGCTGGCCGATCTCGGCTACGAGCCGTGGACCGATACGGACGAAGCGGCCCCGGGCGTCGATCTGAACCCTCGTCTCGCCCTCGAGTTCGAGCGGAGCTGCGCGGCGATCTTCGTGCTCTCGCGGCAGATCAGTGACGCGACATTGCTCAGCGGCGAGGTCGAGCGCGCGCTGGATCAGCGCCGGAGAAAGCGCGAGCGATTTGCGATCATTGCCCTGGTCTTCGAGCGCGATCATGACGCCATCGTGGTACCGCCCGGACTGCGCCGTCACTGCTCCGAAGCGACCACCGTGCTCGAGGGCTTGCGGGTGATCCTGCGCGCTTTGCCGGTGAAGCTCGGACCACCGACCTGGCGTTGATTCTTTTGGCTCGAGCGCTGTCATTTCCTCAGCGCATCGACCCCTTTCCACACCAGCGACTCGTCCTTCGCAGACGGGAGATCGAGCGCCGTGAGCAGATGAGCGAGCGCGACCTTGCGCGCGGCCTCGTCCTTGTTGCCGATCACCGAACCAAGAAAGGACCGCGATTCGACCTTGCCCTCCACATCGTCAGCGTCGAACTTGCCTTTCACGTGACACGCTTCGCACTTAACGCCGAGGCCCTTGGTGAGGTCCTTCATCGCCTTCTCGATGTCTTTGCCCTTGAGATCCTTGGAGATGACCTTCAAGTTCTTGGGCTCATCGGCGAGCGCAGGGCTCGCCAAGGCGAGGGCAAAAGAGAGTGGAAATAGCCAGGCCTTCAGTTTCATTTTGTCTCCTCGGTTGTCGATCAGCGGAGTGCGCCGCCGCGGATCCAGTCGTCGACGACCTGCTGCAATGCCGCGGACAAGAACGGACCGCCGAGCGGCATCCGTGATCCACAGGTTTGTGTGCCCGCGAGCTTCTTGCTCAGGTGGCTCATCGCCGGATCACCGGGCGCGACCCGAACGAACGTGGGGCACGCCACGGCGGCCACTCCGACTAAGATGGCGAAGGCCGCGGCTTCGGTGCCCATGTCGAGGCCGCCTGAAGTCCCCAGGACGTGGCACGAGCAACTGGGCTGTGACCTGGGTGTAGACCGCCGAAAATCGCACGGAAGAGCCGGCATCGGTGCCCCCCGCGTCGAGCGTGGCCGCCGCGGCGTCGAGAGCGACGGCGGTGGCGTCGTCCAGTCCTACCGCGGCGTCATCAGGCGCGAGCGCCGCGTCGTCTGCGAGCCACCGCGACGACCACGTCCACTTGCCCGGCGGCGCGATCGTGTTCTCGCGCGCGCTCGCCGCGACGCCGCCGCTCGCGCGCAGTGATCACGCGCTGATCCAGCCCGGAACGTCCGAAGCACCGCTGGGCGCGCATGGCGACGGCGGCATCTCGCACTTCTCCATCTCCGTCCTCGCCACACGCGGGCCGATCATCGCGGTGGCGTCCATCGACGTCGGCGCGTCCGATCCGCTCGATCCGGTGCTCGTCGCGTTCGCGCGTCCGTTCCCGTCTGGTGTCTCTGCCCGCGGCCCTCCGTCGCACGCCTGAGAAGACATTTTCGTCCTCGGCCCCTGACGGAGGTCCATTCATGGCCCATACGGCCCGTTGTCAGATCTGTGAACAGTGGAAGACCGTGCGTATCAGCCGCCGAACCGGCGTCGAGACATGCCGCGCGTGCTACGAGCACCACCACCTCCCGCGCCGCAAATGCACGGGCTGCGGCATCACTGCCCCGATCAAGTCCCAGTCCGAGAGCGAAGAGCTCTGCCAGAGCTGCTACCAGGCGCGCGTGCACCGCGGGACGTGCGGCGCTTGCTGCCGGATGATGGCGATCGTCGGGCGCAGCGCCGACGGCGCTCCGCTGTGCGGCTCGTGCAAGGCCGCTCAGGTGCGCGGCGTCGAGCGCGCCGAGCCCTGCTCGATCTGCAGCGAGACGCGCGCCGTCGCCTCCCGCCTCGCGGACGGTCGCGCCGCTTGTGCTCCATGCTATTCGCGCGAGCTGCGCGTCCCCGTGAAGTGCACCCGCTGCACGCGCGCGTCGCTGGTCGCGCGCCGTGACGACGCCGGACACCCCTACTGCCTGACCTGCTATCGGCGCGAGCTGCGGCCGAAGTCGAGCTGCCGCTTCTGCGGCGAGACCGCTCCGGCGGAGGCGCGCACGGCCGACGGCGGCGCCGCCTGCCAGCACTGCTACGACAAGTGGATCAGACCTACCCGCCGACCCGCAACGTCGGTCTCGGCGTGATCACGTGAAAGAAGGAAGTGAACGATGCATTTTGGAGTACGTCTCATCGCCAGCGCCGCTCTCGGCGCGGCCATGCTCGTCGCATGTAGCGACGAGAACACCGGCAACCCAGACGCGAGCACCACCAACGCCGATGCGGCGAGCACGAACGCGGACGCGGCGGCGGCCCGTCCCGACGCGGCCTCTCGACCGGACGCAGCGGTGGGTCAGCCCGATGCGGCAGTGGCCAGCACGCTCTACGAGCGCCTCGGCGGCAACGCCGGGATCGTCGGCGCGATCGACGCGATCGTGGCGGCCGAGGTGATGGACCCGGAGATCGCAGCGTTCTTCGCGCCGGCGACGATGGCCGGTCACACCCCGAGCGTGGTCCAGATCAAGGAGTGCCTGGTGCTGCAGGTCGGCAATGCCGCCGGTGGGCCGGAGCAGTATCCGGCCATGGTGTCGGGTGGGTTCACGTGCCGCACGATGCGGGCGGCGCACTTGGGTCTGGGTGTCTCGAGTGCAGTGTTCGATAAGTTCGTGATGATCGCAGCGAATACTTTGACGACGGCCGGCGTGGCTCCGGCGGACGTGGCGACGCTCGGTGGAGTGCTGAACTCCACGAAGCCGGACATCGTCGAATGAAACGCAGGATCGTCGTCGGTGTCCCGCTCGTGCTCCTGGGCCTACCCGGCGTCATCGGAGTCCTGCACCTGGCTGTCGCTCGGCCTTTGCTGGCGTTGATCGGCGTGGGGTGTCCGGTGCGCGCGAGCCCGGAGGAGGTGGAGGCGGCGCGGCTGACTTCGGCGCGCGCGGCCCGGGGGACGGCCACGTCGCCTGAGCGGCCTGCGCTCGGGTTCGCGCTCGACCGCATGACTCCCGCGGACATCGACGCGTGGGTCACGCGGCACGCGATCGACTGCACCGAGTCGCAGCGAGGGGCGGTGCTGACGTGCAAGAACGTCACGCCGGTCGCGCTGGGCCAGGCGAGCGGGGCACCGATTGACGATCTGAGCTTTGCTTTCGATCCGAAGGCTTCGCGGCTGGTCACCGTGACCACGCTGCGAAGCCACCTCGACGCGAGCGCAGCCGCGGCTAAGCTGCAGGCGATCGCGGCCGGTCTGGCGGCCAAGCTCGGCCCGGGCCGGAGCATGGGGCAGCCGACCGCGGACTATCTCGCGCAGGGTGAGCTGCGGACGGCGCTGGTCGAGTATCGAT
>Ga0105047_10020282_pt1 | contig 10221 bp, 4 predicted proteins | sample MAT04_FD_78384 | JGI IMG/M metagenome (GOLD analysis project Ga0105047, IMG submission 78384) | Freshwater microbial communities from Lake Fryxell liftoff mats and glacier meltwater in Antarctica - MAT-04 (megahit assembly) | ecosystem: Environmental > Aquatic > Freshwater > Ice > Liftoff... | reverse complement strand
GTCCAAAATCTTGGGAGGTTGCTCAGATTTCGCCGGGGACGGTTGCTCTGGGAGGCTCATCCTCAAACGCTAGTGGTATTACCGACGGTGTTGCAGGATGGCAAAACGGCTCCTGCGTACCCCGGCCTAGAAGGATCAGGTGCCCTGATCACAAGCAGCCAGGACAGCGGGCGGAGGATCAGCCTCGCTTTACCTTGGGCGAGAGTTTGGTTTCATCGAAGAGGCTCAAACCGCTTGTGGCGATGCCCTGAAACTGCAGTTGATCGGGTGCCTTAGCGATGCACGTGCGGGGGATGACCACTTGGGTGGACCGCTGTGTCGGAAGTTCGGTCAGCTTCAAGCTCGTGCAAGTGACCTGCTTCGTCGCAGCGTTCTTGCTCTGGTACCGGAGTTCGGGCTTGCTGCTGCGGCTGGGTGAGTAGAACACTTGGTAGCTCTTCTTGCCCCCTAGCATGTAGAAACTCTGGTTTTGGGCCGATGCGACCTTCATCTTCATGGTGATCTTGCTTTTAGCGTTGTTGTAGTCGAGCCGCAGGATGTCCGGAAGCTCGCCAGAGGGGTCGGTGATGTGTCCCTTGCCGGCCATTGCTGGACCGGCTGCGGCCAGGCTTAGGAAGGCGGCGGTGGCCACAGCGATGGCGCTTGCGCGCATGAAGTTCTCCTTGAGTGTCTTGTTCAGAGTAGGCACGGCAACCGGAGCCCAAATTCGCGAGTTGCTTCCCACTTGATCGCGAAGTTAACGGTGACAAGTCACTCAGAGATTGAGGCTTAGCCCGGGGCTAACACGGGTTCACAGCGTTGAGGGGAAGGATCGCTGCTGAGCAGCTTTCCATGGCTGGGCTGACCGTTCGGAGAACGGGCCTAGGCCGAACGGGTGATTTAACAACTTCCGGAGGCACCCGGCCCCGCTGGGTGTCAAGATCCAGATTCCACCCGAAAGTCAACTCGTGAGTAGGTAGTTTCGTGAACAACCCTCGAATGCGCATGGCGCGGCCATTTATTGCCGCTGCGAGTTGCTTGGTGCTGATGGCGGCTTTTGCCGGGCCTGCAGGCGCGTCTACGGTGGGCGATCCCGCAAACACGGGGTCGGACACTTCCCAGGCGGCCGAGGCTACGGGGACATCTGAAGCCGCGTCGACTGTGCCAGGTGGTCACCCCGCGGCTCGTTCGCAGGGTGCTCGCCCCAATGATGCGTTGGATGGGGATCCGGGGCGAACTCCGGAATTTGCTGTGAGCGCGGCTCAGCGAGTGCATGGTCGTGCTGGCGGGTTTGGTGTCGTTGATGTCACGGTCGCGCGTTCGCAGCCCGTGGGTTTGCCGGCGCGTCGGATGACCGCCCTCGTTTATGGGCCCGCAAAGACGAAGATGCGCCGTGGTGTGGCCGCTCCGCACCTCGGCCCTGGCAAGTGGAAGTGTGTGCGGACAAAAGCGAGGGTCAACAGGACTCGTAAGCATGTTCCCCGCCCTGTTCATGTACCGGTGGTGAACGTCGTCAAGAATCAGAAACCTTCCGTTCCGAAGGTCTCGAAAATTAGAGCAAAAAAGAAAACCGTCAGCGCTTTACGCTGCAAATATACGGCACCGCTAGCCGCCAGTGCCACGCCGCCGGTATTGCGGACTGTTGTCGCTCTGAGTAAGAAGTTGAAATCGCCGAACGTCGGGATTCAGACAGTCGTTTCGTGGCGATTGGCGGCCAAGAGCAGCCGTCAAACCCTGGGTGGGTTGGCGAAGTTGGCGGTCGACAAATCCCTGGCTGTGAAGGTGTCTGCGGGCCCGCTTAACCAGGTTCACACCCATCCGGTCGAGGGCAAGAAACTTAACACCGGACACATCGAAGCAAAAATCGCCAATACCAACGGCCGTGACGTCACCCTTTCTTGGAAGCAGGTCGGCGGACCGAAGGTCCGCTTTCTGCATCGCAAAACCCAAATGCACGCCCCGGCGACGGTGGGGCAGGAATTCTTAGTTCCTAAAAGAGTGCAGAACGGCACGAAACTGAAGTTCAAGGCGACCGCGATTTCCAACGGTCAGACCGTGATCGCCAAACGCACTGTTAAGGTTGTGCGCCACGTCCAAGCCAAGTTCAATCCCCGGATGAAGGGGATGCACGAGCTGATGAGGATGCGCAAGAGTCGCAAAGTTCACGGTTACCATCCCACGAGCTTCCGTGATTTCATTGCGACTGATTCAGGCCAGCGCTCCAGCGCTCTTCGCCTGCTGCCCACCTCGAAAGATCCGAACGCGCGCGCCGCTGCAGCCACAACTGTGTCGCTGCCGTGCGCCAGTACCGACCCCAGTGGCGATTGCATCTTGTTGCCGTCGACGTCGGGAGTGAATGTGACTCTGAGCAATATCACGCTAACTGCGGGCGCGCCGGGAGGCCCGAGTGTGCTCACGGCCACTGCCGCGATTGGTAGTGGAACGAACGTGTGTACCGCCACCTACACGGGCACTTACACGTCGTCACAGGATTGGTCACTGAATATCTCGCAGTCGAATTCATGCACGATCAATACGGCCACAAACCCAGTCACGATCTCGAACTTGGCTGGCACGATCGCATACGGCCCAGAAGACGCCACCGGCCCGGTTTCGCTCATTATCGACCTTTCCGGTGGCTCTGTGACCGGGGTCTCGGTTCCTTCAGTAAATCTCAGCGGCCAGGGCCTCACCACAGTGATCACAAACGGCTGCGTTGCCAATCAGGTCAACTGTGACCCGAGCGATGCCAACATTGGCATCAACGTTGACGGGGCCATGACCTTCGATGGCGTGTACGAGACCCTCAGCGTGATCGCCCCGATCGACCTCACAACGTCGCCACCAACGGTCGGATCGATAGCCGCCTCAGCACAATTCCCGCAGTTCACCGGAAATTCGATCGGACCGGTCGGATTCGGAATCACCTCTGCAAATTTTATCTTCACGCCGCAGAGTGCCTCCGGTTCGTGCTCTGCCGCGGGCACGACACCACCGACCCCGCCGGCGGGTATCAGCCTGGGCCTGAGCATCACCGCGTCGTTCGCGATAGGCGCAGCGAACACTTGGTCCCCGAATTCCTCGTCAACGTTCGGGGGGTGGAATATCACCAACGTCGACGGGACAAACCTCCAGGGCTCTGTCAACTCTGATGGGTATTGCCTATGGAAGTCGGTCTCGTCGGGCTCGATCGGCGATATTGATACCAACGACGTTGTGATCGGTTACACGAGCTATGCCGGTGGGGCGGTCGTTCAGTTACCGGCTTCCGTCGGTGGGACCGCGACTTTGAAGGCTGGCTTGGGAATTTCCTACACCGGCACAATGAACTTTAACAACCTTGGCCAGGTCGGGAACTTCCCCGGAATCTCGCTTGGAACGTTCGCGTTCCAAGGCAGCTATGACGCTGGTACCGGGGTTACGCTGACCGCGCTCTACGCTCCTCCGTCGCCAGACCTTCTCGTCGGCACCCCGGACGCAAACAACCCTGGCAACGTGGTTGATACGTCGTTGACGTTCAACTCAGTCAGCCTTACGTTCTCGGTCGATTGGGAGCAGTGGCAGTACTCGGTGGCGCTCGATGTTAACGGCGATCTCATCAATTTGGGCACCGACGAAACGACCGGTGTTCAAGCCACAACCTGTCCGATGGCCTCGAGTTCGCCCGAGACCACGCCACCGGGGTGTTCCTATACCCCGGTGTCCGGCGGGCTCATGCTCGACAAGACTGTGCAAACGCCCGGCCAGACCCAACATGGCTGGTTTTATAACCAGACGACCATCTCTGGCAGTGTGTACGTCAACACGGACGGATTCACCGCGGTTGGGGCGACAGGCAGTTTGGGGGCCTGCCCCGGCACTGTCTACGACACAGAGACTGGCACCAGCGCCCAGGTGCCAGAGAGCCCACAGCCGCAGTGCGTCCTGAACGCTTTCGGGAAGAACGGACTCGCGATTGCCGAGCTTGGAATCGCCGTCGCCGTCAACTATAATGGTCCGTGGACCCTAGCGCATATTGCCAAGGGTGCGCCAGATTTCCCGCCGGATAGCGTTCCCCCGCCCATTCAATTGAGCCTTCAGGCGGCGGCGAGTGTGTTCCTTCCTTCGAATTGGACCAGCGACGTCGCGTTGGTTAACGATCCGCTGGTGGTGCTGGATATTGCTGTCAATATCGCGCCGTCGGCAACGTCACCGATCGGGCTGACCTTCTTTGGTTCCTGTGTCGCCTTCTCGGTCGGTGCCCAGCCGGCAACCGGCGACGTGAACCCAGTGCAATATTTCGATATCGGCGACGCCGGGGTCGTCACGGGTAGCTATTTGTACATTCTGATAGCACCGACGGGCTGCACGTTCAATATTGGTCAGACCCCGACTCACATCAATGCAGGTTTCGCGTTCGCCTTCGATGGGTTTGCCTTCGGCGATGCGGTCAACGCCAACTTGACCGTGACGTTCCCCTACGGCAGCGAGAACATTACGAGGTCCAACGACTTCAACGTCAATGGCAGCCTCACCGTCGATGAGTTCAGCTTGTATGGCGTTTCGATGCAAAACCTCAACATCAAGTTTGACTTGTGGCAAGGACCGTTCCCGGTGGAGGACACCATCGAATTCAGTGGTGGTCTGTCGATCGGGTATCCAGGGGTGATAGACGCGTCGGTATCTTTGTCCGGCTATATGGCGTTAGGGGCAGCGACAACGGTGACGATTGGCTCGAACACCACAATCACGCCCAATTTCACGCTCGTATTGGGGGGATCTGGAACGGTATCAATAGCGGGCGGGTTGATAGCCGGCACGGTGAGTGGTGGGGCATGCCCGACCACAACAAGCTGGTGGTCGACTATTCCTGCTCCGCAACCAACCGATTGCATTCTGGCTGTCAACGTCTCCGATACAAACCTTTACGTTGGAGTCAACTTGAACCTCGGCTTCAGTGTTCTGGGGACTGGTGTCAGCGCCGGGATAAGTTTGGTGTATGCCGATGGCGCGCTAATGAATCTGCACTTACAGGGCGGAATCAGCCTTGATTTGGCTGTTGCCTCGGTCGGCGCAACCGTGTACTTCGATTACTGCGATGGCACCCTGACCGTGCCGCCGAGTGGAAGTACGAGCACTGGTAGTTGCACCTACTCGACCTCGTCTCCGACGACAACTCTCAACGCCGGGGTCAACGGTAGTTATTCGCTGGGGTGGTGCCCGTTCTGTTACAGCAACACGTTTGGGCCTTACCAGATCTACAACGACACGTATAACAATGTCTCAGGCACTTCCAACGTGTCGGGTTCAAACATTCCGGCGGTTAATACCGACCTGAACGTCTCGAACCCCGGTGCCTACACGGCCTTGCCCGCATCGGCCTACGCGCTGCCCGTGCTACTCGGTAACCCCGACACGGTGGCGACAAGCGGCGGCGGAGAGGGGTTGTCGACCTATGCGATCAAGGCGATCGCTCCGCAGGCTGGCCGGGCCAACGACAGCACTGTTTCATCCGAGGCGTGCCCCACACCGAAAACGGGAGTCAGCTGGCAGTCGTCCGCTGGCAACACGAACCCAGCGCCTACCAACGTTTTGCCACTGCCGGCAGGATTTGGTGGGTGCAGTGTTCAGGTGGTGTACAGCGAACTGAACGGGGTGGCTCCTACCACAGAGGCGCAAGCACAGGCAAATCTGCAAAACCCAGCGTTGTGGGGCGCACCGCAGACAACGCTCGCTTTCTGCGGAAATGGCCAATTTCCCAGCGGTGGCTGTTACCTGAATATCGGAAGCAGTCAGACCTCTGAATTACTTGGACAGGCATATTTGGCCAACAACAACCCAGTCAGCGTGTACACCCAAATTGTCGACGGAACAACTACGCCGCTTGGTGTGCTGCCAGTCGGCATGAACTTAGCTCCCGGCCACTCAATGTGGTCCCCTGATGGCACCACGACGCTGACCAACACCACTGGCGGCAACCTTGTCCTCAACACCGGAGGCACCTACCCGACAGTCGGAAACGCGGAGCAGTGGGCGTCGGGCACAAACGGTCAGCCAAATACCGGCCTCTCGATTAGTACAGCCGGGCTGGCAACGCTGGCCGGTGCGGCTGAACCGACGTGGACCTCTCCCACGCCAACTACCACCGTGAGTGGCTCCCCGTATCTTCAGCTGTCACCCGGCACTGGGGTGATCCAAAACCCAGGCAATATCGCCACTCCGCTCTATCAGATGACGCCGCCGACGACTGGTAACTTCACGTTGATGGGTGGTCCCGGTAATGCCAACGCGTGCCTGGATATCCCCGGCGGTGACACCACCAACGGGGTCCAGCTGGACTTCACTGCCTGCGACGGCTCGATTGGCCAGCGACTGACATACGTGCCCGCCGGGGCTGGGTCCGGAACCATCCAGTCCAGCGATGGCAATTGTCTCGACGTTTCTGGGTCCGGCACATCAGCAGGAACAGTTGTCGACATCTACGCCTGCAATGGGTCTAACGCTCAAAAGTGGTCGTTCCCCGGCGACGGAACTGTTCGCTCCTATCTGCAAAACAACTACTGCCTGGATACGTCAAGTGGCGCGATCGATGTTCAGACGACGTGTTCGGAGGGGTACCAGCAGTGGACGATCGTGCCTTCCGCCGCTACGACTGCTCCGCCGTCGCCAAACAATGTGCCCGGCGGGGGAACGACGTTCGACTTTAACGACCGGGACACTTGGATGCAGCCATACACCGTGCCAGCGGGTGTTTCCTCGTTGTGGATCGTTGCGACGGGCGGCGGTGGAGGCGGCTCGGCCAACTCGAACGGCTCCGGTCAGAGCGGAATCGGGCCAGGCGGAGCTGGCGCGACGGTGTCCAGCATCATCAGTGTCACCCCTGGCGAGCAGCTAGTTGTTGGCCCCGGCGGCGGCGGCCAACAAGGTGATGAGAACAACGACGGCGGCGGCGGCGGCGGTAGCAGCATCGTCACCCAGAGCGGCGACGCCGATCCGGTGATCATCGCCGGTGGTGGGGGCGGTGGCGGTGCCGGTCCCGGTGCCTATGGTGGTAGCGCGGGCAACCCCGATAGCTCCGGAAACCAGGGCGGCTCCTGCAACAACGGTTCCGCCGGGATGCAAGGCGGTGGCGGCCAAGGCGTGTCCACCACCTGGGGCGGCGGCCAATCCAGCACCGGCAATGGCGGACCTGGCAACAACTCCGCCGACGACGGCGGTGATGGCGGAACGCGCCAAAACGTGGGCACGCCGAGTACCAGCGGTGCAGACACAAGTGGCAACGGCGGCTTCGGGGGCTTCTCCTCCAGTTACGTGAGTGGATTGACCGTCGGGGTGGGCTCCGGCGGCGGCGGTGGTGGCGGCACCGGCGGAGGCTTCGGCGGCGCGGCTGGAAGCGAGGGCGGCCCTTCTCACGACGTGGGATCCAATAATCTCGGTAATGACGGTGCCGGCGGCGGCGGCGGCGCTGGCTGGGGCGGTGGCGGCGGCGGAGGCGGCGGCGATTCCTATTCCGACGACTCATGCGGCGGTGGCGGCGCTGGCGGCAGCATCGGTCCCGACGGAGCAACGAGCTACTCTGGCGGCAATTCAAGCGCCCAGTACCAAGGTAATGGGTCCGACGGCACTGTAGTTATTACCCCACTTCCAGTCGGGAAGGGTTCTGGTTCAGCGCCGTACAACGGTGTGTCTGCAGCGTCAGGCGCTGTATCGATCGCTCCGGAGACCGGGGTTTCGTTCAGCCTGCAGGGTGGGGTAGGCACCAACATGTGTCTGGACACCCCTGACGGCTCCACAGCAAATGGCACGCAGATGGACTACTACGACTGCAACCAAACCAACTCGCAAACGTTCACCTACACCCCGAGTACCAGTGTCCCGGGATACGGAACGATTCAGTTCCTCGGTGGTTGCCTTGATGTCTCCGGTGCTGATCTCTCGTCTGGTACCAAAGTTGACATCTACCAATGCAATGGCACGAATGCGCAGCTCTGGAATTTCGCCGGAAACGGCTCGATCCAGTCCGCTTTGCAGGCGAACTACTGCCTCGACATTGTCCAGGGCGGTACCAGTAATGGGACTCTCATCGACGCCTATACGTGCAATGGCACAACGTCCCAGCAGTGGAGCGTAGTCTCGATGACACTCAGGTCATTGGCCACGCGTATGGCCAGCGCCACACGCGCAAAGCCGTATCAGGGGGTAATTCTCGGTCGTCCCAGCGGCAAGACTCTGACAATGCAGTTCAGGTTCCGCAGCATCAAAGCCAGTTACGCGGCGAAGATCCGCGGTGGTGGGTTCCATGTGGGAGACGCAAACGTCACCTTGCGAGTGGGAACCAAGAAGGTCGTGTTGCCGATCGCGAGATTCCATCTCGGACTCAATGTTCGAGAGGATTCGATTCCGCGCGCCCATACGTACGGGCTCGATGTCGCTACTGCAAAACTCGTTACCTCAGCTTTGGCGAAGGGAATTCCCGTCAAAGCAATAGTTAAGATTCGCCAAGCTGTTGACTTGGACAGTCGACATAAAAAGATCGACGGCGCAATCCACTTCACAAAGTGGGTGCAGATTCACTAGACCAGTTGATGAGCAAGGCGAGCAATCTCTACGGCAGCGCTCTGGACCTATTGTCCAGAGCGCTGCTGGGTCTGGATTGGGACTCGTCTGGCTCGGTGTTTTGGTGGGGAAGAATCACTGCAGAGCGGCGATCGCGAGACGGGTACGCGGCATGCTTGACCTATGGCTGCAGTTTGGAAAGGCGCGCTCGTTTTTGGCCTGGTGAATGTCCAGGTCAAAATGCACTCCGCCACCGAAGACAACGACGTGTCCTTCCATCAGGTGCATGGCGAAGACGGCGGACGGATCCGCTACCGGCGCGTCTGCGAGATCGACGGCGAGACGGTCGAGTATCGCGATATCGCGAAGGCCTATGAATCCAGCAGCTGTCAGACAGTGATCATCACCGAGGACGACCTCTCGTCGCTGCCCGCAGCACGCAGCCGCGAAGTGGACGTCATCGAATTCGTGCCGTCAGACCAGGTCGACCCCATGCTGTTCGATCGCAGCTACTACCTGGAGCCCGAGGCGAGTGCGGCACGGCCCTATGCGCTGCTACGAGGCCTGGTACTCCCGAAGCTGGCCCCAGGGGCGAAGTAGCCGGAAGTGTGGGCAGAATCTAACGTGTTAGGTCATGCAACAGGAATGGTCTTCTGAGGAGTTAGTGGAGTCGTGGACGTTGGTCGGCGACGACTGGCAGCTGGTTAGCAACAAGAGTGGCGCTACCCGTCTTGGTTTCGCGTTGTTGCTGAAGTTCTTCGAGCTGGAGGCGCGCTTCCCTGCTTCGTCGCAGGAACTGCCGGCGGCGGCTGTGCGTTACGTCGCGGATCAGGTGAAGGTGCCGGTCGAGGAGTTCGGGGCGTATTCGTGGATGGCCGCTCGATCAAGTCTCACCGGGCGCAGATCCGGGGTGTGTTCGGGTTCAGCGAGTTCACCCGGGGTGATGAGGCAAAGCTCGCTGATTGGCTGGCTCTGGAGGTCTGCCCTGTGGAGCTGCGTGAGGAACAACTGCGTGAGGCAATGCTGGTTTGGTGCCGGGTACAGCATCTTGAGCCACCAGGCAGGCTGGACCGGATTGCCGGATCGGCGCGCTCGATGTTTGAGAGGGCGTTCTGTGAACGCACCCTGGTCAGGCTCGAGAGCGGATCTGTGCAGAGGTCGGAGGCGCTGATAACGGGCGAGGCGAGTTCTGGGCGCGGGCTGCTTTCTGAGTTGAAGACCGACCCGGGGCAGGTTGGGCTGGAGACACTGCTGCGGGAGATCGACAAGCTCGCCGAGGTGCGGGCACTGGGGTTGCCTGTGGATTTGTTCGCGGACTCGTCGGACAAGCTGGTTGAGGCCTGGCGTGCCCGCGCCGCACGGTCTTACCCATCGGACCTGCGCGAAGCCGCCCTTCCGGTGCGCGTGACGCTGCTGGCCGCGTTGTGCTGGCTGCGGTCCTGGGAAATCACGGATGCGCTAGTCGATCTGCTGATCGCGCTGATCCTGAGGGTGAACACCCGCGCCGACAAGCGGGTGGAGCGGGAATTGACCGATGATCTGCGCCGTGTTCGCGGCAAAGAGGGCATATTGTTCCGCCTCGCCGAGGCTGCCGTGGAGCATCCGGACGAGACGGGGTTTAGACACCCCATGCGCGTAACTTGTCAAGCGGCGACTGATTCTGGGGTTTTGGTTCGGTGTGCCCAGGCGGTGTTTTCGTCGTAGATT
>Ga0105047_10020281_pt1 | contig 10221 bp, 5 predicted proteins | sample MAT04_FD_78384 | JGI IMG/M metagenome (GOLD analysis project Ga0105047, IMG submission 78384) | Freshwater microbial communities from Lake Fryxell liftoff mats and glacier meltwater in Antarctica - MAT-04 (megahit assembly) | ecosystem: Environmental > Aquatic > Freshwater > Ice > Liftoff... | reverse complement strand
TGATCACCAGCCTTCACCAGCGTCTCGCCCCCGGCGGCAAGCTGGTTACGGTCGACCCGGCCTACTGGACCCGTCAGTCGCCAGTGGCCCGCTTCATGATTTCCCGAGACCGCGGACAAAATGTCAGGCAGGGCGAGGCGTACAAGGCGCTGGTACCCAGCATCTACAGCCGCGTCGAACTGTCGCGACGCGACGATCTGCTCAACATCCCCTATTCGCACGCAATACTGGAATGCACCAAGTGATCCTGCCTTTCAACAGGCCGTACATGACCGGCCACGAAATCACGAATATCGCGCATGCGCACGCCAATGGCCATCTTTCTGGCGATGGGCCCTTCACCAAGTATTGCCATGCTTGGCTCGAGTCACAGACTGGCGCTCACGGCGCTTTGCTTACCCATTCCTGCACCGCCGCGCTCGAGATGGCAGCCCTGCTACTGGAGCTTGAGCCCGGTGACGAAGTCATCATGCCGTCGTACACGTTTGTGTCGACAGCTAACGCCTTCGTGCTTCGGGGTGCTGTACCCGTTTTCGTCGACATCCGGTATGACACGCTGAATCTTGACGAAAACCTGGTCGAGGCCGCTGTCACTTCGAAGACCAAGGCGATCTGTGTCGTTCATTACGCCGGAGTGGCCTGTGAGATGGACAAGATCCTCGAAATAGCGTCGCAGCATGGCCTGCGCGTGGTCGAGGATGCGGCGCAGGGCATCTACTCGACCTACAAGGGTCGACCGTTGGGGGCCATCGGCGATCTTGGTTGCCTGAGTTTCCATGAAACCAAGAACATCATCTCCGGAGAGGGTGGCGCGCTTCTGGTGCGCTCGGCCGAATACGCCGAACGGGCGGAAGTGCTACGAGAAAAAGGCACGAACCGGACCAGGTTCTTTCGCGGCCAAGTGGACAAGTACACATGGGTAGATGTCGGATCCTCGTATCTGCCCAGCGAATTGATCGCAGCATTTCTCGCCGCTCAAATCGACCACGGCACCGACATCACGCGTCGACGACTGGCGATCTGGAACCGGTACCACGCGTGGGCAGGAACACACGAAACCGCGGGCACACTTCGCAGGCCGATCGTCCCTGAGCATTGCGGCCACAACGCGCATATGTATTACCTCTTGCTTCCCTCCCTCGCCCAACGCACGGAGTTCATCACGCGCATGAAGGAGCAGGGCGTCGGCACGGTCTTCCACTACATTCCGCTGCACAGCTCGCCGGCTGGAAGGCGCTACGGCCGGGCCCATGGCGATCTCCCGATTACTGATTCGACCAGCGACAGGCTGGTGCGCATGCCGCTATGGCTCGGCCTGGAACCGGATTTCGACAAGGTCACGCGGGCCGCCGACGTCGCCATAAGCGCTTTGTAATTTCCGAACTCAGCGCGCCCGCGGCTCGCGTGCCTGAGACAGAGTCCAACGACGCCAACCACGGCCCTGCGCGTCCATGTCCGATGCAGACGGACGACACGCCGCGGCTACTCTGCCGGCCGCATCTCGATCCCGTGCAACTTGATGCGGCCTGATCCGGTCGAGAAGACGCGGACTTCCAAGTCGTTCACGTAGTGGTCGAGCGTGAACTTCAGCGTCAGCCGCTGTCTGCCCATCTCGCTCAGTGGATACGACGCATGTGTGTCAGCGCTGCCACGGGAAGAGATATCAACCGAGCCGAATGCAGCCGGCGCACCTTCGCCTACCTCTAGGTCGAAAGTGGCCTGGTAAGCCCCTGGCTTTAGCTTGAGATACGGACCGAAATGGAGATAGCCGCTCTGCCCCTTTTCGGACACTAACGTACCCCTTCCGTCCTCGGCATTGAAGGTTCCGATTTGATGGAATGAGGATTCGGTAATCCGCATGGAAAGTGGGCTGGAAAGATCGTCGCTCCAGCTAGGCAACACGCCTGCAAGGTTCCTTGGAAAGACATAGATACCGAAATCCTGGAACCTTAGCGTCTTGACTGGCTTGCCGACATAGGCTGCCAATAGGTCCCACTTGACCGCTTTTGCCTCGCTGTCGCGCAGCAGCAGGAACGTCTCGCCTCGCCATGCGTCGGGCTGGTACCAGCGGTTCGACGACAGGTGACGCATCGGGATCGGCATGCCTTGTTCGAGCGCGACCTGCCGCACCCTGACGCGCTGCCCGCTCAGCACGGTCAACACTCCAGCGTTCCAGTAGGTGCCGTAGCCGTATTCGAGACCATTCGACTGGAGCAGGTGGACCAACTCCTGCCTGGGCTCCTGCGGCCGGCCCGCAAAAGCGAGCGAGAACGGATGGCTTGGCGAGAACGCACTGGTGGCCAACACCGCCAGCACTGCACCACCAAGTACTCGGTAAACCATGCCCGAAGTTGCATCGAGCACCGTCATCACGACGACCAACAGCGCGAGCAGCACGGACGGCACCAGATAACGCGCAGTGGTGACCGGGTCTGACATGTCGGGAATCGTGGTGGTTACATGTAGGAACAGGAACAATGCCAGTGACGCAGTCGTAAAAGCAGCAAGGAAACGCATGCCGTCGTTGCTGCTCTTGAACGCCCTCGCCAATGCAACGGGTGCTAGCACGAGCAGGCTGCACATCGCCAGCAGTCGCAGGCCTTCAACCATGCCTTGGACGGTAACCACATCGCGGGACGCTAGTGGAATGCCGCCCAACACGGCAAGAAGGCCCTGGAGGGTGCCAATGAGATTACGCAACATCCCGTCGAACGGCAGCCACCGGGCGGCCCCGGCGCCGGGGGTGTTGTTGACACCAGCAAGCACCCAATAGTGCAAACCGATTCCGAGCGCGGCTCCGACCACGAGCAACGCCAGCGCCACGACGCCCCTTTTAGCTTGCGCGTTCCAGTGAAGGTGGGCGCGACCCAGGGACACGGCCGTGTATACGGCGATCGCCACCACCAACGGCAGCGCGTAGGACGCCATGGCACGCTGAGGGTTCGCCCAGAACAGCAGCAGCATGAACACGGCAAGCAGGGCACCCCAGACCAAGCGGTAATGTCCCTGCGCAGTGAGGAAACGCCACGCGAAGGTCACCGTAAAGCAGGTCATGAAAAACACGTTGCCGTACGAAACCTGGCCGAACAGGTTTTCCGCGACGATCTCGGAGATGCCACTGGCTACGATCACGACGAATAACAGCCGCGTCCAAGGTGACCGGCTGATCACACCGGACACCAACCAGGTCGAGAGGAGGATCAGGCCGGTGGAGACTAGTCCCGACGCAGCATGCAGGGCGTAGCCGTTTTCGAAGAATGGAAGTAGTGGAAGGATGAACAGGTGCCCAAACACCAGCATCAGGTCGGCGTTGACGTAGTTCCAGTCGCGCGGGAAGTAGTTGCCGGTCTCGTAGATCTCCTGCGCCAGCAGATTTTTCGCGGCGGCGTCGGAGTGAAAATAGCCCTGGTATCCGTAGGCGATGTAGTAAACCAGCAGGCAGAGATTCACCGCCAACAGCAGCATTAGCGCCGCCCGTGATGCGGGGGTCAGCGGTTCAGAAAATCGTTGCAGGGTCGCAATCGGAGATTTGGTGCCAGGCTCGGTCATGCTTCATCCATGCGCCGTGATCGGTGGTTCCGAACCGGCTTTCGCGTGTGTTGGTGACGGCGCAGAATCAGTCGGGGCGCGCCGGGTTCTCGTACATCCAGCGCAGCGTCTCCGCGAGGGCATAAGCGGGAAGCTCGCCAATCGCCGAGGCCAGGCGGCTGGGATCGCCGCGCAGCTGCTTCACCTCGTTGGGCCGGACGAAGTCCGGATTGACGCATACTTCCATCCGGTGCCCGGAGATGGCCTCCATCATGGAGATGATGCCGCGCAGCGAATATTCGTGTCCGGAACAGATGTTGAATACCTGCCCGGCAGGGACGCGCAGGAGTCGCTCGTAGCTGGTCGTGACCGCGCGGACGTCGTTGAAGTCGCGCGAGACGTCGAGGTTGCCCAGTTCGATCAGTTCCGCCTTGTGCCGGAAGTGGGACACGATCTTGGGCAGCAGGAACTTCTCCGACTGGCCGACACCGGTGTAGTTGAACGGCCGGACGATGGTGATCGGAATGCGGTCGGTCCACAGCCGCGCCATGTGCTCCATAGCCAGCTTGCTGACGGCATAGTCGTTCTGCGGCGACGGCGGTACGTCCTCGCCGATCAGCCCACCTACATTACCGTAGATATTGGCGCTGCTGGCCAGGATCACGTGCGAGGGACCGATTGGCTCCGCCGCCAGCGCTTCGAGCAGGTTGCGCGTGCCTACGACGTTGACGCGGTAGATGGCGTCTGCATCGCCGTGGGCAACGAACGATATCGCAGCGAGATGCACGACTACCCGCGGCTGCAGGCGCTCGACCGCGCCTCGAACCGCGTTGCGGTCGGTCAGGTCGACCGCTTCGGTCCTCAGATCATCGCCTTCCAGCCCACGGACCGCATAGCCGGAGCGCTCTAGCTCAGCAGCGACGTAGTGGCCGGTAAAGCCGCTTACCCCGGTAACCAGTGCGACTGGACGCTGTATGTCAGAAGGAGAAGCCACGTTCGTTCCTGCCCAGGTCGGCGTGGACCATCATCGCGCACAGCTGCTCCAGCGTAGTCGAAGGCTCCCAACCCAGCTTGGTCTTGGCCTTCGCAGGATCGCCGATCAGCAGCTCCACCTCGGCGGGACGATAGAAATGCGGATTGATGCGCATCACTGTGCGACCGGTCGCCGTGTCCACGGCTGTCTCGCTTTCCTCGCTGCCACTGAAATCCACGCTGATATCGGCGGCCTTGAAGGCCATCCTGACAAAATCGCGTACCGTTTCGGTGCGGTTGGTGGCCAGCACGTAAGTGTCGGGCTCCTCGACCTGCAGCATCCGCCACATGCCGTCGACGTATTCCTTGGCAAAGCCCCAGTCGCGCTTCGCGTCTAGGTTCCCCAATTCGAGGCAGTCCAGCTGCCCCAGCTTGATCTTGGCGACACTGTCGGTGATCTTCCGGGTGACGAATTCGCGACCCCGGAGCGGGCTCTCGTGATTGAACAGAATGCCGCTGGCACCGAACATGCCGTAGCTCTCGCGGTAGTTCACCGTCATCCAGTGGGCATAAAGCTTGGCTACGCCATAGGGACTGCGCGGATAGAACGGCGTGCTCTCGATTTGAGGAATGGCCTGCACCTTCCCGAACATCTCCGACGTCGACGCCTGGTAGAAGCGGATCTTCGGATTCACCAGGCGGATCGCTTCAAGCAGGTGCAGCGCGCCGATACCGGTGATGTGCGCGGTCGTGGTCGGCTGGTCGAAGCTCACGCCTACGAAGCTCTGGGCGGCCAGATTGTAGATCTCGTCGGGCTGCACTTTCTGAAGCAAACCGATTGTGGAGCCGAGATCGGTGAGGTCGTATTCGACAAGATGCAGATTGGGATGCGCCCGGATGTCCAGCTCATCGATCCTCCAGAAGTTTACTGAACTGCTACGACGGTAGGTGCCATGGACCGCATAGCCCTTTTCCAGCAGCAATTGCGCGAGATAGGCGCCGTCCTGGCCGGTGATACCCGTAATGATTGCTTTTTTCATGACTTTAACTTCTATTTTTTATGTGCGTTCGACAGGGAAGTGCAGCCAACCGACGTGCAGCTAGACGTCGCGAGCCGCAACACATGAAACACTCCAGGGATCATCGCGACACCTTGCGGCGCGCCAACTGGGTCAGCGTGGACTGCAGCCGTGGCCCAAGTTTCGAGTAGCGATGCGCTTCCCGCCAGCGCGCGGCGTCCTGCAGCGGTGCACCATTGTCCATGATACTGGCAATACCCCGGGCAATCTCCGCACATGTCTGGCCGGGGAGCTCGATGACCGCTTGCCTCACGTCGTCAAAAATTGGCAGTGGCGTGACGGCCACTGGTCGCCCGGTCGCAAGGCCGTACCGTACCGCCGCGCTGGAAGATTCTCCTGTGGCCTGGTACGGAAAAACGATCAGGTCCGCCTGATCCAACGCGGCGAGACTTTCATGGTCCGGCAGGAACTCCGTTACCAGCACGATCCGATCCTGCAGGCCGAGGGAAGCAATGGCGGCGCGTGCCTCGCCGATGAGGGCAGTGGACTGTGCCGCAGGGTATTCCGCATTGATCATATTGAGGCGCACGTCGCGACCTTCGGCTACCAAACGGGCAGTAGCCTCGATCAGCTGCAACAGCCCCTTGTGCGGCAGGAAGAAACCATAAGAGCTGATCACGAATGGACCTTCTCGCTCGCCTCGCTCGCTGACCGGCACATCGACAACGCCGTGAGGAAACAACGCGACGTTTTCCACCAAATTCAGCGCTTTTAGCCGGTTGAGGTCGCCGGCCGCGTGCACCAATACGCGATCGCAATCCGCAAGAATGGGCGCCAGGTTTCGAAGCAATTTATGCGGAGTCTCGGGCGCATCGATGGTCGCGTGCATCATCAGCACTACGACGTGCCCCGCCCGCTTCTGCCCGGACAGGAACTGCGCGAGATGATCGAAGTCAAAGAATCCATACTGGAACTGCAAGACTACGATCGCAACACCGCTGGTCTCAATCGCCGCGGCCAGCTCCTCCAGCGTATCTGCGCCATTGGCATCCCAGCACCGCACCACCCTAGATTCGTCCGCCTCGGTCTGCGCCGTCGACCGCGCCGCGAATACTGTCACGTCGGCGTCGGGCATAGCATCGACCAAGTGCGCGGAATAAGTGGCGATTCCGCATTTCGTATTCCAGCTAGTTACCCAGCCGACCCGCATCGTCTGCTCGTGTGCCTCCATCGCAAAACTCCGCGCCGATGCCACCATCCGGTCCGCTACGTCCCGCCACGTATGTCGGCTCAGAAGGAGATCGCGTCCTCGCGCCGGCTCCTCCCTTCTCGCCGCCTCGGGCAATCCATGGACGAGTCTCATCGTGGCGGCCAAGTGGGTCTGGTCCGGTTCGGCCCATACCGAGTTGAACAGGTCGAAATGCGTTGCCGCCGGTGTAAACGTGTAATCGATCAGCCAGGAAGTCTGCTCCGAACAGAAGTCGAGCTGCCCGCCCCAAGCCGTGGTGATGACCGGCAACCCCGACAACATCGCCTCTGCCATCGGCAAGCCGAAACCTTCGGCCCGGCTTGGGGCGACCAACGCGTGGCACTGTCGGTAGACCGACGCCAGCTGGGCATCGCTCAGGTCCTCCTCGACGATGACCACGTCAGGGTAATCCCGCTGCTGAAGCCGCGCGGCTTGCAGCCATTCGAACACCAGATTGTGGGGATTGGCAAACGTCTTGATTACCAACGTCACGTCATCGGCGCTCGTAAACGCTTCGCCAAATGCTTTAAGCAGAACGTCCGCGCCCTTGCGTGGAAAGCACGAAGAGACATGGAGGAAGCGAAAGGCTTTTCCCGGGATACGGTAACCGTCGTCGCGTGCCACGCGCGCCCAATGATCAACTCCATTTCCGGTGACTGCCACCGGTATGATCACGCCATTGTCAATCATGGTCTTTTCGACATGTTTCGACACAACGCAGATGCCCTGCAGGGTGTCATTGAAATCGGCGACCCACTCTTCGGGAAAGCCGGATTCCTCCCAAGCGTACTGGTGCAGCAGGTTGAACCGCGACCGCATGTCGGTGACGCGCGGCGGGTACAGATTGCGGCTGCAGACGTCCGCTTGGTCCTGTGGGATCGCCGCGACCCGACCGTGCAGTTCGGCCAGGTCGGGACGGCTCGCAAGGAAGCCTGCGTCAGCGGGAAAATCGCCCGGGCCTTCGGTGGAGTGCAATGCCACATGGTGCCCGAGCCCTTCCAGGGCCAATGCGGTTTCACGATTGACCAGGGCCAAGCTGTAGCTGCTGTCGAAAGGTCCTTCAACGCGCCAGGTGATGTGCTTCGGGAGATCGCCATGGCGCGTTGCCAGATCGGATCGCATCTCGTTGTGGGCTATCGCTTCCGCGGTCGCGACCAGGTCGGCCTCGGTGGGTCCCGAAGGATCCAGGGACAGCGTCGCTATGCCGTCTATCAGGTCCTGGTAAGCGACCTCACGGTCGGCCTGGATGCTCGCCCATGCGGACGTAGACGGTCGGTTGTTGCGCGCATGTACTTCCTCCAGGGCGGCAATGGCCCGCTTGGCGCTGTCTGCCCACGAGAACTTCGCGGCCTGGACCGGCGCATGCCTGCGCAGGGACAGGTTGAACGCCTCGTCGGTCAGGGCGCGGGTAATGCTGGCCGCCATCGCCACCGAGTCGGCGGGGTCGAACAATGCGTCGTCCCGGCCAATGACCTCGGGAACGCTGGTGGTGCCCGATCCCAGCGTCGGCGCGCCGCATGCCATTGCTTCAAGCGCCGGCAGGCCGAAACCTTCATGCAACGACGGGAATACGTAGAGCGCGCAACCGCTGTAGAGCGTTATCAGTTCGTCGTCGGAAATGTAGCCGGTGAGGACGAGACGATCGGCAATCCCGAGATGCCGCGCGGTGCGCGATAGCTGCTCCCTGTGGGGATCGGAGATCTTGCCGGCGATCACCAGGTGGTGGCGGCCCCGAAGTTCCACGGGCAGCAGTGAGAAGGCCTCCAGCAGCCGCTCGAGATTCTTGCGCGACTCCATCGCCCCGCTGTACATCACGTAGGAATCGTGGATGCCGAAGCGCGATTGCAGCAACTCGGTTTCAGCGACCCCGATGCGGCGCGGACTGAACATGTCGGAGATGGCCGACGAGATGTTTACGATGCGGGAACCGTCGATGCCCAATGCGCCAATGGCCTCCTGCCGGGCGTGTTCGGAGATCGATAACATAATGTTGGCACGCTTCAAGGACTCGACCCGATCCATGTACCAGGCCCGGGTCCAGTCGGAGTTGAGATAGGCCTCGGGGTTGAGCAGGGGAATCAGGTCGTAGAGAGTCACCGCCGTATTCGGCCGATGGCAGTACTTGCCGATGGACAGCGTCGCCGCGTCCTGCGCCCCCTCGAAAAGGCTCGACACATGCACCACGTCCGGGCGCAGTCCATGGATGAAGGACTCTCGCAGGAGTTCGGCCGTGCCGCGCCGCCACGCATTGTCGGGATCCGGCCACGCCACCGGAGCCAGCGAATCGAAAGCGACGATGCGCGATGGAGAAACCAATCCATCGAAAGCGGCATGGATGCCGTCGATGCTTTCGGGCAGCATCGAATTTAGGCAGACCCACACCTCGTGCATTCCGGCTTCTTTCGCCATCGCCTGTGCCAGCGATGTCGAGTAGCGGCCAATGCCCCGAAACCGGCTCTCGGTCTGCGCACCCTGCAGATCTATGAGGATACGCATCAGGCGTGTTTCTCTTCTTTCTCTTCGATGGCACGCCGAAGATCGGCAAGCACCTTGGTCGCGCGGGCAGAACGTGCACCGTGCGGTGCCTTGCAGACGAAATTGGTTCGCGGCAACAGCAGCGACCCGTTCGATGCGACAGGGTCGTGAATCAGCCCGGAGTTGAGCGCGAGGTTGCGGAACTTCGCCTTGAGCGCGGGCCGGGTCTCAAGCAACCGTAGCGCGCCCACGCGAACGAACGGCACGGCCATGGCATGTTGCATGGTCCACAGGACCGCGGGGCGAGCCATGAACTTGCTGGTCCGGCCTGGGAATCGAGCGAGATTGGCAGCCAGGCGCCGCGCTCCGCGCAAAGGGGACGTCATCCTCCATGAATGGCTGTCCTCCATACGGACCAACTCACGACGGAGCTGCTCGGCTTCCAGCCACCAGCGATGGGCGTCGCGCCTGGCCTCGTCGGTCTGGGCCTGTGCGCCCCGCTTGTCCGAACGGAATACCTCGACCACGCCATCGAGCCACGATACGTGGGCCTGGAATCGATCGATCTGGGCGAGGTGCGCATCACGAAGCGCCGACAACCTGGCCCGTTCGAGATGCGCTTGAGCCGCCAGCTTGACCAATTCGGCTTCGCGCAGCTCGTGCATACGGGCGACTTCCGCATTTGCTGCCTCGACGCGCTGCTGCGTCTCGGCCAGGCTCGCTTCTGCAGCCTGCCGTTCGCTGGCACGGAGCTGATCCAGCGCGTGGTAGGCAATGTTGATGCTCGCACAGAACACGGAACTGGGCGCCAGGCTGAAGTCGTCAAAGACGTTGGGGCCGCGATTGAATGCCGCCAGCAGTTCTTCGTGCGCACTGGAAACGTAGAATCGGTTCAGCCCGTCGAAATACGCGAACCGGTATCCCTTGGCGCTCAACAACGGCTCCCACGCGCCATGGCTTTCGGCTTGCGTCAGCGGC
>Ga0105047_10020279_pt1 | contig 10222 bp, 2 predicted proteins | sample MAT04_FD_78384 | JGI IMG/M metagenome (GOLD analysis project Ga0105047, IMG submission 78384) | Freshwater microbial communities from Lake Fryxell liftoff mats and glacier meltwater in Antarctica - MAT-04 (megahit assembly) | ecosystem: Environmental > Aquatic > Freshwater > Ice > Liftoff... | reverse complement strand
GCTGCTGCTGCGCGGCGCAGGCGAGGTTACGCGCGTGCAGGGTGAGCAGGTGCTCGCGTGGAAAGTGGAGCCGGGTGCAAACGCGGGCGAGCGCAAGCTGGTCGTGCAATTCAATCAGCCGCAAAAGAATCAGTTCACGCTGCAGGTGCAGACGCAGACGCCCATTGGCGCGTTCCCGCAGACGGTCGAGGCGATGCAACTGCGGCCTGAGGGGGCGACACGGTTCGCGGGATATTTTCGCATCGTGAACGATGGCGCGGTGCGGCTCGAAGTCGTCGAATCGAAAGGGCTCTCGCAGATTTCGCCCGGGCAATTTCCCGAAAGCGACGCGACCAAGGCGGCGTTCCGCGCGGGCGGCGAGCAGCGGTTCGCGTATCGCTTTTCCGGGGCGGACTTCACGCTGCGCATTCAGGCCGATCAAATCCTGCCCGAGTTGACCGTCTCGCAAGTCCTCGCGTATCAGCTCGGCGAAACGGAACTGAGCATCGACGCCGAGATCGAACTCGACGTGCGCGAAGCGCCGCTGCGGGAGCTGCTCCTGCGCGTGCCGCGCGGCTACGCCGTCGCGAAGCTGAATGCCGCCGGACTGAGCGATTACTTTCTCCGCGATCTCGAAGATCCCGCTGACGCCGAGCTGCGCCTCGTCTTTGCGCAGCCCGTCTCGGGCCGTCAGGTGGTGCAGCTTCGGCTCGAAAAAAATCAGGCGCTCGGCGCGGCGGAGTGGGCGCTGCCACGGATCGAGGTGACCAAAGCGAAGTCGGTGCGCGGCCACGTCGCCGTGTCCGCCGATGCGGGCTTCCGCCTCACCGCCGAGCGCACGCAGGCGCTCACGGAAATCGCCACCGCCTTTTTCCCGCGCAAGGTGGCCAACATCCAGGCGGCCTTCCGCCTCAGCGAAGCCGCGTGGCAGGCGACGATGCGCGTCGAGCGGCTGCCGCAATCCATCCAGGCGGATGCGTTCCATCTTTTCTCCATCGGCGAGGGCGTGGCGTACGGGAGCAGCGTGCTGAATTACGTCGTCTCCGGCGCGCCGATCGCGGCGTTCAAGGTCGAGCTGTCGGCGGAATATTTTAACGTCGAGTTCACCGGCAAAGACATCCGCAACTGGCAGAAGACCGACGGCGGATTCGTGGTGCACCTGCACACCCCGGTCGCCGGCGGCTACACGCTGCTCGCGACGTATGAGCGCCCGTTCAAGCCGCAGGGCGAGACGCTCGCCTTCACCGGCGCGCGCCCGCTCGACGCGCAATCCGAGCAGGGGCACACGCTCGTGATCAGTGCGTATCAGTTTCAGGTGAAGCCGGTGAATGTGTCGGCGGGATTGTTGCCGCTGGAGACCGGCGAGGTGCCGTCCGAGTACCGCCTCTTTTTCGACGCGCCAATTCTCGCCGCGTACCGCTACGCCGCGCGGCCATTCAATCTCAGCCTCGCGCTCAGCCCGCTCGCGCAGGGCGATTCGCTCAGCCAGGTGGTGGATCGCGCGTCGCTCACGACGCGCATTTCCAAGGAGGGTCAGGTGCTGACCGATGCGCAGTATTTCGTGAAGAACCGCGGCAACGCGCACTTCGCGGTGACGCTGGCCGCGGGCACCGAGCTCTGGTCGGCGACGGTCAATGGCGCGGCGGTCGTGCCGGTGAAGGACGGGAAGGCGAACCTCATCCCGCTGCCGCAGCAGGCGGACCCGAACGCGGTGCTCAACATCGCGCTGAAGCTCGCCGACATCTCGAAGAATCCGAAGCGGGTGAAGAATCCGACGCGCGTGAAGGTGGCGACGCCGGCCGTCGCTGCGCCGGTCATGCTCGCGGAGTGGAAGCTGGAGCCAGATACCGCGCAGCGGCTGATCTATCGCGACGGCTCACTCACGCCGGTGGGCGGCGTACCGGATGTCTCGGGCTTTGCGGTGCTCGGGCGGATGTTTGGCGGCGATGACGCGGGCCGTGCGTGGGTCACGCTCGCGGCCGCGCTCGCGCTGCTGGCGCTCGCCGCCGCGGTGTGGCGCAACACGGCGCGCGAGGGCGTGTTTCGATTCAGCATCCGGCACTGGTTCGGAACGTTGCTCGGGGCGGCGGCCTTTGCGCTGGCGGGTGTCGCTTTCCTCAGTCTCGGCGGACTCGCGCAAGAGCACGGCGGCGAAATGCCGCGCGATCTCAGCTTTCTCGCGCCGGTGCAGCAGGCGGGCAGCGCGCTCACCGTGGAGGTCGGGAATGTGGAGGACAAAATCTCCGTGCTGCGCGCGATCGGCTGGGCGTGGCCGGCGTTCTTCGCGTTGCTCGCATGGGCATACGCTTGGCTCGCGGCCAAACCGGCGTGGGCGATCCTCGGCTGGACGCTGCTGGCGTGGGCCGCGCTGCGATGCCCGAACGGAGCGGGGGCGTTTGTCGCCGTGGCGGCGGCGTTTTTTGTGTGGCATCTCGCGGTGCCGGCGCTGCGGCGGCTGTGGAAAGCGCCGCGCCGGCCGAAAGCCGCGACCCCGCCATCGGTCGGCGGCGCGGCTGCGGCGACGGCTGCGGTGGTGATGGCGATCTTCGCGCACGCGGCACCGGCGCAGGAGGCGGCGGCCTTGCTGCCAAAGGAGCCGCCGGTCGCGGAGACGGTCACGCAGCAGATTCGGGTGGACGAAAAATTCGCGTTCGCGACGGCGAAAGTCCGCTGGGACGCGATGAAGGGCCAGCGTCTGCCGCTGCTGTTTGAACCGGCGGTCATCACCAAGGTCACGTTTCCAAATACCGGGCTGAAGCTTGTGCAGGCCAACGTCGGCGGGCGGCGGACGCAGCAACTCCTCGCGCTGGAGACCGGCGCTTTCGACATCGAGGTGCAGTATCAGGTCCCGGTGGTGAAGAAGGACGCCGAGAGCGGCTTCACGCTGCCCGCGCAGTTTGGACTGGTGAATCAGATCACGCTCACGCTCGCGGGTCTCGACGTGGATGTCGTGTCGCCGCAGGCCGTGTCGATCGAGCGCAAAGCGGCCGGCAAGGACACCGTGGCCACACTCGTGCTCGCGCCGGTGAATGACGCGTGGATCGGCTGGAAGCCGCGCAGCCGCGATGTTGCGCGGGAGAAGGCGGTCTTTTACGCGGAGCTGACGCAGCTCTACGCGCCGACCGCGGGCGTGATCGAGGGATTGCATCACGCCGCGATCCGGCCCGCGCAGGGCGAACTCGCCGAGCTGTCCTTCAGCGTTCCGAAAGGGGCGACGGTTACGGATGTTTTCGATCCGGCGACGCTCGCGGGGGAGAAGAACATGGAGAAGGAGAAGGAGAAGAAGGGGGTGATTTCCGTGGTGTCGCAGTGGCGCTTCGATCCCGACACCGGCAAGCTGCGCGTGAATCTCACGCCGCCGCAGTCGCGCCCGTTTTCGCTGCTCATCCGCTCGCAGATCGCCACGGGACCGCTGCCGCTCACGCAAGCAGTGGGGCTGATCTCCGTCGAAAACGCGGCTGGCCAGATCGGCTTGCTCGGCGTGGCCACCGGCAATGAGGTGCAGCTCGATACCGTGACCGCGGAGACACTTTCGGCGATCAATCTGGAAGATTTCCCCGGCAACATTGCGCCCGTGCTCGCCGCGCAGATCCCCGGCCTCACGGTGCGCCGCGCCTTTCGCTACGCGGATGTGAAGGCCACGGCTGCCGTGAAAGCATCGGCCGTCGAGCCGGACGTGCGCGTGGAATCGCAGGACACCCTTTCGCTCGGCGAAGACCGGGCGCTGCTCGCGAGCAACGCCACGGTGGACATCACGCGCGCGGGAATTTTCCGACTGAGCTTTGCGCTGCCCGCCGGGATGGATGTGGAGTCCATCGCGGGCAAGGCGGTGAGCCATTGGACGGAAGTGAAGTCGGAGATGGGGCGCATCATCACGATGCACTTGCGCGGGCGCACGGAAGGGCAGCAGCAGTTTGCCATCAGCCTCACCGGGCCGGGCATGAAGGCGGCGAAAGCGTGGCCCGCGCCGCAGCTCGTCTTCCGCGAGGCGGGCAAGCAGCGCGGGACTTTTCTGGTGGTGCCGGAGCAGGGGATGCGGCTGCAGGTGACGACGCGCGAGGGCGTGACGCAGCTCGATCCGCAGAAGTCGGGCATCAAGCAAAAGGGCGTGCTCGCTTTCCGCATCCTGCAGACGCCGTGGAACCTCGCGCTCGATGTCGAGCAGGTCGATCCGTGGGTGCAGGTGACATCCTTGCAGCACGCGACGGTCGGTGAGGCGCAGGTGAAAGTGGGGGCGAACCTGCAATACCAGATCGAGAACACGGGGCTGAAGGCGTTCCGCGTGGCGCTGCCGGCCGATGCGGACAACGTGAAGTTTTCGGGCGATCAGGTGGCGGACTTTCTCGCAGTGCCGAATCCCGCGAACGCGGCGAATCCCGCGCTGAAAACTTGGGAAGTGAAGCTGCACCGGCGCGTGATCGGGCAGTATCTCCTGCAGGTGACGTATCAGACGCCGGTGGCCGCGAATGCTGCGGCGACGGGGCTTCGCGGCGTGCAGGTCGCGGAGGTGAATCTGCAGCGCGGCTTTGTCACCGTGGAAACCGGGGGCCGTCTGCAAGTGCGCGTGGAAGCTCCGCCCGCGGCGCTTCAGCCGATCGAATGGCAGAGCATCCCGCGCGCGCTCCAGAAGGACCTGACCGCTTCCTCCGCGAGCTTTGCCTACCGGCTGGTCGAGCCGGCGTTTCTGCTCCCGATGAAGCTCGAACGCCACGAAGCCACCAAGCTCCTGGCCGCTCGGGTGAACAGCATCACTTTCACATCAGTGATCTCCGACACCGGCGCGATGCTGACGCAGGTGCGGCTCGAAATGCTGCCGGGCGACAAGCGCCTGCTGCACCTCACGCTGCCGAAGGAGGCGAAGTTCTGGTTCGCGTTTGTGAACCGGAATGGCGTGTGGCCGTGGCGCGAGGGCGATCAGATTCTGATCCCGCTGGAGCAGCAGTCGCGGAGCGGTGAGGTCGTGCCGGTGGAGCTGTTTTTCAGCAGCCAGACCGGCGAGGCGTCGGGGCGCGATCTCGACCTGCAACTGATCGCGCCGAAGTTTGACCTGCCGCTCGAAAACATCACCTGGCACGTTTACCTGAACGAAAAATGGCGGCTCAAAAAGTGGACCGGGTCGCTGCAAATGCAGCAGGAGCAAATCGTGTCGCGCGCCGAGGCGGTGGATGTGCGGACGTATCTGCAGGGCGAGGCCAGCCAGCAGCGGGAGAAAACCAAGGCCGCTGAGCAGATGCTCGCGTTTGGCAACACCGCGCTGGCGCAGGGCAACCCTCAGGATGCGCGCCGCGCCTTTGAGTCGGCCTACGGCCTGAGCCAGCACGACAACGCCTTCAACGAAGACGCGCGGGTGCAGCTTCACAATCTCAAGCTCCAGCAGGCGATCGTGGGTCTGAATGTGCGGCAGTCCGCGGCGACGGGTGAGACGGACGCCATCGCCGCGAAGCTGCGCGGCGGCCGCGGCGGCAAGGAGGCGAACTATACCCAGCAGGATGCGAAACAAATCCTCGACCGCAATCCAGCCGACGAAAACGCTGCGCTCATGCGCTGCGCCGAGCGGCTGATCCAGCAGCAGGACGCCGCGGTGAGCAATCCCGCCGGCATCCAGGCGAGCATCCCGGAGCAAGGAAGGCTGCTGACCTTCAGCCGTTCGGTCGCCGTGGACAATATGGCCGACCTCCAGATCGGGCTCGAAGCGAAAGCGGAGGGTTCGGTGTCGTGGTTCCGGCGGTTGCTGGTGCTCGCCGGGATCGCGCTGGTGCTGGGGCTGTTTGCGCGGGTGGCGGAGGGGTTCAGCCGGCGGCAAGCGGCAGGGGTCTAGTTTGGCCGCGTGCCTCACGCTCGGCGCTACGAGACGGGATCGGGGAGCGCACGCGTCCCGCGTGCTGGCGAAGGCGTCCCGCCTTCGCGAACTTCCTTGAAGCGCGGCTCGCGGAAGGCACGCGCCGTTACGCCACACGCCGCCGGAAGTTCGTTTCGGCGGGACGCCGAAACCAGCACGCGGGACGCGTGCGCTCCCCGGAGTTCCGCGGTCGCGCCTTTGATCCTCGGAGGGTGAAAGATGCGGGCTAACCGCTCTTGCGCTTACGCTTTGCGGGGGGCTTCGGCGTGGTCGGTGGGGAGTCGGGGATCTTGGCAGGCGCTTCGATGGCGGGCGGCGCGGGGCTTTCCTCTGCGCTCTCGCGGAGGGCGGGGATGCGGGCATAGCCGACAAAATCCACGCGCCTTTCCGGCGTGGCGGGGTCGGTTTTTGGCATCTTGAAATCGAAGACGCTGACGCCCCAGCGCTGGACGCCGGCGTAGCTCCGGCCATCGCTCGCGCCGAACATGACGCGTTGGCCAGTCCTCTTTTCATGGCCGAGGTACAGCATGACGTGGCTGATCGGGACGTCGCGCCCGGTGGCATAGGTGCCGGTCCAAAACATAAGGTCGCCGGGCAGGAGTTCCCTGAATTCGAAGCTCTCGGCCTTGTTGCTGACAACGGCGAAAAACTTGCCGGTCTTGCGCGCCCAGATGTACTGGCTGCTGGAATCGCGCGGCACGTCTTTGAATCCTTGCTCACGGAGGAGATGGTAAATGGTCCCGCTGCAATCCATTCCGCCCTGCGCGGGATCGGCGCTGCCGTAGGTGTAGGTGAGGTTGAGTTTGGTGAGCGCGAGGGCGGCGGTGAGGAGTTGCTGGACGCGGGGTGGCTGGTCGTTGAATTCGGTGAGTTCGCTGGGTTCGAGAGTCGCCGCGGGAGCGTGTTCCTTTTTCGGCGGCTCGGCGGGGGTTGGTTTGGACGGTGTTTCTTCGTCGGGAGATTTCTTCTTTTCGGGAACGGCGGGAATGTCTTTCGCGTCGTCCTGCGCGGGGGAGGTCTTCTTTTTCGTCGGAGCAGGCGTGGACTTTCCGGCGGTCACGGGAACCTTTTTTTTCCTGGCGGGGGAGGGCGTGGCGAAGGGTTTAGTGACAGGCTCGCCCTCGTCGGTAGCCGTTGGTTTTTCGCCGGTGAAACCGCCACGCTTTTTCGTCGCCGTCTTCGTCGTCTCCTCGGTAGCGCTGAGCGACGTGGCGCTGAGCGCGAGCGCGCAGAGTAGATGAAGAAGGATTCTCACTGCACGAGATCGGGCGCGCGGCACTACCCGGCTGTGGCGAGTTCTTCGAGGAGGGCGCGGTTGAGGCGGATGCCGGCGTGGAAATTTTCGAGCGGGAAGTTTTCGTTCGGCGCGTGGGCGCGGCAGTCGGGGAGGGCGAGGCCGAGGAGGAGGCTTTCGACGCCGAGCACGCGCTTGAAGGTGTTGACGATCGGGATGCTGCCGCCTTCGCGGATGAGGGCCACGTCTTTGCCGGGAAAGGCGGTGCGGAGGGCGCGCTGCGCGGCGAGGCCGCCAGGTGACGTGGGGTCGGTGACGTACGGCGAGGCGGCGTGGCCGCCGGTGATTTCGAGCCGCACCCCAGCGGGGCATTGCGCCGTGAGATGCGCTTTTACTTTGGCCATGACGTCGTCGGGTTCCTGGCCGGGGACGAGCCGGAAAGTGAGCTTGGCAAAGGCTTCGCGGGGCAGGACGGTTTTGGTGCCGATGCCTTGGAAGCCGCCGCCGATGCCGTTCACCTCGGCGGTGGGGCGCGCCCAGGTGCGCTCCAGGCTGGTGTAGCCGGCTTCGCCGAAAAGGGCGGGCGAGCCCGTGACGGCGAGGATGTCGGCGTCGCTGAAGGGCAGTTTCGCCCAAGCTTCGCGTTCCCACTTTTCCAGCGGCGCGACGCCATCGTAGAAACCGGGCACGGCGATGCGGCCGTCCACGTCATGCAGGCTGCCGATGAGGCGGGCGACGGCGGTGGCGGGGTTGGCGACCGCGCCGCCATAGATGCCGGAGTGGAGGTCGGTGGCCGGGCCGGTGACTTTCAACTCCAGCGCGCCGATGCCGCGCAGGCCGTAGGTGAAGGTGGGGACGCCCGGCGCGATCATGCCGGTGTCGGAGATGGCGATGAGGTCGCAGCGGAGTTCGTGGCGATGCGCGGTGAGGAATTCTTCCAGATGCGCACTGCCGATTTCCTCCTCGCCCTCGACGAGGACGATGAGATTCACGGGCAGTTCACCCTTTTCGCGGAGCGTGCCGGCGATGCCGAGAATGTGCGCGAGGATCTGGCCTTTGTTGTCCGTGGAGCCGCGGGCGAAGACGACGCCGTTTTCGATGCGGGGCTCGAAGGGCGGGGAGTCCCAGAGCTCGAGCGGATCGACGGGTTGCACGTCGTAATGGCCGTAGATCATGACGGTGCGGCGGCCCGGCTGGTGTTCATTGCGCGCGATGACGATGGGGTGCCCGGCGGTGGGATGAAGCGTGGTTTTCAAGCCGCTCGCGGTGAGCCGCGCGACGAGCCAGTCAGCGCAGCGGGCGACGTCCGCCTGGCGCTCGGGGTCGGTGGAGATGCTGGGGAAGCGGAGGAATTCGAGGAGCGTTTCGACTTCGGCGGTGAACATGCGAACGGGGTAGGAGGAGGAAAAGCTAGACCGTCGCGGGGATGCTAAGGACGGCGTTGAGTTTTTCGCGGAGGTGGTCGGGCTTGAAGGGTTTTTGGAGGAAGCCGGTGAGGCCCTGGCCGGCAAAGCGCGCGATGGCCTGCTGCTCGGCGAAGCCACTCATGAGGAGGACGCGGAGGTCGGGTTGGAGTTCGCGAATTTCGCGAAAGGTCTCGGCTCCGTCGAGGCGCGGCATGGTGAGGTCGAGGAGGACAGCACGGAGGCGGGGACCGGACCGGCGGACTTGCTCGACGGCGTCGAGGCCGTCCACGGCAGTGAGCACATCGTAGCCGAGGTTTTCGAGGATGCGGCGGGTGGAGGTGCGGATCTGCTCGTCGTCATCGACGAGGAGGATGAGCCCGGCGCTGCGGGTGGTGGCGGGGAAGGGGAGTTCGGTCTGGAGCGACGGCGTGCCGGTGCTGGGCAGCAGGACGCGAAAGTTGGTGCCGGAGCCGGGCTGGGTGATCACGCGGATCGCGCCTCGATGACCACGGACGATGCCGAGAACAGCGGCGAGGCCGAGGCCGCGCCCGGTGAATTTCGTGCTGAAAAACGGGTCGAAAATTTTCGATCGGGTGTCGGCGCTCATGCCGCAGCCGGTGTCGGCGACTTCCAGGAAAACGTACTCGCCCTCGGGCAGGTCGGGCAAAAGATGCGAGGCGGTGAAATCCGCGCTGGTGGCCTGGGTGGTGCCGGTGGTGATGGTGATCGTGCCGGCATTGTCGCCGAGGGCTTCGCCAGCGTTGACGACGAGGTTCATGAGCATCTGCCTCATCTGGGTGACGTCGGCGATAGTCGCGGGCAGGGCGTCGGCAAGGCGGAGATCGAGGGCGGCCTTGCGGTTGACGGAGGCGCGGAGGATCTCGGTGTTCTCTCGGACGAGGGCGGAAAGATCGGCGCGCTTGACGACGAAGCGTCCCTGGCCGGAGTAGGCGAGCATCTGCTGGCAAAGCCCGGCGGCGCGTTCGGCGGCGATTTCGATCTGCCGGAGACAGGGCTGCACGGGCGCGTCCGGCGCGGAATCCATCTGCGCGAGGCTGGCGTTGCCGAGGATGCTGGTCAGGAGGTTGTTAAAGTCGTGGGCGACGCCCCCGGCGAGGACGCCGAGGCTTTCGAGTTTCTGGCTTTCCTGGAGTTTGCGGTCGAGGTGGGCGCGCTCTTCCTGAGTGCGGCGACGGCCGGTGACGTCGCGGCAGATGGCCTGGCGACCGATGGCGCGACCGTCTTGGAATTCCGTCCATGAGCTGATCTCGACGGGGATGTGTCGGCCATCGCGGGCGAGGAGATCGAGCTCAAAGAAGCCGCCGTTCTCACCGATGAGCGTCGAAGCCTGAGCCGTGATTCCGCCTGTGGTTCCACGCTCTTCTCGGGCGAGGAGGACAGCGATATTGCGGCCGATGATTTCGGTGGCGGTCCAGCCGAGGAGGCGCTCGCCGGCGGGGTTGAAGGAGGTGATTTGGCCCGTGAGATCATGGGCGATGATGATGTCGATGGCGCTGTCGAAAATCTCGCGGGAGTGCTGACCCGCGGCGGTCTCCCTTTTAAAGTGCGCGCAGATCGTTTCCGCCTGCGACCGCACCTGCCGGCGCAGGATGAAGCCCCCCGCCACGGCAGCGGCGAGGCAGAGCATGCCGATAGCGAATATCTTGTAGAGGCGCGGGGGCATCCACCACGGCTGCGGGCCGAGGACGGTGATGTCGCGGTGGGAGCGGAGGAGGACGCGGAAGGGGACGGGATTGCTATCGC
>Ga0105047_10020277_pt1 | contig 10222 bp, 8 predicted proteins | sample MAT04_FD_78384 | JGI IMG/M metagenome (GOLD analysis project Ga0105047, IMG submission 78384) | Freshwater microbial communities from Lake Fryxell liftoff mats and glacier meltwater in Antarctica - MAT-04 (megahit assembly) | ecosystem: Environmental > Aquatic > Freshwater > Ice > Liftoff... | reverse complement strand
TGTGCCGGAGGTCGTGCGGGCTCATGTCGGGGAATTCGAGGTCGTCGCTCTGGCACGCATTGACCGCCGTGGCGAACTGGCGACGTCGGAAGTTACCGCTGCGCAGCACGCCACCGTCCGGGCCAGTGAAGAGAATCTCATCTCGCCGCTTTCCGGCAGCTCGAGTTGCGAGAATCCCTGTAAGGAACTCCGGGAAAGGCACCGACCGACTGCTGTGACTCTTGGGTGTACTCCAAACCAACTCACCGCGGGGCGCGGCGACACCCTCGGCTACGTCGACTCTACGTCGGGTGAAGTCCACTCGACCAACCTTCAGCGCAGCCATCTCGCCCCACCGAAGACCCGTGTATGCCAAGAAAAGAACGAGATCTCCGTATTCACCGGCCCCAATCGCGAGTCGCCGCACCTGGTCATGATTCAGGTATCCACGGCGTGTTTTCACGATGCGCGGAAGCTGCACGAAGTCACAAGGGTTCCGGTTGAGGCGCCCATCGCGAACCGCATACTTCATTACTCCGGACAGAACCAAGTGGATCTGCCGCACGCTGGACGCTCTTAGCGTCGAGGACAACCTTGACACCCAAGCCTGCACGTCTGCGTGGCCCACGTCCGCCAGTCGGTACTTCCCCCAGGTCGGAATCACATGGTTGTCGAGGGAGTAGCGATAGTTAGATTGCGTCGTCGCCTTGAGCTGAAGTTGCGCGGCGTACCAACGCTCCGCCCACTCGCCTACCGTCACGCGGGAACGGGTGGGATCGATCCACTCGCCTCGCAGCTTAGACACCTCAACGGTCGCCATGAAGTCTTCCGCCTCGCGCTTGGTCCTAAACCCGCGCTTGTCGGTCTGAGTGTTGGCGGGCTTTCTGTAGCGAACTCGGTATCGCTTACCTTGCGCGCTTTCGTATGGCTCGATTGTGCCCATCGCTACTCCCCGTTACGGTAGACGCTTTTGTCTAGGGTATGACGGGCCACCGACCCGTGGGCGGGGGACCGCCGATACGAAGGAACCAAGGGACGACAAGATCGCCGGGACGCTCGCATAGACTGGGATATCAATCCCTCATTTACGTGCCGCGAATGTCGAGGGCGTAGGCGCGCGAGCAACTGCCCCTCCACAGTTCCGACAGCTCGCTCACCGAGCACCCGGCGACGAGTTCGTCCAGCAGGCCAATAGTGGCAGCGTGGTCCAGTGCGAGCGTGCTGATCGGCCAGTCCGACCCGAGCATGACCCGGTCGGGCGAGAACTCCTCGAGCACGAACTCGACGTGTCGGGAGAAGTCGCCGGCGACGGCGGGAGCCTCGACCTCCGTCGCGAGACCCGACACCTTCATCCAGGTCAGTTCGCGCACCGCCAATCGCGAGATCTGGTGCGCCCACTTCTCGTCCCAGGCCCGGTAGTGCGGCTTGGCCAGGTGGTCGACGACAACGCGAAGCTCGTTGATCTGCTCGAGGATGTCGGCAGCTGACTCGAGGTGCCGCGGGCTTGCGAGCAACTCGAACGTGAGACCTCGGTCGGCGAGTGCCCGGAGGCCTCCGACCACCGCGGACTGCCTAATCCATTCGGGGTCCAGATCCTGGATCATCGGCCGCACGCCGACCAGGAGGTTGCTGGCGAGGGCATCGAGCTGGCTCTCGACGTCGGCGGCGAGGTCTACCCAGCCCACGATCCCGACCACGAGCGAGTCGGGGTCCTCGGCCTGCTCGATGAGCCACCGCGTCTCGGCAACCGTCGGTGCCGCCTGCACGAGGATCGTCGCCCCGACCCCGGCATCCGCGCACAGCGGCGCGAGGTCGACCGGGAGGTAGGGGCGATCGAGGGATGACCCGTGGACGAGCCACGGGTATTCGCCGCGCTCGGGATCCCAGAAGTGCTGGTGCGCATCGATCCGCGGCAAGGTTGGGGACATCGTGAGCTCAGGCATCCGGCGTGCCCAGAGCGTAGGGTCCCAACTTCTCGATCACCGTGCGACGGATGGCCGGCACGGCATCGATGAGGGCCTCGAGCGAGGTGCGGAATTTGACTGCGCTCACGCTTTTCGCTCCCGACGGCGAGATCGAACCGTCGAGGTGGACGGGGATCGCCACGCAGTTGATCCCCACCTCGTTCTCCTCGTCGTCGACGGCGAAGCCACGTGCGCGCGACCGATCGAGCTCCGCCAGTAGGGCGCCAGCGCTCGTGAGGGTACGGGGCGTCCTCCGCTCGAGCGGGAAGGTGCCGAGCAGAGCGGCGAGTTGGGGGGCATCGAACACCTGCCGACTGAGCAGGGCCTTCCCGACGGCCGTGCGGTAGGCGGGGTTCCGGCCACCGATCACCGAGGTCAGCCGAACTGCCCCTTGGGGCGGGTCGACCTTGACTCGGTATACAACCTCCGACCCCGACAGTAGGGCGTAGTGTGCAGTCTCGCCGTACACGGTCGCCAGTTCGGTCAGGAGCGGCTGGAGACGAGCGGTGTCGGGTCGCCCATCGAGATTGCGGAAGGCGAGACGCAGGTACTCGTCACCTAGGACGTACGTGCCGCGAGAGCGCATGTCCGCAAGTCCCGCCCGTCGCAGCGTCGCTAGTGCGCGGTGCACGGTCGGCTTGGAGCTGCTCATCGCCGTCGCGAGTTCATCGAGGGTGATCCCCTCCGGGTGCGCGGCGAGCTCCATGAGCACGGCGACGACTCGATCCGCCCCCACGAGCCTGTCCTCCGTCGCGGCGGTCTCTGAGGTCGACTCGTTCATGTCGCCTCCAGTCTGCACCACGACACCCCGACCGGAGTCGGGGCGTCGTGGCGAGGCCCGGCGGGATCCCCGTGCTCAATGCCTGCCGGTGTAGGTGATCGTCGGGTAGAAAGTACTCCCGTCACTGGTGAGCGTCGCGTTCTTGTCGAGCACGAAGTAGAGCACGTCACCCGCAGTCACGTCGACGAGCATGCTCGGCTTGAAGCCCGCGTCCGGCAGATACCCGAACTTCACCCCGCTGACCGTGCGAGACCACAGGGTTGTGCCGTTCTTCTTGATCGTCATGCCCACCCCGTCACCACCGTTGGAGTTGATCCTGCCGGTGGCGTCGACCTTCACGGTTCCGGTGAAAGGAGCTGTCCAGGCCCGCACTGCAGCATCGCTGTTCTCGGGATGCACGGCCATGGGGTAGATCGAGAGGTACGTCGAGTAGCCCCAGTGGTCGGTGCTCTAGGTGAGCGCGTAATCGGTACCCGAGTTGCGTCGGAGGTAGTTCCACCCGTTCAGCCCCTGCGTCGAGCTGAAGTCCGCTGAAGCGTCGTACTTCTGCTGCGAGTAGGTGACCCCGATCTGCCAGGTCGTGGTGTCGTCGACTATCGTGCTGTTCCGGTTGAGCCGGAAGTACACCGCATCTCCGGCGTGCACTGTCACGTCGTAGCTGAAGGGCTTGACCGCCGTATCCGTCCCGCTGATCGACTGCGACCAGTAGGTGGTCCCGTTGAGCAGGGTCGTCGCCACGACGCCATCACCGGTACCGGCGGGCCGCTGGATAGTTCCCGACACCGTCACGCGCCCGTCGCTGGGAGCAACCCACTTCCGCACCGCGTCGTAGGACGACTCGGGATGCATGTGAGTCGCGTCGATAGCGAGGTACGTACCCGTGTACTCCCACTTGTTGGTGTTCCACGTGAGGTTGCTGTACGAGGACCCGTTCCACTTCTGGTAGTACCAGCCCCGCATCCCCTGAGTGGAGTTGAGGTCATCCACCGAGCTGTGGACCTTCTCGTACGATACGGTCGGGTCCCAGTTCGTGGAGTCGCCCGTGGCTGTCGCAAGGTCGCGGAGGATCTCCTCCGTGTGCTCGCCGAGCAGAGGAGCCGGGCGGTCGATGGTGGCCGGCGTTCCGGACATCGTCAGCGGCACGGCCGCCGTCCTCATGGGGCCGGCCTCGGGGTGCACGATAGTCGTGATCAGTCCCCGTGCCACAACCTGAGGATCGGATTCTAGGTCGGAGTAGTCGTAGACCGGTCCGGTCCAGATGTTGAAGGTGTCGAAGTGCGCGATCCACTCGGCCGTGGTGCGGCCCTCGAGGATGGGGCGGATGATTCTGACCACCTCGTCGGTGTGCGCGAGGCTATCGTCCGGGTCCATGGTCGCGAGTCGGTCGTTGCCGATGGCCCTGCCGAGTACGTCGACAGGGCACATGGCCATCGTCATCCACCCGTCGCTCGTGCGGTGGACACCGTACGGTGCCGGGATCCAGGCGTGGGCGCTCGGCTCCTCGCGCCGCTGCGGTGTCAGGCCTGTGTTCAGGTACGTTACGAGTTCCTGCACCCGCGCGTCCATCACCACCGAGAGCATGTCCACCTCCACGTGCTGACCCTCTCCCGTCGTGGCGCGACTGACGACTGCGGCGAGCACGCCGATCGCGGTCTGGTAACCGGTCATCGCATCGATCGCGGGGAGGCCTCCGGGCTGGGGCGCGTCGGAGTTGCTGCCGACGAACCACATCGAGCCAGAGTATCCCTGTAGCACCAGGTCCTGTCCGGGCCGGCCAGCGCCGGGACCGCTCGATCCGTACCCGGAGATGGAGGCGTAGATGATGCGGGGGTTGATCTCGCGCAGAGTCTCGTAGTCGATGCCCAGGCGCTGCACCGCCCCCACGCGGAAGTTCTGCAGCACCACGTCCGACTCGCGGACGAGATCGTAGAAGATCTCCCGACCCGCCGGGCTCTTGAAGTCGATCGCGATCGAGCGCTTGTTCCGGTTGAGTGCCAGGAAGGTCGTCGTGTGCCCACCGAGCTTCACGCCGCCGTAGCCGAAGGTGCGATTGGACTCGCCGGTCGCCGGCGGCTCGACCTTAATGACGTCCGCTCCCAGATCGCCGAGGCGCATGCCGGCGATGGGACCGGCGAGCATTTGGGTCACGTCGAGCACACGCAGTCCGGTGAGAGCTTTCATGTCGTCTTCCATTCGAGTCAGGAGATCGTGAACAGCCGCGCGGAGATCGGCGAGTCGAGGGTGAGGCTCAGGCGGCGGGCATCCGCATCCCAGCTGAGGTCGGTGCTGAAGCCCTCCTGTTCGGAGGGGAACACCGACACTCGGGTCGCGCCGGCTGGGGCGACGGCGGCGAGATCGATGTCAATGGATGCCGCACCTCCACGCCTCCACACCGCGAGGTGGAGGGCGCCGTCGACGCGGACGCCGCGACTGATCCACTGGGAATCCCACTGCGCGAGACCGGTCGGCCACGTCGGCACTCCGACGGTGAGGTCGGATCGAATCGACTTGTAATGAGCAACGGAGGCCGAGAGGAGTGTGAGCTGCTCGGCGCTGAGCGACCAGATCGAACCGCTGAGCTGGGGGCTTGCGAGCATCCCGTTGACAATGGAGAACATCGTCTCCTCCGATGACATGTCACCGGCGGGGTAAACCCAGACCCCGCACTGCTCAGGGGGCGCCGCTGTCGCGACATTGGCGGCGATGGGTGCCGTCAGGCGGTAGTCGTTCTGGTCGCTCGCCGACATCGTTGAGAAGACCGACATCGACGCCCCGTCGGCACGCGCGCCGCCGCTCGAGCAGTTCTCGAGGATGATCCCGGGGTGACGGTCGTACACGCCCGCCACCCACTCGAGGTAGCCGGCCTGACTGCGCTGCAGTCGTTCGCCTACGCTGGCGAGGCCGTCGGCGCCGGGGCCCGTGTTGATGTTGTAGTCGAACTTAAAGTACCCGAGCCCGTAGTCGGCAACCAGGCGGTCGACAGCGGCATCGAGGCGCCGGCGCACTGCTTCCGAGCCGAAGTCAAGCTGGTACCGACCGCCGCCGCCGTTCGTGCGCTCACCGGAGCGCTGGAATACATCGCTCGCGGCGAGTCCGGTGAGGTCGGCGTTCCGGCCGATGACCTCGGGTTCGAGCCAGAGTCCGGGCCGCATGCCGGCCGCGGTGATCCATCCGCACACGGTCGCAAGCCCGCTGGGGAAGCGTGCGGACGACTCGACCCAGTCACCCACGTCGTCACCCCACTCCGTGGCATCCGAGTACCAACCGGCATCGATGCAGAAGATCTCCGCGCCCACCTCGGCGGCGCGAGCGATGATCGGGCGCAGCTTCTCCTCCGTGGGGTCGGCCATGAGGCAGTTCATGTAGTCGTTGAACACGACGGGAGGATGCTCGCCGAGCGGGTGCTGCTGCACGAGCCGGCGGTACCGGGTCAGGTCTCCGAAGAGCGCGCCCCTCCCGTCCAGGCCCAGCGCCAGCGCGACTCGGGGAGTCGTCAGGGCGTCTCCGGGCTCGAGCACGGCGTGCCACTGCTGCGCATCGATCGGCCCGGCGAGCGAGAGGTAGAGGCCACGGCGGTAGTCGCCCAACTCCCACTCCCAGGAGCCGTTCTGCTCAACTTGCCAGATCATGCTGCGGCCCGAGATCTCGAGAGCGCCCATCGGGAGGTACTCGATCGTCGGCTGGCTGCCCGAGCTCGAGAGGCGCACCCGACCTGTCGTCGACAGCCCGTGGATGAGCGGCAGGCCGGTATCGACGAGACCCCTGTCGCGCAGCGAGAGGGAGACCCAGCGGTACTCGGTGCAGAAGGTGTTGTGCGCGATCGCCAGCTCGCCTGCTGCCCATTCGTCCGGCGCGGGCTCGGTGATCGCGCTCAGGGTCAGCGCCGAGAGGGAGAGCACGGTGACCGGCAGTTCCGAACCGTTGGTTGCGGTCGACCACGCGCGAACCGCCGCGACATCGTCGAAGAACTGGAAGTGGCTCTCGACGGTGATCCCCCGAGCCGGGTGCAGTTGCACTATCCGCAGATAAGCGCCGACGGGCTCCTGGGAGATGTCGTGCTTTACGTAGCGAAGGGCCCGCGTCGCGCCGTTGCCGACGTTGCGGTGGCCGCGCGGAATCTCGTCGCCGGCCACATGCAGCTCGACCGGCCCGAGCGCGCGCTCCCAGTCGACACCGCCCCAAGGATCGCCTGGACTCGCGACGCGGGTCAGCCGCACTTCGCCGTCGCGGATGTCGAAGTCGGCCTCGACACCCGACCGCACCCGGATCTGCTCGGTCATCCCTTCAGCGCGCCCTGGGTGAGGCCGGAGACGAAGAACCGCTGGAGGACCACGAACAGGGCCAGGATCGGCACGACGACGAGTACCGCTGCGGCGTACACGACCGGGGTGTTGCTGTTGTACGTGCTCATGAAGGTGAGGGTCGCCCGCGCGAGGGTGAGGTGCTCCTTGCTCTGCAGGAAGAAGACGGAGATGAGGAGGTCGTTCCACACACCGATGCTCGTGAGGATGACGACTGTCGCGTGCACAGGGCCGAGCAGCGGGAACACCACGCTGCGGAACACCCGGAACGTCGAGGCGCCGTCGACCCGCGCGGCCTCCTCGAGCTCGAGGGGGACTCCGAGCAGGAAGCCCGCATACAGGAAGATCGCCAGCGGCAGGTTGACGCCGATGTGCACGAGGATGACGCCAAAAAGGCTGTCGACGAGGCCCGCCTGGACCCACAGCTTGTACAGGGCCGGAAGCCCCAGCTGGAACGGCACGATCAGGCCGAGCGCGAAAAATCCGTACCAGAAGCCGCTGGCGCGCCCGCGCCACCGCACGACGCCGTAGGCGGCGAGCGAGCCGAAGGCAACGATGCCCGCGACGGCGAACAACGAGACGATGACGTTGTTGATGAACGCACCGCCGAGGTTGGCGTCGACCCACGCGGTCGCGTAGTTCTCGAAGCGGGGAGCCGTCGGCAGCGCCACGGGATCGAGGAGGTACTCACCACGGGTCCGGAGCGAGCCGATAACCAGGAAGGCCATGGGCACCGCGATCATGGCGGCCCAGGCGATCGGGAACAGGTAGAGCAGCACGCCCCAGCGACCCTGCCCGGCAAGTCGGCGAGCACGCTTGCTCACGGGACCGACCTTGGTGCTGAGCTGCGTCATGATGCTAGCTCGTTCCTGCGCAGCAGTCGCAGCAAGACGAAGGAGACCACGATGACGGCCAGGGTCAGAGTGAGGTTCGCCGCAGAGGAGTAGCCGTACTTGCCGAAGGTCGCCTGGAGAGCGACGCGGGAGACGATGGTCTCGGTCGAGCCGGCCGGGCCGCCGGAAGTCAGCACGTAGACGATGTCGAACACTTTGAGCCCTCCGATGACGGACAGGACCGTGTTGATGGTGACGGCCGGTGCGAGCAGCGGCCAGGTCACGTTGCGGAACCGCTGCCATGCGTTCGCGCCGTCGATGCGAGCCGCCTCGTGGAGTTCCGCGGGCTGGGTGACAAGGCCCGCGATGAAGATCAGCATCGTGAGGCCAGACCACTGCCACACGTTCATGATGATCACGGCCCCCATGGCGAGCTTGGGATCGCCCAGCCAGTTCTGGCCGAGCCACCCGAGACCGGGGACGTCGGATGCGGCGGACAGGAGGCCGGTGCCGGGGGAGAAGATGAGGGAGCCGAGAAACCCGAGGACGACGCCGCTAATCGCGATCGGCAGGATGATGACGAGCCTCAAGCCGCCCGAGACCCGCCCTGGCCGCTGAAGCGCTAGGGCGAGGCCAAGACCCACGCAGATCTGCACGGGGGTGTTGACCAGCGTGAAGACCACTGTGTTGCCCGCAGCCCGCTGCAGGTCAGGGTCCTGCACCATTCGGATGAAGTTGTCCAACCCGACGAGGTCGAACTGGTTGCCGAATCCGGTCCAGTTGGTGAAGGAGTAGAAGGCGTTGCTGCCGATCGGGAGGAGCACCACGACGCTGAACAGGATCACGGCCGGGGCCAGGAAGACCAGCATGGAGCGACTCGAAACGAGTGCGCCTCGCTGTCCTCGTCGTTGCCCGGGCACTGATGTTAATTTCGTCATGACGTCGTGGTGCTCTTCCGTCTTCAGGTACTCGCTGGCCTATTCGTCCCGCGCGCGATCCATGCTGGCGAGGACGTCATCGACGGTCATCGTGCCGGCCATGAGGCCCTGCACTCCGGTCGCGATCGCCGCGTTGGCCGCTGCACCGGTACCACCGGCGAGGTTGTACTCGGCGGAGTTGCTGGCGACGAGGTCGGCCAGCGCGTCGAGCGACGGGTCGAGCTTAGGCGTGATCCCGGTGAAGCCCGAGAACGCGGCGCTCTTCTCGAGGAAGGGCTGCAGCACTGCCGGGTCGGCGATGAACTCGAGGAACGCCTTGGCGCCGGTCAGGTTCGGCGCTGCCTTCGGTACTGCGAGCATCGAGCCGTAGCCGACCGACGCGACGGCGTTGTCACCCTCCTGCCCGAACGGCAGCGGGAAGACGCTCATGTTGAGGTCGGGAGCCGCCGAGCGGATCGACGGGATCGCGAAGCTACCCTGGATGAACATCGCAGCGTTGCCGCCCGCGAACTCGGCCGCGCTGGCGTTGTAATCCATGCCGAGGGCCTCGGGGTTGTAGCCACCGGCCTGGATGAGGTCGTTCCAGCTCGACATGATGTCGGCCCATCCCGAGTCGGCGTACGAGAGGTCGCCGTCGGCGAGCTTCTGCGTCTCATCAGAACCCGCGAGCGCAGACGTAGCGAACTCGTTGGCCTGCACGTTCAGGGGCCAACCATCCTTGGCGCCCACCGCGAGAGGCGTGATGCCCGCAGCGCGGAAGGTCTTGACCACGTCGAGGAAGTCATCCCAAGTGCTGGGAACCTCGACGCCCTGGGCCTTGAACAGGTCGACGTTGTAGAACACGCCGGCGCTGTCGAGAGCAGGGATGAACGCGAAGGTCTTGCCGTCGGAGTACGCCGGGGCGAAGTCGGCGACTGCCGAGATCTCGTTGGCGACCCACGGCTGGTCCGACAGGTCCTCGAGCAGGTCGGCGCCAGTGAGCAGCGCCTGCTTCTCGGTAACCGACTGCATGATGTCGGGAGCGTTGCCCGCCTCGATGCGGGAGGTGACCACCTGGTCGTAGCTCTCGAACGGGATGTTCTCGATCTCCACGTGGGTGCCGGTCTTCTCCTCGAAGGCATCGGCGATGGTCTGCCATCGCGCGAGGCCGTCGTCGGTGAGCCAGGTAACGAACGTCAGCTCGCCGCCACCCTCGTCGGGTGTGGTTGCGGCCGAGCATCCGGTGAGCACGGTGGCCGAGAGGAGCACCGCCGCTCCTAGAGTCGCGGTGACTCGTTTGTTCAATCGCATGTAACTGCCCTTCCTCGTTGAATAGCAAGTGATATCGGAGCCGCGACCGCTGTGCTGTCAATCATAGGAATCGGGTAGGCAGCTTCCGTGGTCACTATAAACATCCTATGTCCTGAGTGTCAACTAGCGGTATTCT
>Ga0105047_10020276_pt1 | contig 10223 bp, 5 predicted proteins | sample MAT04_FD_78384 | JGI IMG/M metagenome (GOLD analysis project Ga0105047, IMG submission 78384) | Freshwater microbial communities from Lake Fryxell liftoff mats and glacier meltwater in Antarctica - MAT-04 (megahit assembly) | ecosystem: Environmental > Aquatic > Freshwater > Ice > Liftoff... | reverse complement strand
TCGGCGGCGGTCATTTCTTTAATGTTGCCGTTTTGAAAGAGGACGAACCCACCCGAGCTAGTCGCTTGCTTTTCGTAAGCAACCACTTCTTCGCTTCCCTGGTAGCCTCCGCTGCCTTCTTCGAGGACCATCGGGACGCCCCAGACGACGACGAATTCACCGGTCGAAATCGCACGAAATCCGAGAGGATATCCGGCTTCGTAGCGAGCGAGGTCGGAGACCTTGATCGGCCCCTTCTTTTGTTCGCCGGTGTACGAGCCGATCAGCCCGGCGACTTCGTGTAGCACATCGGCTTTTGTCGGCGCAGTTCCATCGCCAGAGCCCGATTTTGACCCGCAACCGATGACGGAGACCAGGCAACCCACCAGAACTGCCACGATCGTGATGCGCGACACTGAAAGCTCCCCTGAGAATCGTAAAAAGTTGCCCACGACAAGAGGGCCGCGGGCAGTACACGGGCATTCTGAATCGGTCGTCAATCCGTCGAAGGAATGACTTCGCCACCTGCCCGCGTCCCAACCATCCGCCAGGTGGCCGGGGAAATCGTCTCGCGGTAGAATTTCACACTCCCATCGGCCATGCAGACATTCGCACCACCGGTGTGAAAACTGCTCGCTGAGATGTGCATCGAATTAAAAGCAGAGTTACCGCAGCTATACCGTTGACCGGTGCTCACTTTTTTGTTCCAGTTGATCGGAACGGTATGCGTATACAAGAAATTCGACGGTAAATTTCGATAGTACTGCTGGCCCGTGTACTTGATCGAGGAGCTCCAATTACTCCCGTTGTTGCACATGGAGATCGTTGTCCCATCGGTCTCGTTATACCCGGTGTTACCGCTGTTGATAATAATCGTGGCATGGTCCCGAATCCCCGAGGGAGCGTTGGAGAGAATATTCGACCGCAACACCTCCGCGAACATGGCCGTGTTACTCGTGCCATCGGTTAGGGTGACGATCGAGTAACCGTTCATCGTCTGCCCGTTCGATGGGTAGGGAATCGAGAAAATGCCGTCCTGGTTGGTGCCGCTCCCGCGGTAGTTCGCATAGCCACCGAGCGAACCGAAGTAATTTTGTCGTCCGGCGCCGAAGTAGGTCTCCGTCGCGGAATCGGAGGGGCACAGAAAGACGGGGACATCTCCGGTTCTCGCTGCCGAGTTCGCTCCGGTAAGCGCGGGAATATTGGTGTTGAGGGGGGCATCGCTATTCACGTTGTAGTTCATATTGAACTTGTTGTACTTGTTCGCCTGCTCGAAGTAGGGAAGGAGCAAGGCCTGCAAGGGGGCGCCGGAAGAGTACGTTGTGGGCACTCCCGTAGCGGGTGACGGCAGGACGACGGTGTGTTGACTGGGCGGCAGGGTGCCGTTGGTACTGTCGTAATTGTGGGCCGCCAGCCCGAATTGTTTGAGGTTATTTTGGCACTTGGCCCTTGCGGCCGCTTCGCGAACCTTTTGGACCGCCGGAAGGAGAAGCCCGATAAGAATGGCGATGATCGCAATCACCACCAAGAGTTCGATCAGGGTAAATGCAGAGCGTTCGGAAGAATGGCGGAACTTCATGAAAATCTCCTGAACAAAATCGATCAACCTATTAAGAACTGTCCAACGCCACAACAACAAGGTTGAATGAAATCGTATGACAATCAACTTGCTTACAACATGGGAAATCCAAGATTCTCCGAAGAACTCCTTGCAACCTTAACAAGAGCTGTTGCTGCTGAATTCGTTCACAATTCCCTCGAGAGATTCGCCAGTTGCTTTCGGCTCATCGTTCGTCGTCTTGGCGTTTCTGCCGTTGATGCTTGGCCCGCTCCTTGGCTTTACGCAACTTAGCGAACGCGTCTTCTTCTTCGGCCGGTTGCTCGGCCCGCGGCGCGACCGGTGGCGCACCTGTCGGCCCGCTCGGGGCACGGCTTGCATACTCATCCGCCCCGGCGGGAGCGGGGTCGGCTGCTGGTGCTGCGGAGGGATCGAACTTCCGCGTGGCTCGGCTCCGGTCGATGACATCCGCCGTAGCCGCTTTCCGTCGCAACAGTTTATCGAGCCCTGCCGACTCGGTGTCCACGACTTCGCGTTTTCGTAAACCGGCCCAGAACTTGATCGCAGCGAAGCGGACCTCGCTCCACTCGAGAGCGATTCGACGGACGCCAACGTCGAAGAGCAGGAGCACCGCTGCGGCGAAGACGAGCCAGAACCAGAACGGCAAGAGTGCCCGCGTGGTGTTCGGCGCATTGCGGTAGACTTCGCCGGATTTGATCCATTGATTCAGGTCTTCTTCCGATTCCGTGTGGAATTGACCCCCGGTCAGTTCTGCGAGGCGTTTCATGAGCGGTGTGTTGCTCTCCAGGTCGGCAAACTCCGGCGAGTAGGGCACGGTCACGCCCGATCTTGCAGCATCGTAAGTCTTCATCACTGGCCGGCCGTCGAGGCCGAGCACGAGGTTCCCATTCGCATCGCGTTCGGGTTCCAGTGCCTGAACGTTAACGAAATACGACCCTGCTTCTTCCGCCGGGAACTCGGCTTCGTAAAGACCACCCCCCTTGGGGCGGAACTCGACTCCCGGGATTTTATCGCCCGGGGCCGGCGTGTTCGGCAAAGTCACGGCCCCGCGCATGGCCAGCCCCGAGACGGGCTTATCCTTGTCGTCGCGCACGTCCGCGGTGACGCGCACCCGGCCATCGCGGTACTCCGTCACGAGGGTCATCTTCCCGCGTTCCGCTTCGCGCATCGACCAGTTGACGAGTTGCTCCCAGAACTTCTGATAAACGTCCGATTTCACCCAGTCACGGTCCCACCACTGTTTCGGGTCGCCGGGTTGTGTGCGAGCATCCGAGGTAAAAGCGACCCCTTTACCGAGGCCATAGCGCCAGGCCGCGAGCACAGGGAAGCGCTGATCGAAGACCGTCGGCCCTTCAATCGACATCCCTGCGAGGACGTTCTCTTTGAGCGTGGTGCGGACAAAGCCGTGCAAAGTGGGTAACGGGTTCGGCAACCCCGGTGCGAGCACGTCGCTCGTGCCGCCGCCGCCGACGATCGTGGGGGCGAACGGTTTGTCGTAAATAAACGACTGGCTCACGCGGCGGCTTTCTTTGATGTAAATTGCTGGCAGTTGATTGGGGTTGGTCACGTCGTAGAAGTTGCCCGGTTTGCCGTTGCCGTCTTTGGTGCCTTCGGCAATCAGTTTGAGGCGTGATTTCTCGGCACCGCCGTGCGTGGCGACGCCAACCGTAGTACAGGTGATCGCGTTCGCAGCCATATCCGCCACGGCTTTGATCCCGGGGCCGGAATAGTTCGGGTCGCCGTCGGAAATCAGAATGCAGTGCTTGACCGTGAGGTTGTACCGAGGGTCCGCAAGCGTATCCGCGGCTGCCCGCAAGAATGGGTCGAAGTCTGGCATGTCTCCGGGCATCATGCTATCGACTTTCGATTTCAAACGACTTTTATCCTCGCCCACTTCTTGGAAGGGGATATGCCAGTTCACACCTTGCCCGCCACCAAAGCCGTATTGCACGACGCCGACCATATCCACCGGTCCGAGGCGGTCGATGGCGAGCTTGGCGATGTCCTTTTGCCATTTGTTGCCGTCGGCCATTTCGGAAGCGTGCATGACGAGCACGAGCCCGCCCTTCCCCGCGGCCTTCAGGGCCTTGATCTCGCAATCGACCGGCAAGGCGGCCTCAATGGGGGACCCTTGATAGCCCCCCGGGCCGAAGCTATCCGGCCCGCCGATCATGATGAGCCCGCAACCCTGGTCGTAAACGCTCGCGCGGATCATCTCCGCCTGGTCACCGGAGAAGCGGTCGTAAGGGACATTGCCGATCACAAGGCAATCGAAGTTGCTGAGGTAGACGCCGAGTTCACCCTTTTCCGCGGGGAGTTTCTCGGCCGAACGCCAGAGAATTTGAATGTTCCCGCGGGTTCGCAAGCTCCGAATCAGGTGCCGGTGCGGCGACGCTTCAAACGAGGTCGCCTCGTCGAGAAAAAGCACTCGGCGTTGCCCACGGGACACCACGGCAGTTGCGGCCCGGTTGTTCGCGGTGCGGTCCCCCGAGAGGCCAGGTGAGGACGGACCGCCTTCAAGCGGTCGGTTTTCCGTCGGCGTGAACGTGGCTCGATACGCGAACGCGGTATCTCCTTGGGGGTCGATGCGGTCCCGGAAGCGGAAGACGTTCAAGCCGGGCAACAGTTGCACCTTTGGTGGGGGGCCGCGGTCCATCAGTTGAGGAGTGTCTTCGATCTCGACGTTGGCACTTTCTCCGGAGGTCGATTTGAAGAGTTCGAGCCGGCCCACCACGATCCGGTTGGGGGTCGCATTGCGAACCAGCACTCGCACGGGCAAGCGTTGCCCTTGAGCCGTGACGGGAGGGGCTTCCACGGCTTGAACGAGGACTTCGCTCTCGTTTCGGAATCCTGGCGCCAGCGCGACAACATCGATTTGGACGCCGTTCTTGACCGCAAGGTCCGCTTGTTCCTGGGCGTTGCCGATGTTCTCGTTGCCATCGGAAAGCAACACGATCCGCTTGCTGGTTCCTTCGGGGAACGAGGCGAGCGCCAGTTTGATCGCCGCCGCGATGTCCGTGTAATTCCCATCAATCGGCCCGGCCATTCGTTCGTCAACCGGCATGCGATCCACCGCGGCGGGTGGAAGCGCTAGCTTGGGCCGTTTGCCGAAGAGAATCAATCCGGACTGATCGTTGCGTTTGGTCGGCCCCCGTTTGGCAACCGCCTCTTCGATGAACGACCGCGAACGAACCCACCGGCGATCCAATGGTTCTGTCGGTGGCCGATCCGGATCCAGATCCTGCGGCACGCTGAAGGAGCGGTCCACCACGAACAAGACGGTCACGTGCTCGCTCGGCCGGCGAATCCGCGGTTCTGCGAGCGCCATAACCACAATCGCAACGCCGAACGCCCGGGCCCCGATGGCCAGCCACTTGCGAGTCGGCCCAAGCCCTGCCAAGCTCGATCGACCGCCGAGCCAGCCGTAGACGACGAAGAAGAGGAACGACACGAGCAACATGACCGGAACAACGACGTAAAGTACTCGCAGGTCGCCCGATTTCGACAGAAACGCAACCCCGGCGAGCATTGCGCCTGTCCCGAAGGCGATGACCCCGCGGACCCAGCGATTGATCTGCCCGGCACCAACAAACGCAAGAAGCGGTGCCAGGAACAAAAGTCCCAACCATTCGGGTCGAACGAATTCCAGGCCCCGCACACTTCGCACGACTTCGTTCAGTCCCAAAGTCGTCGGGCGAAGGACCAGCGCTCCAATGCCGAGTAGCATAGCCACCGACATGGCCAGCCCGACCCAGAACGACCAGTATCGCCCAAAGATCAGAATCGATCCGGAGACGAGGAATGCGAGCACCGCCCCGCCAACGAGCGTCTCCCCAACAGTAAGTTGATAATCGAAGACGTCGTACTTGATGTTCGCGAGCGCCACCCCCCCGACGCCGAGGCCGGCGAGAATCAACGCGAAGATCGCTGGTCGGACGGCAATCCGCTTCTGCCGGGATTGCCGAACAGCAACGTAAGTGGCCAGCCCCGCCGCCACGGCCAGGAAGGCAAGGGCAAGCCAGTTATCGCTGATAAAGAATGTGAACCGGGTCATGAGATTCTCAAACCCTCAAGTCCGTGTTCGTTTCAAAACCGCAGCCGCTGGACGCGGTGATTTTCCGTATCGACCACATGCACTCGTCCGAATCGATCCACGGCGAGCGCCCACGGATCGGCCAGTTGTCCAGGGTCTTTGCCGGGTGAACCCCAGGTGCCAAGCGATTTCCCATCGGCCGAGAACTTCTGCACTCGGCAATTGCCTCGCTCGGAAACATACAAACTTCCGTCGGGTCCAAATGCCAGGTCGTAAGGGTAGTGAAATTGCCCCAGCCCACTCCCCGGTTCCCCGAACTGGCGAACGAACTCTCCGTTCAGAGTGAATACTTGAATCCGATGATTGCAGGCATCCGCAACGTAAAGTAAACCGCCCGCTGGCGAAAGAGCCATTCCTCGAGCCCGATTCAACTGTCCGGGCCCCTGCCCTGGTTCGCCCCAACACGCAATAAATTTTCCCTCGGAGTCGATTTTCGTGATCCGGTCGTTCTGACCGAACTCCGACACGTAGTAGAAGCCGTCTTTGTCCTGAACGCAATCGGAAACGTAACCCCACTGGCCCGGTTTGCTGCCCGCTTCGCCGCCGAATTTTTTGAGTTCGGTTCCGTCCGGGGTGCAAATCCGGATGCAGTGATAATGCGAATCGCAAACAATCAACCGGCCCTGGTTATCAATCCCGAGCCCACTGGGCCGGCCTTTGCGGAAATCCGGAGTCGTCCAGGACTGCCCGAGGTGGTTCCCATCCAGATCGTAAACCTGAATCCGGGCCGTGAAATCGACGATGTAAAGCCGATCTTCGGAGTCAATGGCCACGGCACGAGGCCGGGCCAGGTCGCCGGGTTGCACCCCGTGTTTGCCCCAGACATTGTCCGGACTTTTCTTATCCAGTTCTCCGAGTCCGAATGTGTACATCCCCGCGGCCAGGGCCACCGCGGCCAATCCGATCCCGGCAATAACTCGCGCCTTCACGGGATTTCGATCTCCTTCTATCCGAATGACGACGCCGATAGATTACCAGCCCAGGGCGTCGGAAACAAACTCCTTGCGAAGATGGTGGGGTAAGAGTGCAGTAGTTTCGACACCTTTCTTCCCTCTCCCCGCTAGGGAGAGGGAAAAAACCCGAGAGTCGACGAGTCGCATCAGCTTTTTAACTTCTGCCGAGCTCCGTTGCTCTCCGTAAGATCGAACCTGTCGCGGCCCACCCGGGTCTTTCGGGTGGGTTCGTTCATTGGTATCCCCGTAGGTGCTCGGTCATGAATCTGCTGGTCGAGGTCCGCAAGCTGTTCGAACCCATCCTCGCCGAGCTTGTGCCGGAGCGTTCGGAGTTGCCGCGATTTCTGGACATGATCAAACCGTCCCAGGACGCGAAAAACGGGGATTATCAGGCGAACTTGGCGATGCCGCTCGCCAAACCGCTCGGCAAGAAACCGCAAGACCTGGCAAAAGAGATCATCGCGAAACTCCCGGCGAATGATTTGATCGAATCCGCCGTCGTCGCGGGGCCGGGGTTCATCAATTTGAAATTGCAAAGCGACTGGCTTGCGAAGCGGGTGCAATCACTAGCGAGCGATGACCGTCTTGGGGTTGTACCAGCTTCGACACCCCTGCGATTCGTAATTGACCTCTCCGGTCCGAACGTGGCGAAGCCGTTACACGTCGGCCACCTCCGAAGCACGATCATCGGCGATGCGCTCGTTCGCTTACTGCGATACCTGGGCCACACCGTCATCGGCGACAACCACCTCGGCGACTGGGGCACTCAATTCGGCATCCTCATCTACGGTTACAAGAATCATCGCGATGATGCCGCGTTTCAGGCCGACCCCGTGCGCGAACTGGCCCGGTTGTACATTCACGTTCGCAATCTCGCCAAGATCGTCGACGAAGACGACGAGGCCGGCGCCGGGGATGTGATGGACTCTTGCCGCAAAGAGACCGCGAAACTCCACGCAGGCGATCCGGAAAATGTCGCGCTGTGGAAGTCATTCATGCCCGCGTGCCTGGAGATGCTACGACCGATTTACGACCGGCTCGACGTTCACATCGACCACGCCCTCGGTGAGAGTTTCTATAACCCGATGCTGCCGGGGATTGTGGACGAGCTTTTGAAGAAGGGAATCGCCGTCGAAAGCAAGGGCGCGGTCGTGGTACCGAACGCGAAGGGGTTCATTCCGCAAACCGAAGAGGAATTAACGAAAGAAGAACCCCCCGCCCTCATTCGGAAGCGCGACGGCGCGTTCACGTACACCACGACCGACCTGGCCACGATCAAACACCGCTGGGACACGTGGTCGCCGAATGTGATGCTCTACGTTGTGGATGCCCGCCAGGCGTTGCACTTCAAAACGCTTTTTGCGAATGCCCAACGCTGGGGCTACGACGCGGTCGACTTCCGCCACATTCACTTCGGTTCGATCCTCGGCAAAGACAAAAAGCCGTTCCAGACTCGCACGGGGGGGACGATTGAACTCTCCGAACTCCTGGATCGAGCCGCCGCACTCGGACTGGAGAAATACGAACAAAGCCACATGGACCGCAAAGCCCACGGGCACGATGTGCCGGACCTGACGGACGATGTCAAAAACGATGTTGCCGAGGCGATTGGCATCGGGGCCGTGAAATATGCGGACCTGAGCGGCAACCGCACGAGCGATTACGTTTTCGATTACGACAAAATGCTCGCGACGGACGGCAACACCGCGACGTACATGCAATACGCGTACGCGCGCTGCCAAGCGATCTTCCGCAAAGGCCAGATCGACGCGACGAAGTTGCGAGTCAAATCCCCCGATGTCTCCCTGGCTCAACCGGCCGAGCGAGCCCTCGGGCTGCAATTGTTGCGGTTCCCGGAAGCCCTCGATGCCGCGGCCGCGGATTACTTGCCGCACATTATCACCGCGTACCTTTGGGACCTGGCCAAGACCTTCAGCGGGTTCTTCGAAAACTGCCCCGTGCTGACCGCGGAGACCCAGGAATTGCGAGAAAGTCGGCTCGTGCTCGTCGACCTCACGGGCCGCGTGATTCAGCAAGCATTGGCGTTGTTGGGCATTCGAACCGTCGAGCGCATGTAGAATAGGGTTAGCCGCGACGCGAAGCGGAGCGATTGCGTTGCCGCGGAGCGATTGTGAAAGGCACCCCATGTTCGTTGATCGTGTTGAATTCCAGGTGAAAGCCGGCGACGGCGGGCGAGGCATGGTCTCGTTCCGACGAGAAAAATACGTCCCCCGCGGCGGCCCCGACGGCGGCGACGGCGGCGATGGCGGATCCATCATTATTCGCGCGACGCCCAATGCGGATAACCTCGCTCCGCTCGTTCACAAGAAACACTGGAAAGCCAAGTCCGGCGAACCGGGCGGAACCAGCCTTTGTGCGGGCAAAGATGCCCACGATATGATCCTGGAAGTGCCACCGGGCACTCTGGTGAAAGATCGCGACCGGGGCAACGTCTTGAAGGACCTGGTCGAACCGGGCGATGAAGTGACCGTTGCCCAGGGCGGTCGCGGCGGTCGTGGAAATAAGCACTTTGCCAGTTCGACGAATCGAGCTCCGCGGGAGTTCGGACCCGGCGAAGACGGTGAAGAACGCTGGGTCACACTCGAATTGAAAGTGATTGCTGACGCGGGGTTAATCGGTTTCCCGAACGCGGGGAAGTCGACCTTACTCAGCCGCTTGAGCCACGCCACGCCGGAAATCGCGGATTACCCTTTCACCACCAAACAACCGCAACTCGGCATCGTCACACTCGGTGGAGAATCCACCTTCGTTCTGGCCGATTTGCCCGGGTTGATCGAAGGCGCCAGCCAGGGCGTCGGCCTCGGGCACCAGTTTCTGCGTCACGTCGAACGGACCCGTGTGCTCGTTCACCTGGTCGAACCGTTTCCGCTGGATGGCAGCGACCCCGTGCAAAACTATCACACGATCCGCAAGGAACTGAAGCTGTACAGCGAGCCGCTTGCGCTCAAGCCGGAGGTCGTGTGCGTCAGCAAAGCGGAACTGACCGGAACTGAGGAGATTCGCGACCGACTTGCGGAGCAACTGGGATACGAAGTCTTCTTGATGTCCTCGGTCACGGGTCAGGGGCTCTCGCAAGTCGTGGGCAAAACTTTCGAATTGATCTCCACGCTGCGGAGCGAGGAACGCCTCGCCAAGGCCACGACCAAGCCGACGGTATTCCCCATGGAGAAAGCGATCCGCACGAGCGAGGTCATGCCGTGACGCCGGATGTCGTCGTCGATATTGGCAATACTCGCATGAAATGGGGGCTCTGTCGGGATCGGACCGTGGGGAAGTTTGTCGCGCTCGCCGGCGACGACCCCACGGCCTGGCAACACCAACTGAATTCGTGGAACATTTCGAGCCCGTTGAGGTGGGCGATTGCTTCGGTTCATCCAACGCGGTTGGCCCACTTCGCCGATTGGCTGACTGAGGCAGGCCACTTCGTCACTTTCATCCATGATTTCAGCAAACTGCCGATGGCGGTTGACGTCGAACAACCGGAGCGAGTCGGAATCGACCGTCTTTTGAGTGCTTTGGCTGCGCGAACGCGGATGCCGGATCGGCCCTTGGTGATCGCCTCCGTGGGAACAGCGATTACGGTGGATTATGTGAGTCG
>Ga0105047_10020275_pt1 | contig 10223 bp, 11 predicted proteins | sample MAT04_FD_78384 | JGI IMG/M metagenome (GOLD analysis project Ga0105047, IMG submission 78384) | Freshwater microbial communities from Lake Fryxell liftoff mats and glacier meltwater in Antarctica - MAT-04 (megahit assembly) | ecosystem: Environmental > Aquatic > Freshwater > Ice > Liftoff... | reverse complement strand
CGTTCATTCCTCGTTTGGCGCGAGTTACGATGAACGCTCCCGACTGATGCAGCGTGAACAGGCGACCGAAATCCAGATAGCCCCGATCCAGTACGTTGACTTCGTGGGACTTGCCATCGGTGATGCAGATGAAAGCCGGAATATTGCCGCGCAAATCCAGCAGGGCATGCAATCTGACCACAGCCTTGCTGGTGCGAATCGCCGCCATGACGCGCCACGATTCTCGCAAAGCTCGTCCATGGCACAAGCTCCATGAGTTGTGCGAACAGTATTTTTCCAAAACTCATAGGGCACCTCCAGAAGATTCAACTTTTGAAGATTACTCGAACCTGAATTAGCGAAATATGATTTCAAATCGGCACCAAAATATTTTCTCGGTAACGCTCGTTATTACCGGGCTCTACCGTTTTAGCGACTAATTTAACCGGACACTACTGATATTTCTTAATTAACGTGTTCGTTTGTGATCAATCATTGCGCGCAACTCGATTGCTCAAAAAGAAACCGAAAATCATTCTTTTCTCATATCCCTGACGAGGTCATGCCGAGAATACTCCTTCAGAGTAAAGGATTCCTTTCGAGGGCGGATCATATTTCCCAATCATTGAAAAATAATGTAACAAAATGCCGCATCACAACATCCACAGCTTACAAATCAACATGAGGACAGAATAACTTACTAATAAATATAGATTATATTTACAACCCCTTACATCATGCGATTCTGAGTTTATCCATGCTGCGACAATTTGCCGCATTACCAAATCAGTTTTTATTGCATACAATCCCACAACCTCAATCAGAATAACTAAATAAAGAGCTTTGGTTTTCTTCTAATACTGAATAACATTCCTCTTCTCTTGCTGATTTCAGCAAGAGAAGATTATCCATTTAAAAACGCTTATTGAAATATAGACACAGAGATTTCAGAAAAAATATGACAGAAAAAAATTCTACCTTTCATGTAAAAATACCAATAACTATCTTGGTACTGGCTCAGAGAATGAGTTTTAATTCTTCTGCTGAAGGCAATAGAAAACACTGCCAAGTACGAATCCCTGATCGCATCTTTGATGGCTTTAATTTGCATAAAATGCAGCGGGATTATTTAAAGGAAGCAAGATCATTCAAGTCGACGAACAGAATCAATTCAATGGAATATGCGACCACACGATGGACTTAGGCGACCCATTACTAGAACCAATAGGCGGGACCGGCAAGCGGCGGTGATGGGGGATATGACCAGATTGGCATTCACGTTGCATCAACTGCCGAAGCCGAGAAAGTCGTCACTGATCTTGTTACAGGAGGAGCAACTGCCATCAAGATAGCGGCGAAACCAGCGCGCCGCGGATGCAACCTCACGATGGCCCTGTCCCGCCAATTCCATAGCCTATGCTTTCGTTGGATATTACAAGTGCGATTGCAGTTAAAGCGCATTCGCTAGGTAAACGAGTCATTGCTCATGTGGGTAAAAATACCTGCTTCAAAAGGGTGCTTAATGCAGAGGCTGATTAACTTGCCCAATATTCCATGCGCCGGAATCTGTAAAAGCTTTTTGCAGCGCGTAGTGGATCAAGGCGTTACTTTTATAACAACAATTGATACGCTTTTTTCTTGTGTGGATACTGTCACACACAGGGGTATTCATTCCAACACGATGCGTTTAGCGAGCAAAGGCACAAAATTTATCTACGGTTCAGAAATTGGCCTTGATAATGCGCCCTGGGGAATTAACGGAGAAAAAATCGACTTTATGGATGTGCTGAATGTATTTAAGGCAGTGACCTCCGAGGCTGGAAAAAACCTGGGCAATCCATTATTTGGGGCCCCTGTTGAAGAATGCACCGGCTGATATTATCGCCGTGCGTGGCAATCCACTCCCACGGTTTAAATGGCTGGAATATCCGGACACGGTCATCTCGAGCGGTCACATGATCGTAAATAATTTTAAGAAAAATAGAGAATATAACTGAAGGTAAAACATGAACCAACCCGCTTCAAATATCCTGGAAAAAGTCTGGCTGTATTGCACCGTATTTCTGACCGGTGCCGCGGTTATGGTGATAGAACTGTTAGGAACACGGCTAATCGCTCCATTTTATGGTGCCAGTCTTTACGTCTGGACATCGGTCATTTCGGTTACATTGATTGCGCTGGCGCTCGGTTACTTCATTGGCGGCCGTTGGGCGGATCGGGCCAAAAATACAGGCTTGGCATTGATCATTGCACTCTCCGGATTATTAACACTGGTGATACCCTGGTTAACAGGCCCTATTTTACTAGCCACTGACTCTCTTGGCTTACGCATGGGAGTTTTTGTAAGCACACTCGTATTATTCTCACCCAGCCTGATCATGCTGGGAATGATCGGACCTTTTGCGGTCAAACTTGCCACCTCTAGCTTGGAAGGTGTTGGCGCCAGCGCCGGTTCTATTTATGCGGTTAGTACCGTAGGCAGTGTTATTGGTACTTTATTTCTAGGCTTTTATTTGTTTCCGCAGGTCGGTTCACGTGAAATTTTTCTGGGCTTGGGTATCGCCCTGCTGGCACTCGCTTTGGTCGTTGTCTATTTTGAGCGGCAACACTTGCGTTTGATTATTACGCTACCACCCGTCGCAGTATTAACAATTATCGGAATTTTTTTAATCCCATTTATTGCTGAACCAGCTAACAACGCCTCCAAAGCAGACAATCACAAAGTACAGTTTGAACGGGAAAGCCTGTATGGATGGGTTCGCGTAATCGACAAACCGGCAGAAAATTTTCGCTTACTGACGGTGGATGCTTCAACCATTGATGCAGCCAGTATCAGTCACGGCGAAAATGTTCTGACGTATCAGAAAATAGTCAATTTATTGCCCATCTTGGCACCCAATATCAAACATGCGCTTTTAGTTGGCCAAGGTGCCGGTCATATGGCCATGACTTTGAAAGAATACGGAATAGTGACCTGACATACTGGAAATTGATCCGGCGGTAGCTGAAGCAGCAAGCAGTTATTTCGGTTTTATACCAACCGGCCAAACGATTATTGGCGATGCGAGATATGAAATTCGTCAGCTTAGCGGGCCATACGATTTAATCATCATGGATGTCTTTACGGGCGGTTCCGAACCAACGCATTTACTGACCGTTGAAGCTTTAGCACAACTACATGCCTTACTGACAAACCAGGGGATACTTGCGCTTAATTTTGTTTCATTCCTGGATAATGGCCAAAATGCAGCGCTGGCTTCCGTTGCAAAAACACTGGCCCAGGTATTTCCTTATCAGCAAGTATTTATTTCCGAACCGGATACCGATTTCAATGATTTTATTTTTCTTGCTACCAATCACGCAATGAATCTAAACGATGAATCATTATCCGACACGCATCGCACCTGGTTAAAACAGCGGCTCGTGAACATTGATCAAGCCCGGGGCATGACGCTAACCGATAATCTCAGTTCGCTTGAACATCTACAAATCCGCAAATCCGAGCATTATCGGCGCATGATCGTTGATTTATTTGGGACCAGTCACTTTATCCGCTAGCGGACAATCCGTTGCATGAACTAATCAACCAGACCACTTTGCAGCATCTCTGCCGCATGCTGAAGCGTTGTCTCGGTAATGTTGATGCCGCCCAGCATACGTGCGATTTCTTCCACGCGCTCCTGTGGATTTAAGATATTTATTTGGCTAATAACCTGTTGATTATTGTTTTCTCCGGTGGATTTAACAACCTGCCATTGCTGATCTCCCGTTGCGGCCACTTGCGGCAAATGGGTAATGCACAACACCTGACGTTCTTTTCCTAGTTTCTTTAATAAATTACCGACTATCTCAGCAACCTGCCCGCCAATCCCGACATCGACTTCATCAAAAATGAGCGTTGGCGCCACGCCGACTTTACTGGTAATGACTTGTATCGCCAGACTGATGCGTGACAATTCACCACCCGACGCTACTTTGGCCAAAGGCCGCAACGGCAAACCCTTGTGTGCTGCAACCTGAAATTCAATCTGCTCCAATCCATTCGCGTTACCGTGTTCCATTGGCGTCAACGCAACAGAGAATTCTCCCCCAGCCATTGCAATCGTCTGCATCGCTGCACTTACCTGCCGGGATAGTGCTTCACTGGCTTGTTGACGCACTGTACTTAATTTCTTAGTCTGTTTGCGATATTCAGCCTGCGCGGCAGTCTCAAGTGTTTGTAAATGGCAGATATCCGAACCCGAGCCCAACGTTTCCAGCTGCTGGGAAATATTCTCTAACAATTGTGGCAATTCTTCCGGCGTCACACGAAATTTTCTTGCTGTTGTATGGATCGCTGACAACCGTTGTTCAATATCCCGCAATACCTGAGGATCCAAATCCAGGTGCTGCTGGTAGTGTTTCAGTTCATAAATACTTTCCTGCAACTGAATTTGCGCCGATTCCAGCAAATCGGTGATTGTTTTAAGTTGGCTATCATACTCAAGCAAATTTTGCAGTTGTCCATTCACGGTATTAATCTGTGCCAGTACCGCATTTTCACGCTCGGATAAAACATCCACCCCCATTTCGGCAGCCGCCTGTAAAGCAGCCACATGAGATAACCGGCTATGGTCTGCTTGCAATGCTTGCCATTCTTCATGGGTAAAATTTAGTGCTGATAGCTCGTCCAGTTGCCATTCAAGCTGTTCGCGCTTGTCGCGTGATTCCGCCGCATTTCGTTCCATAGCAATTCTTTGCTGATAGCAATCCTGCCAGTTTTGGTAAGCCGTTTTGACCGCGCGCGCCAAATCGCCGCAACCGGAAAAGGCATCGAGTAATTCGCGTTGCGCGTCTTTCAGCAGCAGGGATTGGTGTGCATGTTGACTGTGAATGGCTAGCAGACACTCCCCTGCACTGCGCAATTGCTGCAAAGTAACCGTATGTCCATTGATATAACCGCGCGAGCGGCCATTGGTTTCAATAATACGGCGCATCAGACAGCTATCCGGATCACCCTGCAAGTCATTTTCATCCAGCCAGTTCAATAACCCCGGCAAGCGGCAGATATCAAATATCACATTGATTTCTGCACGCTCACAACCAAGCCGTATTTGACTGGCATCGCCGCGCTCTCCCAGCGCAAGCATCAGCGCATCGATCAGAATTGATTTACCCGCTCCCGTTTCTCCGGTCAACACCGTGAAACCGGGCATAAAATCCAGTTCAATCCGGTCTACAATGACAAAATCTTTGATACTCAGGTGTTTTAGCATAATTGCGCATTCTGCGGAGTCATCAGGGAAATTCGCTCCAACCCAGTTTTTCTCTTAGCATGCGGTAATAACTGTGATTCACTGAATGTAACAATCGCACTGTTTTAGGAAAGCGCCGCACAATAATGTTATCCGTCTGTTCCAGATCATAACAAGAATGGCTGTCACAATTAATGCGCACATTGGCCGCGCTGTGCATCCGGATTTCAACACTGGCATCCGGCCCGATGACAATCGGGCGGTTGCTGAGCGTATGCGGACAAACTGGCACCAGCGCAATCAGATCCAGACTGGGGTGCAGGATGGGGCCACCGGATGATAGCGCATAGGCTGTTGAACCTGTAGGCGTGGTTACGATCAATCCATCAGAACGCAGTGTATTCACATATTCGTTATTGACCTTCACCTCAAACTCGATCATGCCGCTGCTCATACCGCGATACAGCACTACGTCGTTGAGTGCCAAGCTACCGAAAACACTGGCGCCGTCACGAATGATTTCAGCGTATAGCAACATGCGGCGTTCCGTGGTGTATTTTCCTGCCAGTATTTCATCGAGTGTTTCAAACATGGTGTCCACGGATAAATCGGTGAGGAAACCAAGCCGCCCCTGATTAATACCGATTAACGGCACATCATATGAAACCAGCATGCGCGCGATATTTAACATCGTACCGTCACCACCCACAACAACTGCGAGATCGGCCTTCTCACCAATCTCTTCCAGAGACAGCACTGGATATTTGTCACTACAAATATGTGATGCTGTGAGATGATCAAGCAAGATCTTATGATTCTTCCTCGTTAGATACTCGGCAAGATTGAGAAGCGGTATCGCGATTTCTGGATTTTTATGTTTACCGATCAACGCAATAGTTGTAAATGGAGAATTCATTACTTGGGTATCGTTGGCTATTATTAATAGTATTGGGATTAGAATTAAATATAAACGCTAAAATTACCGTTAAAACAAAACAGGTTAGTTAACAAGCCGTCCAGGCAAAGTTGTAAAATGGCTTTTTACACATACTTAACCTGAAATATTAAATTTCCTAGAAAAACGCTTTAATTCACACTAAAACTCAAATCCATAACTGATATGCCGGTATCCAGAAAGTTTAGCATAGTTGAGATGAGACAAAATTACTGCTTACAACCAAACTATGAAACCTGTTGATTCGTGTAGAATTACACCATGTTAAATGAACGTGCTCAAATATTATTAAAAACACTGATAGAACGATATATCCACGAAGGTCAACCCGTTGGTTCCCGTGCTCTTTCAAAGTTCTCCGGATTAGATTTAAGCCCTGCAACCATCCGTAATGTCATGGCTGATCTTGAAGAAATGGGATTGGTGACTAGTCCGCATACTTCAGCCGGAAGAATTCCAACTCCCCAAGGCTATCGTCTCTTCGTCGACACATTGCTTGTGGTTAAAACACTGGATAAAGTAGAGCTGAATCATCTGGAAAATCAATTACACCCTGATAATCCGTCACGTTTGATCAATGTCGCTTCGCAATTGCTCTCGGAACTGACCCGTTTTGCCGGAGTTGTCGTGACGCCCAAACGCAAAGGCGCTGTATTTCGCTATATCGAGTTTATGGCTTTATCAGAAAAACGCATTTTGCTGATCATCGTAACGCCTGAAGGAGATGTGCAAAATCGCATTATCTTTACCAATATACCTTACAGCCAGTCCGATCTGATTGAAGCCGGGAATTTTATCAACCAGCACTATGCAGGTTGTACTTTGGATGGGATTCGTGGCCGTTTGGATGGTGAACTCAAACAACTGCGCAGTGAAATGATCAGTCTAATGAGTGCGGCCATTGAGGCCGGTGGCGATGCCATCAATGAAAGTAGCGAAACGGTAGTCTTGGCGGGCGAACGAAATCTGCTTCAGGTTGAAGATTTGTCGGCTAATCTGATCAGCCTTAAAAAATTATTTGAATTGTTCGAACGCAAAACCAAGTTGTTGCAACTACTTGAATTAAGCCGACAAGCGCATGGCGTCAAGATATTTATTGGTGGAGAATCCGATGTAGCATCGTTGGAAGAATTTAGTGTAGTAACGGCGCCTTATGAAATTGAAGGGGAAATCGTCGGCACAGTCGGTGTTATCGGCCCTCGACGCATGGCTTATGAACGTATCATTCCGATTGTCGCAATTACCGCAAAACTCCTTTCCAGCGGTTTATCACAGCATTAATTTATCATGCTTTAGCAATGTCCTCGTCGCTGGTATTATTGAAAACAGCATTGCTTCACAGAAATTTATTATTTTAAACAGATTAGCCTCTTATACTCACAATTATAACCATGACTACCAAATCCATCTATCAGCACGGATCGCCGAATCGAACCGGTGTGTTACTCATTAATCTGGGAACACCTGATGCACCGACTGCCCAGGCACTGCGTCCTTATCTAAAAGAATTCCTTAGCAATCCTCGGGTAATTGAAATACCCAGACTGATCTGGTGGCCCATCCTGCACGGTTTTATATTACCTTTCAGACCTAAAGCATCGGCTGAAAAATATGCGAAAATCTGGATGCCGGAGGGCTCCCCGCTCAAGGTTCATACTGAACGGCAAACAAAATTATTGCAGGAAGTATTACAAGCACGGCTACAAAACCCGCCGATTGTTGAATACGCCATGAATATAGGCAAACCTTCTGTTGCGTCGGTTATGGCAAAAATGCAGGCACAGGGTTGTGAGCGCATTCTTGTCATTCCACTCTTTCCTCAATATGCTGCCAGCAGTACTGCCGCTGCGATGGATAATGTTTTTTCGGTATTAAACCGGATGCGCAACTTGCCTTCGATTCGTACCGTTAAGCAATATCATGATCATCCAGGCTATATTGCTGCATTGGCACAAAATGTAAAGGATTACTGGGATGCGCATGGCCGTCCTGACAAACTGATTATCAGCTTTCACGGCACGCCGCGCGCAAGCCTGGATAAGGGTGACCCCTACCACTGTGCATGCCAAAAGACAGGGCGATTACTGGCTGAAACATTGGCCTTAACGTCAAGCCAATATTCCGTTTGCTTTCAATCGCGCTTTGGCAAAGCCAAATGGCTGACACCATATACCGCGGCAACACTGGAGCAACTGGGCAAGGAACAAACACGACGCGTCGATGTGATATGCCCTGGTTTTGTATCCGATTGCTTGGAAACTCTGGAAGAAATTGCCATAGAAGCGAAAAACACTTTTGTACAAGCGGGCGGCAAGGAATTCCATTACATCCCATGCCTCAATGAACGTAGCGACTGGATCCAGACGCTGGCTGATATTACTTGCACGCATCTACAGGGATGGCTGGATATAACAGTTACCGAGGAAACAGCGCAATTATCCAGAAAACTGGCATTAGAAATGGGTGCGAAAGACTAGAGAATTTGTCCCCCGGCGGAGCCGAGGGAATTATTGATCCTAAATAATCAATGACCGGATTGACGCATATGTTTCATAGCTTCTTCTGCATGCTTAGCAGATTCAGGCCCATGTCCCATATCAGCATGTTTAATCGCTTCTTCTAAATGCTTGATCGCTTCATCCATATGCTTATGCGATGACGCATGGTCATCTCTTGACGCCTTAGCATGCGCCAAGCTGTCTTTGGCATGCTGGAGCGCGTCTTTGGCATGCCCCATTTCTCCATGTGCTTGGGCTTTACCTGCGTGTTCCATCGCTTCTGAGGTATGCCCTGCATCAGATGCCCAAACCTGGGTACTCATGAAAAATACCAATGTTCCTGCTGCAATCGTTGTCGATATAGTTCGCATGATAATTACTCCTTTCTTTAACAAAACGTTAATAACATGAATATTTCTGGGGAGGCCCCAGCAGCCGGACTGCAACTCGAGGAAAAACCTGCGACCCACTTCTTCGAAGTCAATCAGTTCAGCATAGTCTCAGTATATACCCAAACCTTATTTTTTCGTACGAATGTCCAAAATGATTGATGCGCATCAATTGTTGTTGCGATCAACATCAATCCTCCTGCATTACAAAATGTAAAAAGACTGCTCTCTTAAATTCTTTATTCGCGCAATTTCGCAATATCTCTACATCTTTCCTGTATTCAGTTTCCATTCATAACTTCATGTGTAAATTAACACCAACAGGAATAAATCTGAGTCGATTAACTGAGAGGAGACACAAAATGAAAACCAAGAAAACAATGTTGCCTAGCTTTCTAATCATGGCGTTATTAGCATTTACGTTAGCAGCGCCCACTTTAGCGCAAGCAGGCAGAGGTCATCATGGTCATGGCCACCATCGTCACGATCATCACCGCCATAAACACCACAACCATTTTAATGGATACAATTATATTTATAGTCAACCTCGTGGCTATAACCAGCCATACTACCCACAACCACGGTATAACTATAATTACTATCCAGCACCGGTTTATGGCGCTCCTCCGCATGGGATGATGGGCATTGATACCGGAAATGCGAGCTTTATGTTACGCTTCTGAAACGAAAAAATGGTAATAGGCACGGTTGCAGTATCTATTATCATTCGGCTTCTACCCTCAGTACGCAGGACTGTTGAGTTATGAATAGATGGCAGGAAATTTTAGTGATTGTGATGTTAATGACTGGCCCAATCACTCAAGCAATGGCCGGGTGGCAAAGTAGTGCTTCAAACTATTATCGTACTAGCAGCAACTCGCTCACTGGCATCACCGAGCAAAAAGCGATTGCGATTGCACAACAGCATTTCAAAGGCCGTGTGCTCGCAATCAATCATGATGACAATATTTATCGAATAAAAATACTCAGCAATCAAGGCACAGTCCACACTATCCTGATCAACGCGACGGATGGATCAATAATATCCATCCACTAATTCAGATCTTTTCCTCATAATTTAAATAATAATGAAATGCGCATCCTAGTCATCGAAGATGAAATCAAATTACAAAACCAGATTCGCCATCAACTGGAATCCGTGGGTTAT
>Ga0105047_10020274_pt1 | contig 10223 bp, 6 predicted proteins | sample MAT04_FD_78384 | JGI IMG/M metagenome (GOLD analysis project Ga0105047, IMG submission 78384) | Freshwater microbial communities from Lake Fryxell liftoff mats and glacier meltwater in Antarctica - MAT-04 (megahit assembly) | ecosystem: Environmental > Aquatic > Freshwater > Ice > Liftoff... | reverse complement strand
CCATTATATGCGTGGCGTCGACAAGCATCACGTCTTCGATGGTGAAGAACGGCATGGTGATCTTGCCCGACAGCGCCGGATTGGCGACCGTGGTCAGGCGGGCGCGGCCTTCGGGGTCTGCGATGTTCATCAGGTCGATATGACCGATGCGGCGCACGAAGCCGTCTGCGTCAACTGTCGCGGTGTCGATCAGCACGACCCGCTTGACCATCGCGGGCAGCGGGAAGCAATCGGGGGCCGGATCAGCGGCGCATTTCAGGCTTGGGTCGCCTTCGCCGTTGTCACGCTCGATCACCAGCGCGCGGGTGGCGTCGATGAAGTTGAAATCGCCGATGGCGGTCGCACCTTCGGCAAGCTGGAACTTGAACGACGCCCCGGTCCAGGTGGCGGTGGCAGGATCGAAGGCCATCGAGCGCAGGAAGGTGCCTTCGGGTTTGCCGTCTTCGACCAGCAGGGGCTTTTCGAACATCGGCCACAGCAGGCCGGTTGAGGGCTGCAACGCCATGCCTTCGTAGCCGCCGGAACGGGGCACGGTCCAGTCCTTGCCCATCACCGACACCGCAGAAATCGACGGGGTATCGGGACCTTTCAGCACCACGTCGCCCATCATCGTCGGATAGACTGCCAGCACCTTGCCGTCGAGTGTCGCACGGATCAGGTAGGGCCCGAATTCTTCGCCGATCCAGATCTCGCCATTGACCAGCTGGATCGATTCCGGATCGAAATCGCCCCCGGTCAGATAGCGGCTGTCGCTGGCTTCATAGGCAATGCGGAACGGGACCTTGAAATCCGGGTCGTGCAGAAAGATCGTCTGATTGACGGCAATCGCACCGGTTTCGAAATCGGGCTGCATCTTGCTGAAGAACAGCATGGCGTCGGGCGAATTGGCTTTGGTGCCAAAGCCGTTGTCGGTCAGCACATAGATCGAGCCATCCTCGGCGCGGTCCATCGCAAAGCCCGACAGGCCCTGCAGCGGCTGGCCGATGAACGGCAGCTTCACGCCCGTGGCGCGCTTGCCGTGCAGGGCACCGGTGTCGCCCATCACCGACATCGGGGCCGTCAGGCGACCACCGGTAGTGAACTTGCCTGATACCCATGCGTCGCGCGGCGCGTCGGCCGGGGGCGCGACCAGCGACAGCGCCGGCAGAAAGGCATGGCCCTTCAGCGTGGCCGGGAAAGCGGTTTCCTGCGCAATTGCGGGAGTTGCAAAGGCAAGCGAGATCAGAAGGGCAGTGCGCATCGGGGCTTCTCCGGTAAAGGTGAAATCCCCTTCTGGGCGCTCGGCATGACGGTTTTTCAACGCAAACGTGATATCTGGCCCAAGCTTTCGTGACGCAGATGCCGCCTGATGGGCAGCAATTGACCTTTCCCGCAAATTCGGTTAGCCCACCCCATGGCCGGTTTCTGGCCAGACGCCGGGACGCCCGGAACATGCGTCCCTTCATCCATGCGGACCGATCCCGCATCCATAGGACGCTCATGACCAAATTTTCCGATCTCGCGCTGGACCCCCGCGTGTTGCAAGCCGTCGCGGAAGCCGGCTACGAAATTCCGACCCCCATTCAGGAACAGGCGATCCCGCATGCGCTGGAAGGCCGCGACGTGCTGGGGATCGCCCAGACCGGCACCGGCAAGACCGCGAGCTTTGTGTTGCCGATGGTGACGCTGCTGGGTCAGGGTCGGGCCCGGGCGCGGATGCCGCGCAGCCTTGTGCTGGCGCCCACGCGCGAATTGGCGGCGCAGGTGGCAGAAAACTTCGACACCTATGCCAAGCACACCAAGCTGACCAAGGCCCTGCTGATCGGGGGCGTGTCGTTCGGCGAACAGGACAAGCTGATCGACCGCGGGGTCGATGTGCTGATCGCCACGCCGGGCCGGTTGCTGGACCATTTCGAGCGCGGCAAGCTGATGCTGAACGGCGTGCAGATCATGGTGGTGGACGAGGCCGACCGGATGCTGGACATGGGCTTCATTCCAGATATCGAGCGGATCTTCCAACTGACGCCCAAGACGCGGCAAACGCTGTTTTTCAGCGCCACGATGGCCCCCGAGATCGAGCGGATCACCAACACGTTCCTGAAAACCCCGGCCAAGATCGAAGTGGCACGGCAGGCCACCGCCTCGATCACCATAGAGCAGAGGCTGATCCAGTTCACTCCCACCCGCAAGGACCGCAGCTTTACCGAAAAGCGCGCCGTGTTGCGGGCATTGATCACCGCGGAAGGCGAGGCCTGCACCAACGCGATCGTGTTCTGCAACCGCAAGATGGATGTCGACGTGGTGGCAAAGTCGCTGAAGGCGCATGGCTTCAACGCCTCGCCGATCCATGGCGACCTCGACCAGTCGGTGCGCACCCGCACGCTGGATGGCTTTCGGGACGGATCGGTGCATCTGCTGATCGCGTCCGACGTGGCCGCACGCGGGCTCGACATTCCGGCGGTCAGCCATGTGTTCAACTTCGATGTGCCCAGCCACCCCGAGGATTATGTGCACCGCATCGGCCGCACCGGGCGCGCCGGGCGGTTGGGCAAGTCGTTCACCATCGCGGTGCCCAATGATGACAAGTATCTGGGGGCCATCGAAAATCTGGTGAAGATGCCGATCCCGCGCGGCAGTCTGCCCGAAGGCTTTGCGCTCGAAGACGCCGCCGACTCCCCGTCCGACCGCCCCCGCGAAGAACGCAGCGGCCGGTCGGGCAGCAGCAGCCGCAGCCGGGGTCGCGACAGCCGCCCGCCGCGCGAGGACCAGCCCGTCCGCGAGGAACGGCCTGCACGGGAGGAACGGCCTGCGCGCGAGGAACGGCCTGCAAGGGAGGAACGCTCGGTTGCAGCGGAAGCCGTCGAGACCCGCCCCGAGCCCCGCACCGAAAGCCGTCCGGCCCGCCGCGACGACTGGCGCGACGACCGCCGGGATGCCGGGCGGGATGCCGGGCGGGATGCCGGGCGGGATGCCGGGCGGGATGCCGGGCGGGACGGCGTGCGGGATGGCGTGCGGGATGGCACCCGCGACCACCGGCGCGACCCGTCGCGTGACCGTCGCGACGCCGCTGTGGTCGGCATGGGCGATCACGTTCCGGATTTCATCCTGCGCAGCTTTCGCATCGCAGTCGCCGCGACCGAAGAGACCGAAGACGAGATGCCCGCCAACGGCACCGAAGGCTGACCGGAATACCCGATGTGCCAACGCGAGAGCCCCGCTGCTGCGGGGCCTCTGGTGTTTTGTGAGGTCGTCATCTTTTCGGTGCGAGTAGCCTATTCGGCCATCAGACGGCTGACAACCACGGTCACCTCGGGTTTCTTGCCGATCTCCTCGACGGTGACCTGCCGGACAATCCGGCGCAGGGCCTCGTCCAGCTTGTCGTCATCGCCGAGCAGTTTCTTGCCGGCCCCGTCGAGAAACTCGCTGAGATCGCCTTCCAGAGTCTCTGACAGCGACCGGTTGCCGCGCCCGGTCGCGGGCAGGCCCATGATCTCGACCCACGCCTCGCCCAATGGCGCATCGGCCTCGTCCAGAATGACCGTGACCATCACATGCCCGTTCAGCGCCATGCGGATGCGGTCGCGGATCACCCCGTCCATCGCGCCGACCAGCGCCGTACCATCAAGATAGGTGCGGCCGGCCTCGATACGCTCGGCCACTTGCGGCACATCGCCGGTGATGTCCAGCATGGTGCCGTTCGTGGCAATCGCCGAAGCGATGCCGGCCTCGTGTGCCAGTTTCACATGCGCCCGCAGGTGGCGGTGTTCGCCGTGCATCGGGATGACCATGTCGGGCAGCAGCAGACGGTGGACATGCTCCAGATCCGGGCGATTGGCGTGGCCCGAGACATGGTACAGCCCGCCCGTGTCATCGACGATGTCCACTCCCATTTCCGACAGCGCGTTGACGATCCGGTTCACTTCGCGCTCGTTGCCGGGAATGGTCTTGGACGAGAACAGAAAGGTATCGCCCGGCTTCATCTCGAGCCCCAGATACTTGCCCCGGCTGAGCTGGGCCGAGGCCGCGCGGCGTTCGCCCTGGCTGCCGGTGACGATCAGCATCAGGTTGCGGCGCGGCACCTCGGTCGCCACTTCGGCTGGAATTGTCGGCGGGAAGTCGGTCAGGACGCCGGAGTCCTGCGCCGCCGTCACCATCTTCTTCATGGCCCGACCCAGCAGGCACACCGTGCGGTCGGCGGCGCGCCCTGCCTCGGCAAGGGTTTTCAGCCGGGCGACGTTGGAGGCGAAAGTGGTGGCGACGACCATCCCCCCTGCCCCCTTGATCAATTCGGCCAGCGGTGTCTTGAGCGTGCTTTCCGACCGGCCGGGATGCGGGGAGAACACGTTGGTCGAGTCGCACATCAGCGCCTTGACCGGGGTTTCCGCCGCGATCGCGGCAAATCGGGCGTCGTCCCAGCCTTCGCCGACAATCGGGTTGGGGTCGAGTTTGAAATCGCCCGTATGCACGATGCGTCCCGCGGGGGTGTCGATCACCAGCGCGGCGGATTCCGGAATCGAGTGGCTGACGGGAACGAACTGCACCCGGAACGGCCCGGCCTCGATGGTTTCGGGGCGGGCAGCGACGGTCTGGATCGTGTTCGGTGCCAGCCCGGCCTCTTCGAACTTCAGCCGACCGATGGTGGCGGTGAACCGCCGGGCATAGACCGGCTTTTTCAGGCGCGGCCACAGGTGGGCCAGCGCGCCGATGTGGTCTTCATGCGCATGGGTGATGAAGATCGCCTCCAGCCGGTCGGCGCGGTCCACCAGCCATTTGATGTCGGGCAGGATCAGATCGACACCGGGGCTGCTGTCCATATCAGGAAAAGACACGCCCAGATCGACGAGGATCAGACGTTCGCGGCCCTTAAGGCCATAGCCATAGACATATGCGTTCATGCCGATCTCCCCGGCGCCGCCGAGCGGGAGATAGATGAGCCGGTTTGCACTCATTGTGCGGTTTCCTTGTTGTAACGGTTGATCAGCACCAGACCATGCATGGTCAGGTCGTCGTCGACCGAAGTGAAAAGGTCAAATCCCTGATGGAACAGGGGGGCGAGCCCGCCAGTGGCAACCACCTTCATCGAGGCATCCCGCTCCAGTCGGATCTGGCGGGTGATGCCCTCGACAAGGCCGATGTAGCCCCAATACACGCCCGATTGCATGCAGGCCACCGTATTCGTGCCGATGGCGCGTTGGGGTCTGGTGATGTCGACATGCGGCAGGGCGGCGGCCGCCATGTGCAATGCTTCAAGCGACAGGTTCACGCCCGGGGCGATCACTCCGCCGACGTAAGCCCCGTCATGGTCGACGACATCGAACGTGGTGGCGGTGCCGAAATCGACCACGATCAGGTTGCCGCCATAGCGGTCAAAGCTTGCGACGGTGTTGGCCAGACGGTCGGGGCCGACAGTCGTGCCCCGATCGACCCGGGGCGCGGTCGGCAGCAGGCAATCGGGTTTGCCAACCACGAGCGGGCGGCAGTCGAAATAGCGGTTGCACAGCACCCGCAGGTTGAACACCACGCGGGGCACCGTGGACGAAATGATCGCCTCGGAGATCCGGGCGTCGGTCGAGGTCAGCGCCAGCAGGCTGGAGAGCCAGACGTAGTATTCATCCGCGGTGCGTTTGTGATCGGTGGCGATGCGCCAGGTGGCGAGGAATGTGGTGCCGTTCCAGATGGCGAACACGGTGTTGGTATTGCCGCAATCGATGGCGAGGAGCATTCGGGCCTCCGGTCCGGGGAAAGGCCGGGAGTCTCAAACCCCCGCGCCTCGGTTGGTTCCTGACCCAATGGCGCACCGACCGCTGCACCCGTGGGACGTTTGTCGATGGCAAATGCCGGCGGAGTTCAGAAAAACACCTCGGCGGCGGGAATGGCAAGCGGGCCGCTGGCGGTGCGCAGGATCAGCGCGCCGGAGTCGTCGATCGTCTCGAAGGTGCCGTGGCGGATCTGCGTGGCGGTGCGGGCCCGGATCGGTTGACCCAACCGCGCGGCGTGGGTCAGCCAATCGGCACGGATCCGGGCAAAGCCATCGGAAAGCTGGGCAGCCCGGGCGGCAAAGGCGGGGGCAAGATGATCAAGCAGGGTTTCCGGCGACAGGCGCAAGCCGGTTTCGGCCAGCAGGGTCACCGGGCGCAGAGCGTCTTGGTCGAGGTGGGCCGGATCGGGGGCGCCGATCAGATTGACCCCAAAACCGATGGCCAAGCGGGACACTCCGGCCCCGACGCCGGCGCTTTCCAGCAGGATGCCGGCGAGCTTGCCGCCGTTCAGCAGCACATCGTTCGGCCATTTCAGGGCAAACGCCTGCGGCAAGTCAGTCAGTGCGACCAATGCATCGCGCAGCGCCAGGCTGGCGGCAAAGCTGTGCAGGGCGATCCGCGCTGCGGGACCATCCGGGCGGAAACTGCAGGTCGCATGGAAATTGCCGTGCGGGCTGCTCCAGACCCGTGCCCGGCGACCCCGGCCTGCGGTCTGCACCCCGGCGAGGATCCAGCCCGGGTTAATCAGCGTCGCGGCCCGGCGCGCCGCCTCGGCATTCGTGCTGTCAACGCTTGCCAGCACAAGGCGGTCAACCCCGCGGGGCCAGGCCGGACTAGCCGACAAGGGCTTGGGCGGCCAAGGCCGCGGCGGGTTCGATGCCGAACAGGTTGACGATGCCCAACAGCATCGCGGCCGCCACCGCCACCAGCGCCAGCCATTGCGCCGGGGCCATCGGCGTATCGAGCGTGTCGACCTCGCGGCCGAAATACATGTAGAACACGATGCGCAGGTAATAGAACGCGCCGATCACCGAAGCTATGGCCCCGGCCAGCGCGAGCCACGCCATGTCGGCATCGACTGCGGCTCGCAGCACATAGAACTTGCCGAAGAAGCCCAGCATCGGCGGAACGCCCGCAAGGCTGAACAGCAGGACCAGCATCGCCATCGCCTTGAGCGGATCGGTTTTCGAGAACAGGTTCAGGCTGGCGATCTCGGTCACCGGCTTGCCGTTGCGCTCCATCGACAGGATGAAGGCAAAGGTGCCGATGTTCATCGTGACGTAGATTGCCATGTAGATCAGCATGGCCTGCACGCCCCCGGCGGTGCCTGCGGCAAGGCCCACCAGCGCGAACCCCATATGCGCGATCGAGGAATAGGCCATCAGCCGCTTGATGTCGCGCTGACCGATCGCGGCGACCGCCCCCCAGAACATCGACGCAATCGCAAGGGCCGCAAGCACCTGCGTCCAGTCTGCCGGCACGCCGCCGAACGCATCGAAGGCCAGCCGCGCGATCAGGGCCATCGCGGCGACCTTGGGGGCAGTGGCAAGAAAGGCGGTGACCGGGGTCGGCGCACCTTCGTAAACGTCCGGGGTCCACATGTGAAACGGCGCTGCAGACACCTTGAACGCAAGACCCGCCAGCATGAACACCAGCCCGAACAGCAGGCCCAGAGGCACGTCGTCGTTCACGGTCGACAGGATACCGGAAAACAGCGTGGTCCCGGCATAGCCATAGGTCAGCGACGCCCCATAAAGCAGCAGGCCCGACGACAGGGCCCCAAGCACAAAATACTTCAGCCCGGCTTCGGTCGACCGTGCGTTGTCGCGCCGCAAAGCGGTCACGACATACAAGGCAAGCGACTGCAGTTCGAGCCCCATGTACAGCGCCATCAGATCGCCCGCCGACACCATCATCATCATGCCGACCACGGCCAGCGTCACCAGCACGGGATATTCGAACCGTCCCAGATCGCGGCGGATCATGTAATCCTGGCCGATCAGCAGCACGGCAGCGGCGGACAACAGGATGGTCACCTTGGCAAAACGGGCAAAGCTGTCGTCGATGAACATGCCGCCAAAGGCGATGCGGTCCGCGCCGGTGCCAAGACCGATCCACAGGGCCAGCGCGACGAAAATCCCGGCCGTGCTCCAGGTCAGCACGCCGGTCATCTCGTCCTTGCCGGTGTAGACCGCGCCGAGCAACGCCGCCATGGCAAACACGGCAAGGATCAGTTCCGGCAGGACTGTCGCAAAGTCGGCGGATGTCATCGGCGTCGTCCCTATTCGTGCAAGGCGGCGACGGACGTGCCAAGCGGCACGTCCTCGCGGTAGTCTTCGATCAGGTTTGCCACCGACGGCCCGATGATATCGGTCACCGCTGCCGGATAGATCCCCAGAAACAGCGTCATCACCACCAGCGGGGCAAAGATCGCCCGCTCGCGCCGGTCAATATCCCTGATCGTCATCAGCGCCTCTTTCACCAGCGCGCCAAACGCCACGCGGCGATACAGCCACAGCGCATAGGCCGCCGACAGGATCACCCCGGATGTGGCCACCACGGCGACCCAGGTGTTGACCTGAAAGATGCCCATCAGCGTCAGGAATTCGCCGACGAACCCCGAGGTGCCGGGAAGGCCGACATTGGCCAAGGTGAAGAACATGAAGATCAGCGCATAGGCCGGCATCCGGCTGACCAACCCGCCATAGGCGTCGATCTCGCGGGTGTGCATCCGGTCATAGATGACCCCGACGCACAGAAACAACGCACCCGAGATGAAGCCGTGACTGATCATCTGGAAAATCGCGCCGTCGATGCCTTGCTGGTTGGCGGTGAAAATCCCCATTGTGACATAGCCCATGTGGGCAACCGACGAATAGGCGATCAACTTTTTCATGTCAGTCTGCGCCAGCGCCACCAGCGAGGTATAGACGATGGCGATGGCCGACAGCCAGAACACCAGAGGCGCCAGCAGGTCGGAAGCCACCGGGAACATCGGCAGCGAGAACCGCAGAAAGCCGTAGCCGCCCAGCTTCAGCAGAATGGCCGCCAGGACCACCGACCCGGCGGTCGGGGCCTGCACATGCGCATCGGGCAGCCAGGTATGCACCGGCCACATCGGCATCTTGACGGCAAAGCTTGCAAAGAACGCCAGCCAAAGCAGGGTCTGCAAGCCGCCGGTGACCGTGACGCCCGCGATGCGCAGATCGTCATGCGCAAAATCGGTGGTCAGCAGACTGGTCTCGCACCCGCCGATGCAGGTGGTCCCTGCAGCCTGGTACATCGCCATCATCGCGACCAGCATCAGGACCGAGCCGAGGAAGGTATACAGAAAGAACTTGAAGGACGCGTAGATCCGATCCTTGCCCCCCCAGATGCCGATGATCAGGAACATCGGGATCAGGCCCGCCTCGAAGAACAGGTAGAACAGCACGAGATCCAGCGCGCAGAACACCCCCAGCATCAGGGTTTCCAGCACCAGAAAGGCGATCATGTAGTCCTTGACCCGGGTCTCGACCGTCCAGCACGACAGGATGGTCAGCGGCATCAGGAAAGTGGTCAACATCACGAACAGAATGGAGATCCCGTCAACCCCCATGCGGTATTGCAACCCGACGATCCAGTCGGCCTGTTCGACGAATTGAAAACCGGTGTCGGCAGGGTCGAACCCGGCCAGCAACCCCAGCGACAGCACAAACGTGGCCGACGTGGCGACAAGCGCCAGCCACCGGGCGTTACGTTGCGCCGCCGCATCTTCGCCCCGCAGGAACAACGCCAGGATAAGTGCAGCCGTGCCTGGCAGAAAGGTGATCAGCGACAGCAGGTTGTCCATCTACTGCCCCCCGCCGAGCGTCACCCATGTGACCAGCACCGCGATCCCCAGCACCATGGCAAAGGCATAGTGGAACAGATAGCCCGACTGCGCCCGCCCCGCGAGGCGGGCAAAGAACGGGATGATCCCCAGTGCCACGCCATTGATCGAGCCGTCGATCACATCGCCGTCGCCCCGCTTCCACAGGAACCGGCCCAGCCACTGCGTCGGGGCCACGACGATGGCGGCATAAATCTCGTCAAAATACCATTTGTTCAGCAAGAAAAGATACAGCGGCCGTTGTTGCTCGGCGAGTTTGCCGGGCAGGTCGGGGCGACGAATGTAGAACTGATAGGCAAGCCCCAGCCCCAGCAGCATCGCGATGAACGGCGACAGCTTGACCCAGACCGGAACCTCGTGCGCGTCGTGGATGACGGTGTTGTCGGGACCGATGAACAGGCCGCCCCTTGGAGCCGCTGCGTGCGGTGCGGCTGCGGCAGTCTGATCGGCCGGGGCCCCCTCGGTTGCTGGGGGGGCCGCCTCGGTTGCTGCGGAGGTCGCCTCGGTTGCTGCGGGGGCTGCCTCGGTTGCTGAGGGGGCCGCCTCGGTTGCTGAGGGGGCCGCCTCGGTTGCTGAGGGGGCCGCCTCGGTTGCTGAGGGGGCCGCCTCGGTTG
>Ga0105047_10020273_pt1 | contig 10223 bp, 8 predicted proteins | sample MAT04_FD_78384 | JGI IMG/M metagenome (GOLD analysis project Ga0105047, IMG submission 78384) | Freshwater microbial communities from Lake Fryxell liftoff mats and glacier meltwater in Antarctica - MAT-04 (megahit assembly) | ecosystem: Environmental > Aquatic > Freshwater > Ice > Liftoff... | reverse complement strand
TCAAAAGGAAACTGCTAAATTTTTAGAATTAATGGTAACTATTAAAAGGCCTAAAAGAATATTAGAACTGGGTACTGCAATAGGGTATTCTTCTATTTTAATGAATCTATCTATGGATGGGTCCTGTGAAATCACTACTATTGAAAGAGAAGAAAAAATGATAGAAATTGCAAGGACTAATATAGAGAAATATGGACTACAAAATAAAATTACTGTTATAAAAGGAGATTGCTTAGAAGTTTTAGAAAATCTTCGAGATGAATATGATATGATTTTTATAGATGCAGGTAAAGGCCACTATAATTATTTTCTTCCATACTGTTTAAAATTATTAAAAAAAGAAGGAATTATTATCGCTGATAATGTTCTTTTTAGAGGGATGGTTGCATCAAAAGAGCTTGCAACACGCAGAAAAGTAACTATAATAAAACGTATGAAAAGCTATTTAGAACTAGTATCTAATAATGAAGAACTTGTAACATCAGTAATACCAATGGGAGACGGCATTTCAGTTACAGTAAGAAAATGTGCGGAAAGTAGCAAGGAGGAATGAAACTAATGAAACCAGAAATATTAGCACCTGCAGGTAATTTAGAGAAATTAAAAGCTGCTATAAATTTTGGTGCAGATGCAGTTTATTTAGGTGGAAGCAAATTAAATTTGAGAGCTTTTGCAGATAATTTTAGTGCTGAAGAATTAAAAGAAGGTATACAATTTGCACATTCAAGGCATAAGAAGGTATATGTTACATTAAATGTTTTCCCTCATAATGAGGATTTAGAAGGCTTAGAAGATTACCTAAAAGAGGTAAATGAACTAGGTGCTGATGCTATTATCGTATCTGACCCAGGAATTATTATGGTAGCTAGAGAAGTTGTACCAAATTTAGAAATTCACTTAAGCACTCAAGCTAACAATGTAAATTATAAGTCAGCTATTTTTTGGCATAATCAAGGAGTAAAAAGAATAGTTCTTGCAAGAGAATTATCCTTAAAAGAAATCAAAGAAATTAGAGCAAAATTACCTGATACTTGTGAACTTGAAGCTTTTGTTCATGGGTCCATGTGCATGTCCTACTCAGGAAGGTGTCTTATGTCAAATTATATGACGAGTAGAGATGCTAATAGGGGGCAATGTGCTCAGCCATGTAGATATAAATATTTCTTAACAGAAGAAAAAAGGGCCGGGGAATACTTCCCTATAATTGAAGATGATAAAGGTACATACATAATGAATTCAAAGGACTTATGCATGATAGAACATATACCAGAACTTATGGAATCAGGGATAATGTCTTTTAAAATAGAAGGAAGAATGAAAAGCTCCTATTATGTTGCCTCTGTATGTAAATCCTATAGAGAGGCTGTGGATGCTTATATAGAGGATTCCATAAATTATGAATTTCAACAAAAGTGGATGGATAATCTCTTGAAACCTAGCCACAGACAATATTATACTGGATTTTATTTTGGAGATCCAAACAAACAGATATATGAATCCTCTTCATATATTAGAAATTATGATATAGTTGGAATTGTAAGGGAATATAATGAAGAAAATAATACCGCATTAATAGAACAAAGAAATAAAGTGTATAATGGCGATACTGTTGAAGTACTTATGCCTGTGGGAGATAATGTTTTAATTGTTCTTAATGATATGAGAAATTCTAAGGGAGAAATCATAGATTCTGCTCCAAGGGCTCAGATGTTATTCACAGTAAATATTAGAGGAAAACTTCACGAGAATGATATACTTATAAAATCCAAGGAAGAAAAGTAATGCATCGTCCGATTTCAATAGGGATAACTGGAGGAACAGGATCAGGTAAAAGTACTATAGCAAGAGAGATTTATAAGCAGTTTGATGACACATGTATTGCAATGCTTGAACAAGATTCTTACTATAAGGATCAAAGTAATCTTTCTTTTGAACAAAGAACAAAGACAAACTATGATCATCCAGATGCTTTTGATACATCACTTTTAGTTTTGCACCTAAATCTTCTTTTAGAAGGGCAGGTTATTGAAAAGCCTATATATAATTTCGAACTACATAATAGAATGAAAGAGACAATTTTAATGGAGCCAAAGGAAATTATTATAGTTGAAGGAATTCTTGTACTTCAAGAAAAGGTTCTTCGTGATATGCTAGATATTAAAATATATGTAGATACTGATGCAGACGTGAGGTTTATAAGGAGACTTGTAAGGGATATTAATGAAAGAGGGAGAACAACAGATTCTGTTATAAAACAATATTTAAATGTTGTTAAACCAATGCACGAACAATTCACTGAGCCTACAAAAAGGCATGCGGACATTATTATACCTGAAGGTGGACATAATAAGGTAGCTATAGATATCATTACTTCAAATATAAGGCAATCACTTCAGAAGTAGCAAAAATAACAATTATACAGTATAAAACATCTCATTCCAGGCTAGAATTAGTCTAAGTGAGGTGTTTTTATGGATAGTAGAAATAATATTTTTGGGTCCTCAAATCAGAGGAGAGAAATTCAAAGAAGAACTTGGACTTTAATGATTATATTTATGTTATTATTTTGTTTTCTGGTTTGGAAAATAATAAATTACATGTATTTTAAGGCGGAACCCCTGAAAGCTATGTTTAATGCACAATATACAATAGATGAAAAGTACGGTCTGCAATATAATTTACTTGATCGTAATAATGTCCCTCTTTTAGATTATGTTGTGAACTATTATGCAGTTATTGATCCATTAGATTATATTAGATTTAATGAATATACAAGCAAATATGACATGCAAGCATTAATATTTACTTTAAGAAATTTTAATAATAATTACGATTTAGAAAAGATAAGAGGTAATGGAAATGGCGAGAAAGTAAGATATAAAATTGATGAAACGACTTTTGATAAGCTTAAGGATATTAAAGAAGTAAAAGGTTTCTATACTTATACGGCTAATGAGGTTATAGTGGATAGGAATAAGTCTTATAAAATAGAAAATCTATTGATAGAAACAAAGTATAATAAATTGCGCCTTGATCCAATATCCCAAAAGAAGGTTATTGATCCTTTATCTAAAAACCCCATTTATGACCTTGTATCTAAAAGTGCTGACACTTTAGAAATGCAAATATATAATAAAACTAAAGATAATGAATTTACAAAAATAAGGTTTAACAAAGGAGTTAACGGAGAGATAGCTGAGGGTAAAATTATTAAACCTCAGAATAATGTTAATGTAAGGCTTACCTTAGATAAAGAAATTCAGGATAAAGTTGAAGAAATTCTTCATAAAGAAGAATATAAAAAGTATAATCAAATTGGTGTTGTATTAATGGAGAGTAGCACTGGAAAGATAAGAGCAATGATACAAAAGGATGATAATGCCTATAATGCAAATTTGGGAATGGCAACTACTGGCGGCACTTATCCGGGATCGATATTTAAATCTATTGTTGAAGAAGCTGGACTAGATATGGATTTAATACAAAAGAATGAAATATATACAATAATTCCCGGTTTATTTCCAGAAGATTCACATGAATATAATAACAAAAATAAATTTACGGTTGGAGAGGCGTTTCGTGATTCTTCCAATAATATTTTCGCTCAATTAGGCTGGAAGGTAGGTTTTCAAAACATGCATGATTATGCAAAAAATCAAGGTATGTTAGGCAAAGTACTAAATTTGGAGCAAGAGCAAAGGGGTAAATTTGAAGTGGATATATCAAGCCCTAAGGAGGATATAAGCCAAGCGGCTATTGGGCAGAAGATTAGAATAACACCGCTGCAAGCTATTAGTATTCCAAATACTATTATAAACAATGGAATATATATTCAGCCGAGCATAATCGATGCATATGTAAATGACGATAATAAAGTTTTAGAGAGAATTACTTCTAAAACTTATCAGACATTAAAAAAAGAAACTGCTGAAATAGTGAAACTTGATATGATCAATGTAGTAAACAATGGCACAGGAAAAGAAGCTATTGTTAAAAATATGGATATAGGTGGAAAAACAGGCACCAGTACGTATATTGAAGATAGAATAAAGTATTACGATGGTTGGTTTGTTGGTTTTTTCAATTTGCGTGGCAAAAATTATTCAATGACTGTACTCGTGAATAATATTGATATAAAAGAATCGGGTGGAAATACAGCTGCCCCAATATTTAAAGAAGTGGTTAATGCAATTAAAGATATTAACTGAAAAATTCTTAAGATAAGAAAATAATTGATAAAAAATTTTCGTGTACAAGCAATTTTAATAAAATAAATCATATTATATTAATAAGCATTATTAGGAGGACCATCTGTGTTTTTCATAAATTGTTTATTGGATATGATTGGAAATGTTACATTTTTAACAGCCTATATAACTGGTAGTACTTCATTTCCTCAACCTTTAAGTGAAGAAGAAGAAAAATCTTACTTAACAAAGTTAAAAGAAGGTGATTTACTAGCTAAAAGTACATTAGTTGAACGAAATTTAAGATTAGTTGCACATATAGTAAAAAAATATTCCTATCCAGGTAAAGATGTAGATGATCTTATTTCAATAGGAACTGTTGGACTAATTAAAGCAATTGATTCATTTGATATGAGTAAAGGAACAAGGCTTGCCACTTATGCTGCGAGGTGCATAGAAAACGAAATACTCATGCTTATTCGCAATAATAAGAAAACAAAAGGGGAAGTGTATTTGCAAGACCCCATTGGTATTGATAAAGAGGGAAATGAAATATCTCTAATGGATGTATTAAGTAGTGATGAAGATTCTATTATTGAGATAGTAGAAAATAAAATACAAATTAAAAGACTTTATAATAAGATAAATTTAGCGCTAATGGATAGGGAAAAAATAATAATTCAAATGCGATATGGTTTACTTGATGGTAATCCTAGAACTCAAAGAGAAATCGCATTAATTCTTGGAATTTCACGGTCTTATGTTTCTAGAATTGAAAAAAGAGCATTAAAGAAGCTCTATAGAGAATTAAATAGCACGAATAAAACTAAGCTAAATAATTCTAATAAATTATGATGTAGATAAGAAAACAATAAAAAAGGAGAATATTTTAACTACGTCTAATTTTATAAACTGGAGATGGTAAATTGAAGTATACTGGATTACTAGGAAAAAACATACAATACTCTCAATCACCAAAAATTCACGAGGACTATTATAAATTAAATGAACTTAATTTTAACTATAAGTTATTCGATTTACAGGAAAATGAAATAACTTACTTTATTGAGAATCTAGACAAAAACAATATAATTGGATTCAATGTAACTATACCGTATAAAGAGCATATTATTAATTATCTAAACAAGGTAATGTACCCAGCAGATGATATAGGTGCTGTAAATACTGTTGGGGTAACAAAGGTTGGGCTTATCGGATATAATACAGATTATCTAGGTTTCATAAAAAGCCTTCGAGTAGAGGGTATTAAAGCTCTAGTGGGTAGAGCTTTAATTATTGGAAATGGAGGTGCAGCCAAGAGTATATTTTATGCTCTTGAATATTTAGGGATACAGTGTATAGATATTGCAGGAAGAAACAAACAAAAAATTATGGGACAATTTCCTAAAATAAATAAATTTATAGAATTTAACTCTACCATAAATTGCGAAAACTATGATATAATTGTAAACTGTACACCATTAGGTGGAGTAGAACATCTTGAAGAATTTTCATTAAAACTAGAAAACACTTCAGAAAAAAATATATTATACGATTTAATTTATATACCCGAGAAAACAAAATTTCTGCAGCGAGGTGAGGAAAGTGGAGCTAAAATTATAAATGGCAAGAATATGCTGAAATTTCAAGCATATTTTGCCATAGATATTTGGGAAGCTTCATTAAAGGAACAGGAGGATAAATAATGATATCTCTTAGCGAATTACTAGAAACAACCACAGAACAGAATGCGTCAGATTTGCACCTTACAGTAGGATCTGTTCCGATTATTAGAGTTAATGGCAATCTGATACAAGTGGGTAAAGAGAAATTAACACCAGCAGATACTGAAAAGTATTCAAGAGAAATTTTACAAGATTCTTATGAGGAATACTACGAAAATGGAGAAATTGATACTTCTTACTCTATAGGTGGTCTTGGAAGATTTAGAGTCAATGTTTATAAGCAACGTGGAAGTGATACTATAGCTATTAGAGTAGTTGCACTAAAAATACCTTCGCTTAAACAACTTGAGTTTCCACAGGTAGTTACGGAACTTACTACAAAACAAAGGGGGCTAGTTTTAGTAACAGGGCCTACAGGAAGTGGTAAAAGTACTACACTAGCTGCTATGGTTAATGAAATTAATTCTACTAGAGCGTGTAATATTATAACCCTAGAGGATCCTATTGAGTATTTGCATAAACATAACAAGTCCATTATTAATCAAAGAGAAATTGGAAAAGACAGTAAAAATTATAAAAATGCCTTAAGAGCAATTCTTAGAGAAGATCCAGACGTTATATTAGTTGGAGAAATGAGAGACCTAGAAACAATTTCCATTGCTATTACCGCAGCTGAAACTGGACATTTAGTTTTTTCTACATTACATACTATAGGTGCAGCGAAAACAGTAGATAGAATAGTGGATGTTTTCCCTCCACATCAGCAGCAACAAATTAAAGTTCAATTAGCTGCAGTAATGCAAGGAATAATTTCTCAACAATTAATACCTAAAATTAATGAAAGAGGAAGAGTGGCGGCCCTTGAGATAATGATATCAACTCCTGCAATTCAAAATCTTATTAGGGAAGGTAAAACACACCAATTACAGTCCTGTGTTCAAACTGGAGGGAAATACGGTATGAAAACTATGGATATGTCAATTGCAGAGTTATACAAAAAAAGTATTATTTCTAAAGATGAGGCAATGACTTACTCTGTTGACAGTGAAATGATGATAAGAATGCTATCACTTTAGTAAATAATTAAATAAAGCTAAAAGCATATATGCATTATAACTTTTAGCTTTATTTTCTTTTCATACTAAGTAATTATACTAAATTAATTGGATATATATACCTAACTAATATAATATTGCTTTTTTTACATATTGATATTATACTAAGTCTAGAAGAAAAAGTTAGTTTTATAATATTATTAATATAATGTGGTTTATTAATTCAAATTAAGTTTATATATATCCGAAAAATACAAATAAATGTAAGAGTTTTTAATTGTATTTAAATTTATAATAAATTTTATAAAAAAATGATTTAAATAAGAGGAAAATTTATTTTTTTGTTGAATATATACATTTGAGGTTTCTCTTATGAGGGAGGATAAACTTAATGAAAGAACATATAGTAGGAATTGATTTAGGATCATCAAAAATATGCGGAGCAGTTGGTAAAATTAGTAGCAATGGAAAACTTCAGATTATTGGCATTACATCAGTGGTATGTAGTGGTTTAAATAAATCAGTTGTAATAGATATTGATAGCACAGCTGAAGCTATAAAACAATGTATCATACAACTAGAGCGTATGACAGGTACACAAATCACTGAGGGATATATATCTTTACCTGGGGGGATTTGTGAACTAGTAAAAAATACGGGAATGATTGCAATATCATCTGAAGACAGAGAAATAAAACAATGTGATGTGGATAGGGTAATTGAAGCAACTAAACTTATATCAGTTCCACCAGATAAAGAAATAGTTGGTGTTGAACCTGAACAATATATTGTTGATGGATATGATAATATCAAAGACCCTAGAGGTATGAGTGCAGAAAGATTAGAAGTTGAAGCACAAGTAGTCATGGCACAAACCACAGTAGTTAGTAATTTATTGAAAAGCGTTAAGCGTGCTGGAATTAAAGTTAATGGTATAGTGCTTCAGCCATCAGCTATAGCCGAAGCGGTGCTTAGAAAAGAAGAAAAGGATATGGGCATAGCAATAGTAGATGTTGGCGCAGAGACCATTGATATTTCTATTTACAAAGGCGCAAAACTAAAATATACTTCTATTCTTCAGCTAGGTGGAAATAATATAACCAATGATATATCGGTTTGTATTAAAATTCCATTTAGCGAAGGCGAGAAATTAAAGCTTAAATATGGAAGTTTAGTTAAAGGTAAAGATGCAGATATAGAGAAAATTAGAGTTAAAGATTCTTATGATAGTTTTATGGAAATTGATAATAATTTATTAGTTGATATAATTGAAGCTAGAGTAGATGAATTATTACATTTAATTAAAAGGAACTTATCAAATAGTGGCTTTTACAAAGAAGTTTCTGGTGTGGTTATAGTAGGTGGAGGTATATCTTTATTTAGAGGTATAAATGAGTTAAGCAAAGAGATACTCGATAAACCAGTTAGAATAGGCTCTCCAGATTATGTAGGAGCAGCTAGTCCTATATATGTTACGGCAGTGGGGATAGTAATTCAAGCTGTTAATAATCTTAAAACTAGTAATAATTTATCTGAAGAATCAGATGAACATTCATATGAAAACAAATGGTCAAAAAACGAAAATAAAAATAGAAAAGATGGATTTGCATCAAAAGTCAAAGGGTTTTTCGCAGATTTTTTCTAAAAAGGAGGCAGTGTTGTGTTAGATTTTGATGTTGAAGTTCAAGAATTTGCTCAGATTAAAGTAATTGGGTGTGGAGGCGGAGGTAACAATGCTATAAACAGAATGATTATTGAGGGACTTAAAAATGTAGAATTTATAGCTATAAATACAGACAAGCAGGCTTTAATTCTTTCTCATGCAGTTCAAAAGATTCAAATTGGTGATAAGTTAACTAAAGGATTGGGAGCTGGTGCTAATCCAGAAATTGGTATGAAAGCAGCGGAAGAAAGCAGAGATGAAATTTCTCAAGCTATAAAGGGCGCTGATATGGTATTTATTACAGCTGGTATGGGTGGTGGAACAGGTACTGGAGCTGCACCTGTTGTTGCAGAAATTGCTAAGTCGATGGGAATACTGACTGTAGGCGTTGTAACTAAACCATTTCCTTTTGAGGGCAGAAAAAGAATGATTAATGCTGAAATAGGAATAAAGACTCTTAAGGAAACAGTAGATACATTAGTAACAATTCCAAATGAAAGATTATTAACTATGGTAGATAAGAAAACTACATTGATGGATTCTTTTAAAATGGCAGATGATGTTTTAAGACAGGGTATACAAGGTATATCAGATTTAATTACTATACCAGGTCTTGTAAACCTAGATTTTGCAGATGTGAGAACAATTATGCTCGCTAAAGGCCTTGCACATATGGGTGTTGGTAGAGCTTCAGGTGATAATAGATCTCAAGAAGCTGCAAAACAAGCTATTTCAAGCCCACTGCTAGAAACTTCTATAGTTGGTGCTACTGGTGTTCTTTTGAATATTACTGGTGGGACAGACTTAGGTCTTCTTGAAATAAATGAAGCGGCAGAAATTGTACAAGGAGCAGCTGATCCAGATGCTAATATTATATTTGGTGCAGTTATAGATGAGAATCTAAAGGATGAAATAAGAATAACAGTTATTGCAACTGGTTTTGAAAATGATAAAGTATTAAAGAATAAAATTGTGCCAAAGGTTAAAGAAAAAGAATTCATTAAACCTATTGAAGAAGCGGCTTATACTAAAGATTATGAATCTTCTGATTTAGAAATTCCAGCATTTTTAAGAAGACAAAGTAAATAAGTTATTTCAAATAAATAGACAAGCATTCTAATTTATTAGTTATTAGGAATTGTTTGGATTAGTTTAACAAATAAAGTGCCTTAGGGGCACTTTATTTGCGTTTGGAGCGAATTTTATTATTAATAGGACCTAATACCTTTAAAACAACATTACTTTGACTAGAGCCCTTATAAAGCGCTCTATTTTGGTGTTGAATTTGTAGGGCATAGGTCTTTTTTTATTACTATGACATATTTATTTAAAAGAATATGGAAATTAGTGACGGTTTATAAAAGAATAAAATTAAAAAGTTGTGGTAAAAAATGACAAAATTCTAATTGTATAAGTTATATAATAATTTAAAGGAGGAAGGACAAGTGATAGTATATGTGGATGTTCTAATATTAGTGAATTTTATAGTTAATCTATTCATATTACATGTTACTGTTCAAACATTAAGAAAAAGAGTAAATCTTATGTGGATGTGTCTTTCAAGTTTTTTAGGAAGCTTGTATGTTTTAACGGTAGTGTACCCAAAATTTAAATATTTTTCATATACACCTTT
>Ga0105047_10020270_pt1 | contig 10224 bp, 10 predicted proteins | sample MAT04_FD_78384 | JGI IMG/M metagenome (GOLD analysis project Ga0105047, IMG submission 78384) | Freshwater microbial communities from Lake Fryxell liftoff mats and glacier meltwater in Antarctica - MAT-04 (megahit assembly) | ecosystem: Environmental > Aquatic > Freshwater > Ice > Liftoff... | reverse complement strand
AGCGGATATTGGCTGAACCCGTGCTGGCAAAATCACCATTTTCAGCATAGTTAATGCCTTTTTTGTATTCCAGCGTTTCGATTAATTCAGGAATGAGAAAGTTGGTGTCTGTCCAGCCTTGTCCATGTGAATGCGATAATTGATTGATAGGTACGCCTTCAATTTGGGTTAGAAAATCGGTGCCATGATCGAGGTTAAACCCGCGTAGAAAATACTGATTGGCTTTACCTTCGCCGCTGTGTTGCGTGGCAATCATGCCGGGTATGGTTTCCAGCACTTCTCCCGGCCGAGTGATCGGCCGATATCTGATCTGGGCTTGCCCCACATTACCTTGAGAAGCGCTGTCAGCAATGCCAATCATTGGACTGGCCCGCTCAGTAATCAGCATTTCGCTAAATACAACCGATTTTACTTTATTGGTTTCAGACTTAATTTCTGTCGTTGTCTTGGCATTTGTATTATTTAATTTATCGGTTTCCTGAGCATTCACATTACTACCGACAGAAAAAGCAAGAGCCAATACGGCCAAACGCGCAATTAATATGCCGGTACCATGCGATAACAAGGTAGCAAATACAAAGCCAGCCGTATAGGAAATCAGATTTGCCGAAGTCGATATTTCCTGGCCATGCGCATAGCCATGAAGAAAAACAAAGAATGCGATGATTTGGACATTAAGCGGAGCACTAAACTGAGTCTTGCGGATAATGAGTACGCTTAGTATCAGAACGGACAGCAGAATTCTGATTTCCGCATTAGGTACTTCAAAGTTAGCTGCTTCGACGAATTCACCAAAACTCATAATGCTGACAAATACCACGGGTAACAGACAGCTTGTCTATGCGACTGTGCAGCCCGACTCCTACCGCAATCATGATCAGAATATGAACCCATCCTTCTAATGGATTATGAAAACCATCACGCCAACCACTACCAATGACAAGAAACATTGTTGGAATTTTCAGAAGAGATAAAGACAACAACATGAATAGTCCCAATGAGAGGAAAAAACCTCTGAGGCTGTCCACGAATAGCGCAATCTGCTCTGGAAAAGCTATTTTGGTTATATTTTCCGATTATTTCTAATTGTTAGTGCCGGTTTAAAAATGATCAGATGCGCTTGTTTGTACCGGTTGAAATTTGGCCAGTCCTGTTCCCGCAGATTGAATAACCTTTGATAAAGTTTTGCGTGCGGCGCGCATCCCCACCCCCATTTGCATGAGCGTAGTTAAATGAACAGAACGTTTTAGTATCAATGCCGTCAGACGAACGGGATTTACCCCACCATCCGGATATACGGCGCCGAGAAGTGCTTCCGGGGGTGAGAATTGAAGCGGATCGATGATGGCACGCACCGCGATAAATGGAATGTCTGCTGCCACCGCTACAGCCGCAATCGCAGCGCTTTCCATATCCACCGCACAGGCACCCGTTGCTTGCGCCAAATCCAGTTTTGCTTTGGTACTTGTCAATGGCACATCACTGTTCGCTAAGACACCATTTCGCACGGTAATCTCTGCCGGTAGTAAATTTTGCAACCGGTCTCGCCAGGCTATGTTTACCGGCAACGGAGTACCCGCATATATCGCATCCGGCAAGATCAAATCGCCAGGCTTCAGATCGGGACTCAGTGCACCGGCAACACCGAAACTCACCAATGCCGTTACGCCATGCTGGTGTAATCCTTCAGCCGCTGTCCGAGCGGCCCGTGCACCCATACCACTGAGCCACAAAACTGCCAGGTCACCAACCGGCATGATTGTATTGAACGGAACACGCGCGGAAGACACGCAACTGGCCTCAGCCCGTAAGGCCGTCACCAGCCCGGTTATAGGCACGCTGCGACTGTTCTGGTCAACGCACGGTAACGTGCCAGCGCCCATAATGGGAAAAATTTTGAATATCCGTGATAGCGTAGATAAAAAACGCGCGGAAAGCCGGGCGCAGTGAACCAGGGTTCTTCCCACAAATGATCACTCGATTGATTGCGCAACAAGTAATTAATGCCTCTGCGTACCGATTCGCTGTTTACCTCACCAGCCGCCATCAAACCCAGCACAGCCCAAGCGGTTTGAAACGCGGTACTGGTGTCGGGAAACTTACCAGCAAGCTGGGTATCCAGATAAGAGTCGTTGGTTTCACCCCAACCGCCATCCGCTCTTTGAACGGATTCTAGCCACTGCACGGCACGGCGCACCGATTTATGTTGCATATCAAACTGAACCAAACGGAATGCTTCCAGAACAGACCATGTACCATAAATATAATTAGTACCCCAACGCCCGAACCAAGCACCGTTGGATTCCTGTTCCCGCAACAAATAGCTGATACCGCGCAGCACGGCATGTTGGTGATGCGATTTACCATATTTTCCAAGGAAACCAACACAACGCGCTGTCACATCGCTGGTCGGCGGATCGATCAACGCACCATGATCGGCAAAAGGAATCTCATTGAGATAGTGGTAAGTATTGTCGATGTTAAAGGCTGCAAAACCGCCATTACGCGATTGCATGCCACAAAGCCAGTTGGCTGCGCGTTCCAGAGGCTTCTGATAACGCTCTGCATCGCCCTGGTCCATTGCCCAGGCAACCGCAGCGGTATCATCGAGGTCAGGATAATGCGGATTCGCATATTGAAAAGCCCAACCACCACCTGGCAAATCCGGACAGTTATCGCGCCAGTCCCCCGGCTCATCCAGAATCTGTTGTTCCACCAGCCAATCCAGCGCCTGCAGCACCGGTTTCTGATCCGTCGTTGGATCTTCCTGCAACGCCAGACTTGTTAACACAGTGTCCCAGACCGGCGATGTACAAGGCTGGCACCAAACGCGCTCACCTTCATCAACCAGCAATCCGCGTAATGCATTGCGGCATTGCACACGATTGGGATGATCATACGCATACCCCAGCAATGCCAATGATTCATGCGCATTGACCATGGCTGGAAAAATAGCACCGATGCCACATTCTCCGTTCAAACGTTCAAGGGTCCAACTTTCTGCACGGCGTATGGCGAATTGACGTACTGATTGGGGAAGTCTGGGTTCCACTCGCGACAATACGCGCTCAGTCAACATAAAAAAGCGTTTTAGAAGCGTTTCCGCCTTTGGGAAATAATTCTTTTCTTCTTCCGGTGGAATGATAAACAGTTCACGAATGTGCACTTGCCGCGGGTTAACAGCACGCGCCTTCATCGTACACAGAATGGACAAAGGCACCATCACGGTCCGTGACCAGTAAGAAACTTTACTCAGATGAAAAGGAAACCAGCGCGGCAACAGAACAAGTTCTGCCGGAACAACGGGTACACCACGCCAAGGAATCTGGTCATACATTGCCAGCAACAAACGGGTAAAAACATTCGCTTTGGCTGCACCGCCGCGTTCCAGAATGGCTTCCCGTGCGCGCACCATATGCGCAGCATCGGGAGAATCGCCCACTAGTTTCAGGGCATAATACGCTTTAATGGTGCAACTGATATCAAAAGCACCGCCATAATACAACGGCCAGCCACCATGACTCAGATCCTGTTTATCACGGATAAAACGCGCTATTCTTGTTTCCAATAAAACATCCACCTCATCCATGAAATGCATCATCAAAATATACTCTGCAGGGATTGTGCAGTCCGCCTCCAGCGGGAAACACCAGTGCCCATCTGCATTTTGTAAAGACAACATGGCTGCGCGAGCTTGGGTAAATTTAATTTCCAGCTCACTGGTATTGATTACTTCCTGATTCAGGCTTGATGCTGTATTTGATAAAAGTGTTTCGTCTTCAAGAGTAGAATCCCCCTGTTGCTGCGATATATTCGATATTCTTTGAAACCCGTCCATATTCCTAAGCGCCCTGTCTGTTACAAATATCCCAATAGATTTAATGCCTATTATTAATCTTGTTTGGCCGAAATGGATTTTTCACATAAGACTTTTTCCTGTAGATATCTGGCAATCTAGTTTAAGTCATCTGGCTATCAAGCCTCATTAATCATAATTTCTTTTCTTTTTTTATTTTTGTTTTTTCTAATTCTTTTTCAAACGGATTATCTTGAAAAGGATCATAGTAAAGGTCTAATGGCAGTTTACCATCATGAATCAGAAATTCACGTTGCTGCAGCGATGCTTCACGTACAAACAAGTAGGGATCCAGCGCGGCTTCATCGCGAATACGCATTGGACCGGATAAACGAGCGCGCTTGTCGATAGCGCCGAGAATAGTTAAAGGAGCGGCAAATGATGTCCCCACCGCGAGACCAGCGTAAAAAAGCACATTAGTCAAAAGTCCTGCTGGAATATTGGTTACATCACGCTCACTACTGGGACCCAAAAGTGGAATAAACAAATAAGACCCAGTATTCACACCCCATACGCCTAATGTTTGACCGAAATCTTCATCATGCTTTTGTAACCCCATGTGGGTTGCCATATCGAAAAAGCCAAACATACCGACCGTTGAGTTCACAAAAAAACGTAGTGTGTCTTCAGCGCCCTGCTTTACTTTGCCTTGCAGGAAAGAATTCAGCATGACGTTGGGATAGGACAAGTTATCGTAGAAATTTCCAATCGACCGCTGCGCAGCATCAGGAACATAGTCGATGTAAGCATTCACAATGGGAACAAACACGGTTCGATCTACCTTGTCAGTAAAATCATAGGAAGCGCGATTAATTTGTTCGTGTGGATCAACCGGATCGAGTTCCTGATCAGTTTTTTTGGATGTCGATGCGCAGCCTTGCAAAGCAAAAATACAGATAAACAACAAAATAACAAACCGGTTGCTATTATTAATTATCGAATATCTATTTCTCAAAATCCCGGCACTCTCACTCATTTACTTGTCAAACAATTAACTTTCAAACTGCCCTAATTAGAGGGAGCTGCCGCATAATCAACCCGTTTTGCAACAACCATTCAATCTCATCAGCAAGTGCTCGGCGTACCGAGTTTTGTGGGAAACCAAGTTCATTTACCGCCTTTTTACTATCAAAATACATGGGATAACGAGCCAATCGGACACCTGTAAGCGGCGCTCTGGGTGCTTGGTGCGTCACATGGTCCGCGACATACTCGGAGATAGCTCCGACCAATAAGGCGAACCAGTAGTTTATACGCCATTTTGGCATGTCTAAACCGGTAATTTCTTCAATCCAACGTAACAATTCGCCCAAAGTCAAATTTTCATTTCCCAAAATATAACGTTCGCCTAACCGGCCATGCTCGGCTGCCAATATGTGCCCCTGCGCGATATCACGCACATCCGCCATATTAAAACCGCAATCAAGGTAGGCTGGCGTCTTGGCATTAAGAAAATCCAGTATCATCCGAGTTGGCGGTGTAATCAATCGATCTCCTGGGCCAACGGGTAACGTAGGTGCAACGATAACAACCGGCAATCCACTCTCGGCAGCCTTTAATGCAACTTGCTCAGCCAAAAACTTTGAGCAGCAATAAGGTCCCGGCATTTCATTTAATGTCCGCTCCACAGTTGCATCTACCAGCCTGTTCGAGCGTGTATTTCCAGTCAAAATTGACTCGGTCGAAGTATACACTACTACTTCGACATCATGCTTTGCCACCTCAGCAAAAATAGTTCGTGTTCCTTCAAAGTTTACAAGATTAAAGTCACTTTTATTCTTCGTCCACAAATTGGGATTAGCTGCTAAATGATAGACTCTTTGAACACCTTTGAACGCTTTGTGAACCGCATAACTATCACAAATCGAACCACGCACTACTTCCACATTTTCAGGCAACGGCACGTCCGGTAACTCCAATACCCTGACGATATCGCCATTTTCTTGCAATTGCCTAACTAAATGCGATCCTATAAAACCACCGCCACCGGTTACCAAAGAACGTCGGCTGCTCATAATAATCTCCACTCGTGAAGCGAAATGGCATCGCTGCAATCAGAAATAATTAGAAAACAATTTTCAGATCATGAATTGATCAGTTTTGTATAACTTGATTAAAGGGGAAAAAACAATTTATGCGCTTCCCATTAGAAAACACTTTAGCTTTCCCGTTCCCCGTGCACCATTTCGACTAATTTTAAAGCCTGCAACTCCATTTCAATAACAAAATCGTCGACTTTTGCACGAAAATGGCGATAAAAGATCATGCTGGGAATCGCCACGAGTATGCCAAACGCTGCATTATACAAAGCGACAGAAATCCCATAGGCAAGCTGCGCGGGATTACTTCCGGCAGGCGAATTCGAACCGAAGATTTCTATCATACCGACCAAAGTACCAAACAACCCCATCAGAGGACTCAACGCAGCAATAGTCCCCAAAGTAGTCAAGTAGCGGCTCAGATCATGTGCAACCACACGACCAGATTCTTCAATCGACTCTTTCATGACTTCACGCGAGCTTTTCACATTTTTAAGCCCGGCAGCAAGAATTCTTCCCAGTGGTGAATGTTTCTGCAAATGCGCAAGCATCTCCGGATTGACGCCACCGCGTTTATACTCACTGAGTACTTTAGGCAATAATTCTTTAGGTGAAATAACACTTAAACGCAATGTCCACATCCGTTCCCCAATAATGCCTAAGGCAACTACTGAAGCGAAAATGATTGGCCAGATCGGCCAGCCAGCCGCTTGAATTAAAGATAACACGTGATAATCTCCTCACTCACTGTAGATCCAGGTATTATTCTGTGGCGTACTATATTACCTGATTTGTCTATTTTATAACTAAGTAACCAATTCGGCACGAATGAATCTTGATCGCGTATTTTCAGCCAGGAAAAATGGTTGATTTTTTATCCACAATTTCTGTGGATAAGTTTGTGAATAGGTAACAAGTTTAAGAATTAAGTTATCAGCCCTAAACATCTTTTTTAGATTGACCGTTTTTTAATCTAATACAAATACATTAATAAACATTAACTTAATTCACACCTCCCGATCAGCACATACTCTACCCATTACTATTGGGTCACGCTGCTCCAACCATAGATGCGGATTATTACACAATATCAAAATGAGTCTGTTTCCAATCTCAAGTCTTCTCCATAAAGTGCTTACGGTAAGCGAGTTAAACAGCAACACCAAGCAATTTCTGGAACAGAACATACCGTTACTGTGGGTTAAAGGTGAAATTTCAAATTTAAAGTGTTATCAGTCGGGCCATTGGTATTTCTCCCTAAAAGACGCCAGCGCACAAATACGCTGCGTCCTATTCAGCCACAAGAATCAATACATTGACTGGCAGCCAAAAGACGGCATGCAAGTCGAAGTGCTGGCGCTAGTTACATTGTATGAGCCGCGCGGCGATTTTCAATTGAACATTGAAACCATGCGCCGTGCCGGTTCAGGTGCGTTATTTGAAGCATTTGAGAAACTTAAGTCCAGATTGGAAAAAGCCGGGTTATTCAACCCCGCAAATAAAAAACCGTTACCCGCATTCCCCAAACAAATCGGCATCATTACATCGCCTGACACTGCGGCTTTGCGCGATGTATTGTCGACATTACGACGCCGCATGCCGGCATTGCCGGTCATCATCTATCCCGTTCTGGTGCAGGGAAAGACAGCAGCCACTACTATCGCTGATGCCATTAGAATCGCGTGTCAACGAGCGGAATGCGATGTGCTGATACTCTGCCGGGGCGGTGGCAGCATTGAGGATTTATGGGCATTCAACGAAGAAATTGTAGCGCTTGCGATTGCTGCCAGCTCAATACCGGTCATCAGTGGCATCGGCCATGAAACAGACTTCACCATTGCAGACTTTGTCGCCGACATCCGCGCCCCCACGCCGACCGGAGCCGCTGAACTGGCCAGCAAGGACTACAAAGAATTAAGCCGCCACCTGAAGACCTTGCACCAGCGCATGTATCGCATCACTTTGCATCATATTGAATACGCAATGCAGAAAATGGATATCCTGACGCATCGTTTAGTTCATCCAGGCGACCGGATCAAACAGCAACACGCTCATTTGCAACATTTGCAGAATCGATTCATCAAGACTTGGGCACATCAGATCGAAAAACAACACTGGAAATTACTCGAATTTAATCAAAGGCTAGCAGCTGCAAACCCGGATATTGCTCGACTGGAAAAGCAGCAAAAAGAACTCGCCTCACGCTTCCGCTACACATTCTCCCGCTATTTCGAAACACTGACAATCAACCTGCAGCATTTACAAACACAGTTATCACACCTAAATCCGCAATCGGTTCTGGAACGCGGCTACAGCATCTCCTATACCCTGCAAAACACCGTAATCCGTGACAGCAAACAAATTCATTCCGGCGATAGAATTCAGGTAAAATTCGCGCACGGAATGTGTGAAGCGGATGTCAGCAAAACAAAAGATTCTTCATAAAAGCACAGGGATCTTATATTAATTCCACTTTACTTAATAAGGACATAGATTGTCGATGCCAAAAACTTTTCTGATTCTGGGTGCCATAAATGCCTTTTTATGCATCGCACTGGGTGCCTTTGGCGCACACGGCCTGAAACAAACACTATCGGAAAGTATGCTGGCAGTGTATCAAACAGGAATTCAATATCATTTTTATCATGCTTTCGGGATTCTCATCATTGGCTTGTTATTGCTGCATTTTCCCAAGTCCCGCTTAATCCCGATATCCGGCTGGTTGATGATGGCCGGGATTATTTTATTCAGTTTCAGCCTTTACACATTAAGCCTAACCGGAATGCGCGCACTGGGCATGATCACACCATTCGGTGGCGTTTCGTTTCTCAGTGCATGGGCTTTGCTTGTTTTTGCTATCTGGAAAGAAAAATAAGAAACCGCCATTACGGCAAAAGTGATCGGTACGGCAATGTGCTAAAAAAACACGCCTTTTTGGGTAATCGCTGCGGTTTCGTGGATTGCGTACACATCAAAGAATGACAAACGAAGTGACTCAAACTTCCATACCGAGATTCCATTAAAAAGTGAATTCATATTTATTATGGAACCCCGGAACAACAACTAGAATGACTCAATTGCGGACTATAATTGCTTACTAATCCATTCCCAGTCACTTAACTTTCTTTGACATGTTTCGATGGGAAACAGCCATTTCACTATGCCGTTCTGCCGCTTTTGTATATTCTCTTAATAAAGCTTCATGGTGTGACTCGAAATCTTGACCTTCTCGACCATAGTATTCGCTATGATTTTGATACTCCTCCAGCAACTTTCTTTGTTCTTCTGCTTTTGCCTTCAATGCATTTGCTTCATTTTCATAATACTCAGCTAATTTAATATGATCGAAGCTGGTTTTAGTTTTAGCTTTCGCTTCAGCATTACTTACGTTTGCAGAGTCTGTAGCCATTGCTGCACCGAATGTCAGGAAAGTGAAGATAAACAGAACTACGAAAAATAGTTTTGATTGCATTGTGAGTCTCCTTGTATGAGATAAATGAAAAGGGATTCCACTGCTACTACAAATTTTCAACCAGTTTGAAACATTTCTTCCATTCGTTGCTTGTTTCAGAAAGTGATGAATTTAAATTGATACTTTTTTACTTTCTTTTTCCATCATAACAAATTGAATAAGATCTACAAGAATTAGTTTGATTTTATACGACGAGTATTGATCTACCGGCAACCAGATCATTAGCGCAAAAAAACCGATCATCAGGGAATGGTCGCTACCATTGCTTATTACCGTGCTGAAAAGCTCGGCCTCGTAGACAATGAAGCTGATGCTGTGCAAGATTGGCTTGAGGCTGAAATAAAAATAGAAACAAACTACCCGAAGCAATTAAAGCAATTAAAGCAATCGATTACCCTGATAAATCATAAGCACATCAACCTTATTGCAAATACTGCAAGAACCATTTGGCTGCAAGCTGTGCAGCCAGCTCTAATGTACCTGGTTCTTCAAATAAATGTGTCGCACCGGGTACGAGCATTAGTTCTTTCTCGCATTTCATCAAAGCAAAAGCCTGCTCGTTCAGTTCGATCACACCATAATCTTCGCTTCCCACGATAAGCAGCGTCGGCGCAATCACTTGGCTTAGCGCGACTCCTCCAGCCAGATCAGGGCGTCCGCCGCGCGACACCACGGCAGCAACCTCGTTCCTCATTTCTGCTGCGGCCTGTAATGCAGCGGCTGCGCCGGTGCTGGCACCAAAATAACCGATGCGCAAGGCCTTTGTTTCAGGGTTAGCCTGCAGCCAAGCTGTGGCGGCAAGCAGGCGGTGCGTCAGCAGGCCGATATCGAAACGCATCGCATAATCTTGATCTTCT
>Ga0105047_10020268_pt1 | contig 10224 bp, 7 predicted proteins | sample MAT04_FD_78384 | JGI IMG/M metagenome (GOLD analysis project Ga0105047, IMG submission 78384) | Freshwater microbial communities from Lake Fryxell liftoff mats and glacier meltwater in Antarctica - MAT-04 (megahit assembly) | ecosystem: Environmental > Aquatic > Freshwater > Ice > Liftoff... | reverse complement strand
CGCGAGTTCGGTCTGTTCAACGCGTCGATCGGTGTGCGCTACAAAGTCGACCTGTTCGGCGGGAACCGTCGTACCCTCGAAGCCCTGGCGGCTCGCGTTGACTATCGGCGCTATCAGTGGGATGCAGCGCGGCTCTCGCTCACGGCCGCTATCGTCGCGACGGCGGTCACTCAGGCGCAGCTGCTCGCACAGATCGAGGTCCTCGACGCCGTTCTCCGCATTGACGACGAGCAGCTCACGATCGCGCGAGAGCGACTACGACTCGGCGCGGCGTCACCGGATGAGGTGCTCGGGCTGCAGCAGCAACTAGATCAGACCCGTGGCAGTATTCCGCGGCAACGGCAGCTCGTGGAGCAGAGCGCGCACCTGCTGGCCACGCTCGCTGGTCGTGCGCCGGGCGTCGCAGGCCTGCCCGCATTTGCAATGTCGGATTTCACACTGCCGAGAGCGCTTCCCTCGGTCGTCCCGTCAGAGCTCGTGCGGCGCCGTCCCGACGTCCAGGCCGCGGAGGCGCTCATGCACGCCGCCAACGCCGACTACGGCGTGGCTGTCGCGCGGCTGTACCCGCAGATCGATCTGAGCAGCAGCGTCGGAGCGCAAGCCTTGAGCGCCGGCGCATTGTTCGGCGGCGGCACCGCGATCTGGAGTCTTGTTGCACAACTCACCCAGCCATTGCTGAACCCAGGGTTGCCGGCCGAGAAGCGGGCGGCGCTGGCGGCCTTCGAGTCGGCGACGGCGAACTATCAGGGCGTCGTACTGGAGTCGCTGCGTGACATGGCGGACATCCTGCGTGCACTGGACAACGATGCCCAGACGCTCGCTGCGCTCGCGAGTGTCGACGCTGCGTCGCAGGCAACGTACACATCGGTGGAGCGTCAGTATGCGCACGGTGCGGTCGGCTACCTGCAGGTCCTCGTGACGCGGAAGCAGTCGCGACAGGCGCAGACCAACGTGATCGCCGCCCGCGCGCAGCGACTGCTCGACAGTGTCCTCTACTATCAGGCTGTCGGTGGCCCGACGGAGCCCCTGCCGACGACACCGGTGATCGGCAAGGAGAAGAAGTGATGCGAACACGCAAGCGCCGCGCGCCGAAGTCGTGATTTGCGGGCCATGACACGAGCCGCTGACGCGGCTCGATCATCCGGCGTGCCGCAGCAGGGAATACACACGGGTGTCACGAGATTCCCCGTCCCCGTTCCGTCACTGTTCCTCCGAGCGCACATCGCATGTTGCGGCGTACAACCCGAGGATGAGGCCATCCATGACGAAGCACTTCGATGCAGAACTGCAGGCTCACCAGGTTTCGGTCGTATCCCTGCGCCGCATTGCACTGGTCGCCAGGCCGCCGAATATCCGGTCCCCGATGGACGCGGTGCTCGCCGCGTCGCGCGGTCACCGAGAGGTCTATCCGGCCACCCGTCCCACCAACGGAAACGCCGCCGTCAGCAACCCCGCTCCCAGCATCACCATCGCCGTCAGCAGCGCCCACGTGATCGTGAACTTCTGATGTTCATCGAACGGCACATCGACGAGCCCGACGAGCAGATATGTCGAGGGCACGAGTGGACTCAGCAGATGCACGGGCTGCCCGATCAGTGAGGCGCGACCGATCTCCGCAGCCGCAATGCCGTAGGCCGAACCGGCCTTGGCGAGAATGGGCAACACACCAAAGTAGAACGCATCGTTCGAGATGAAGAACGTGAACGGAATGCTGAGCAGCGCCGTGACAACGGACAGATACGGCCCGAGGGCCGCAGGCACGAGATGCACCACGCTGTCAGCCATGGCATCAACCATCCTGGTGCCCGACAGGATGCCGGTGAAGATACCGGCCGCAAAGATCATTCCGGCGACAGCGAGTGCGTTGCCCGCGTGCGCGCTGAGCAGTGTCTTCTGTTCTTCGACCGTCGGAAAGTTGATGAGCAGCGCTATTGCAAAACCGATCATGAACAGCACCGGCAATGGCATCACACCCATCACGAGTGCCACCATCAGCGCGAGTGTCAGCAGCGCGTTGATCGCGAGTCGCTCCGGACGCCGATGCGTGACGTCTGCAGCTACGCTCTCGAACAGTATCGCATCTGAGAGTGCGCCACCGCCAGCATGCGCCAGCCGGACACGTTCACGCATGCCCAGCCGATACGCGGCGTAGAGCACCCACAATGCGCCTGCAGCCATCGAAGGAATGAGCGGCACGAAGATCGCGCTCGAGTCAACGCCAAGTGCGCTCGCGACGCGCGCGGTTGGTCCGCCCCACGGCAGAATGTTCATGACGCCCCCCGCCATCATGGTGACGCAGGCGAGAATGAGCGGACGAATACCCAGTCGCTTGTAGAGCGGCAGCATGGCCGCTGTCGTGATCATGTACGTGGTCGAGCCGTCGCCGTCGAGCGACACCAGCAGTGCGAGCACTGCGGTGCCCACGACGACCTTCATCGGGTCGCCGTGCACCACGCGCACGATCGCCCGCACGAACGGTTCGAACAGACCCGCCTCGATCATCACGGCAAAATAGAGAATCGCAAAGATGAGCATGACACCGGTTGGCGCGAGCTTGGTCACGCCAGCCAGCATCATTGCGCCAAGCTCCTTCGAGAAACCGCCAAGAACGCCGAACACGATCGGTACCAGAATCAGTGCGGTCAGCGCCGACAGTCGCTTGGTCATGATCAGCAGCATGAACACAACGACCATCGCATACGCCAGGAATGTCAGCATGCCGGCGACGTACCGCATGCGCGCGTGACACCGCAGGTCGTCACGGCCGGTCGGGAGCGAGAGGTGACACCTTGTGCGACGGAGACGTCGCGCTGCATCGTGATGTCGCCGTTGATCATGCGCTGATTCTTCCCCAATGTTTGCTCAACTCTTGACCAAAGGCTCACCCGCAGGGGATTCGCGACAGGAATTTCAATCGGGGTGCGGGAAGTATGCCGCGTGCCGACCCGCGCGGCGAGGGCGTCGTGACGCCGATGGCGGCGGGCTCTCCGCGCGATGCGCCCTTCGCACGGTGCGAGACGGTGCGTCGGCCGCTCCCTCGACACCGCATGCGGGCGACGCGGGGCTGCCCGTCTTGTCGAACGCCCACGTCGCTGGGGAGAGCACCAGCGGAGCTTCGTCACCCAGCGCCGCGCTGAGCGCGGGGGACGCCGACGAGTCTCCGGAGTTTCCTGACGGACCCCGATTGAATGTCCTGACCCGACGGTCCGTGAGCCAGGGCATACGGAACGACAGTCGCTCGACGTAGAGTTCAACGCTGAAGTTGCCGGCGTTCTCGGCATTTGCCATGAGTCCACATTGCTCAACCGTTTGAATCCCACGCGTTTCAGTCCGACTGCTGCCGCGACCGTCTTCAGGTCCGTCCTCAACAGTTCGATCGAACCATCGATTTCGTCCGCGTCGCCCCTCTTACCGTCAATGAACCACGCATCGGCCGCCATGTGCCAGACGTCGTCGTCGGCGATGCCGATCGTCAGTGTGAGATCGGGCACCGTGACCTCCGGTACTTTCTTCACCGGCGCGACTGATCCGCCGATATCAGACGTGGCGACGGACGCCCGCGGGCGAACACGACTGCGACATTGGCGCGGGTCCGGCAGCAAACGACATGTTGTACGGTGCGATCTGAGAAATCCGTATCGCGCTGGTCAAACGGTGTGAGTCGTTGCGGGCTCGGTCAATTGACGCCAACGATCCGCTCGCGTGCAGTGCCGAAGCCCGTGAAGGCCCGACCAGCAAACCTCGACTGATCCAACTTCAAGCGCCGCGACGACTCATGAGCGAGATCCTGTACCCTGACCGTTGCGGCTGCGGCGCGCATGATGAACTCACCAGCAGTGTGTCGCGTCGACAGCTGCTGCGGTCGCTGGGCGCACTCGGTGCAGGCCTGGCAGCCGGGCCGGCTGTGGCGATGGGCGCGTCGAGCGAGCGGCGCAGTGAACTGGTGCGAGCCCGTGCCGTACAGGCGGGGAAAGCGCGGAAGTTCACCATCCTGCACACCAGCGACATCCACGCGCAGTTGCACACGCACGATGAATTCTTCTACGAGAACAAGCAGGCGGTGTTCAAGAGGCGCGGCGGCTTCGGTGTGCTCAAGACGATGATCGACACGTTGCGCGCCGAGGATCCGGAGAACACGCTGGTGATCGATGGCGGCGACTGCTTTCAGGGCGGCGGCGTAGCGGCCATGAGCGAAGGACGCGCCATCGTGCCGCTGATGAACCGCATCGGCTATGACCTGATCCTGCCCGGTAATTGGGAGGTGGTGTACGGCAAGGAGAACATGCTCAAGGACCTCGGTGGATATCGCGCGGCCAAGGTCTGTGCCAACATGTACCACGAGCAACAGGCCGAATACTGCGGCGACAGAAAGGACCCCAACGCGGATCTCGTTGGCGAAATGATCTTCCAGCCGTACTGGATCCGGATCATCGCCGGCATCAAGATCGGGTTCATCGGCTACAACGATCCTCTTACGGGCAAGCGGCAGAGCCCTGCATACAGCTGCGGCATCAGGTTCGACAGGCCGGAGGTCAACGTCGCAAGGTACATCCGCATTCTGCGCGACTACGAGCAGTGCGCGATGGTATTCCTGGTCACCCACATGGGTCTCGCGCAGCAGGTCGATCTCGCCAACAAGCCGGAAGTCGAAGGCGCGGATCTGATCCTCGGTGCCGACACCCACGAGCGCGTACGCACACCGATCGCAGGCAAGTACACCAGTGTCACGGAACCGGGCGCGTTCGGCTCATTCATCGCACGACTGGATGTGATCGTGGAGGGTGGCCAGGTGAAAGACCGCCACTACGAACTGCTGGATGTGGACCCGGAGAAGTACCCGGCGGACAAGGGCATGCTCCAACTCGTCGAGGAAGTGAGCGCGCCATACCGGGAGCAGCTCGGCACCGTGGTCGGTAGCACCAGGAACACCTTGCTGCGCTACTATGTGATCGAGAACCCGATGGACAACCTGATCACCGACGCGATGATGTGGAAGCTGAAGCCCGACATCGCGATCAGTAACGGCTTCCGCTTCTGTCCACCGATCACCGCCGACGGGGAAACGCCCACACTGATCACCAACGATCACATCTGGAGCATGGTCCCGGTGGACAGCGAGGCCAAGTACGGCGAGGCCACAGGTCAGCAAGTGTGGGACTGGCTGGAGCAGGAGTTGCACAACGTCTTTGCGAAGGACCCTGCCAAACGCTTCGGCGGCTGGGTGGTGCGCTTCCAGGGCATGACGGCCAACTTCACGATCCGTGCAGAGCGGGGCAAGCGCGTGAACTGGATCCGGATCGGCCCAACGCCCGTCGATCTTGTGCGCACGTACCTGATCGCAGCGTGCGAACGCGAAGGTGATCCGGACGACACGTTGTGCCGCATGGAGCAGGTGAAGAACCCGCGTCGTGCGAACGCCACGATGCACGACATCCTGCGCGAATACTTCGCCCGGCACTCGCCCGTGACGCCCACGGTCGAAGGTCGCATCACGGCCACCGATGCGCCGCAGGACCTGTTGAGCCAGCTGGAGGGGTACGACTACGAGTTCCGCTGAGTCGTGTGACTGAGGTCAGTGACGGCCGGTCTTTCGTGACATCCCGGATCACGGCGTTCGCAATTCTGCCATCGCCGAGGACACCGCATCCCGCGTCGTTCCTTCAGCCTGGTGCAGGCCGATCGAGCAGAGAAATCCGAGGAACACCGGCTGGTTCGGCAGGCTGGACTCGTCCTCTGGCTGAGGGGTGGTGGTGTGCGACCGCGGCGGTGCCTCGAGCTTCCCCCGACACAACAGCACGGCAACGACTTGCATCAGCCGGCAAACAGGATCGTTGAACGCCAGCCCGTGCCAACTTTTCGCGCCTTCTTGTCGGCCCATCTGAAACTGCCGTCGCCTCGTCCGTCGTGTCGGTACCAGAGCAGCTCGCTGGCGTCGTTGACGGCGTAGATCACGCCGTTTCCGGCAGAGAAAAGCTTCTTGAACTTCCAGCCGGTGCCGATTTTCCGCGCGTTGCTGTCCGTCCACCTGAAGCTGCCGTCGCCGCGTCCTTCATGGCGAAACCAGAGCAGATCGCCGTTCTCGGCGACCGCATAGATCACGCCGTCGCCGCCGGAAAACACCTGCTTCATGTTCCAGCCGACACCCACCTTGCGCGCTTGGTCGTCGGCCCAACTGAAACTGCCGTCGCTGCGGCCGTCGTGTCGAAACCAGAGCAGATCGCCGTTGAGGTCAATGGCGTAGATGACGCCATCTCCGCCGGAGAAGACATGTTTCATGTTCCAGCCGACGCCGACCGTGCGCGCGTTGTTGTCAGCCCACGTGAAACTGCCGTCCCCACGTCCGTCATGCCGCGACCACAGTAAATCACCGCTGGCGGTCACCGCGTAAATCACGCCGTCGGTGCCGGCAAACACCTCCTTCATGTCCCAGCCGGTGCCAACCTTCCTGGCGTGTTCCGCGCCCCACCTGAACGTGCCGTCACCGACGCCATCATGGCGGTACCACTGCAAGTCGCCGTTGGCGGCGACGGCATACAACACGGCGGAATACGTCCAGCCGGTACCGACCTTCCGGGCCTTTTTGTCGGCCCAATTGAAGCTGCCGTCACCGCGGCCGTCATGGCGATACCACGACAGATCACCGCTGTCGGAAATGGTATAGAGCACACCGTTCGCACCGGGAATCACATCGCGCATGTTCCATCCGGTACCGACTGTTCGGGCGTTGCTGTCGGCCCACTTGAAGCTGCCGTCGCTGCGGCCGTCGTGACGGAACCAGAGCAGATCGCCGGTATCGGAGATAGCGTAGATCACACCGCCTCCGGCAGCGAAGACTCGCTTCATGCTCCAGCCGACACCCACCTTGCGGGCATTGCTGTCGGTCCACTTGAAACTGCCGTCCATGCGGCCGTCGTGGCGATACCACAGCAGGTCGCCGGTATCGGTGATGGCGTAGATCACGCCACCGCCTCCATAGAACACACGTTTCATGTTCCAGCCGACGCCCACCTTTCGCGCCTTGCTGTCCGCCCATCTGAAGCTGCCATCGGCGCGGCCGTCGTGGCGGAACCAGAGCAGATCGCCGGTGTGCGTGATGGCGTAGATCACGCCGCCTTCAGCCAGCATCAATTGCCTGAAATTCCAGCCGACGCCCACTTTGCGGCCGAACGAGTCAGCCCATCTGAAGCTGCCATCAACGATCCCATCGTGGCGATACCAGAGCAGATCGCCGTTGTCCATCAGCGTGTAGACGACTCCGTCAGCGCCGGCCAGGACCTGCTTGATCGTCGGTACCACGGGGAATGCCACCCCGCCGAACAGGGAGATCGCGGCAAAGTCGTTGCCGGCGCCGACTTTCCGGATTCGCAACGAAAAGTTGCCGGCCTTGCAATACCAGTCACGAGCCGACGCATCCACCTTCAACGGCGCAGCGCCCTCGTAGCGGATTTTTCCATCCGGATTGATCGAATTCACGACCAGAACTGCTGCGCCAATGGCCTTGTCGTAGCCCGACCCCCCGCGCCGGAGTTCCACCGTGAAGGCGCGGTTTTCAGCGGTATTGGACGGGAACGCGAGCAGGACCGGCAACGGCCCGTTCGCCGACGATGCATTGTGGTTCAGCGCATACAGCGTGACCGCCGCGGGATACTGGACATAGTGCCCGGTCAGCTGAATGACCTGTGAAGTCTCGCGAAACGCGGGATATTGATAGAGTTGTGCCGCCACCAGGGACGGACCGATCACACGTCCTGCGGGCTTGGTGAAGAATTCATCACGCGGATCGTTGATCTTCAGACCGTCGGGCAGGCGTTTGTCCGCAGGTCGAAGAAATTCGTTCACATTGCGGGCACTCATTACCGAATAGCGGCACGCGTATTCGCGACCAGCATCATCGACTTCGTGGTTGAGCCCGAAGCCGTGACCCAGTTCCTGGCAGGCTGCATCGAAGGGAGTGGCGATGTCGACGACCGTCACCTTGATGTCCTTGGTGCCGCCGGCCCGCAGTGGAACGGCGGTCGTGCCGCCGCCGAACGTGTCGGTGCGCTGCGCGTACCAGATCATGACGATGTCGGTTGCATCCCAGTCTGGTGCCACCTGCGCCGTCGCCGCCTGGATTGTGCCGGTGACGAGTGCGGTGCGCTGAGAGGCATTGTCGGGAGCAACGCCGATTCTGGGATCGGCGATGACGATCGGGTCATGGATGCGGTGGTCAAGGCTGAACAATCCGCGCGACGACGTCCACCAGAAATCCCCCAGGCTGAACGGGATCAGCGGCTGCATCCATTTCTCGAACGTGTCTGCCGACCAGACGGTCGTGGGGTCGGTGTTGCTGTCGAATCGAACCCTGAGAATCGTGATCATTCGCTGCCTTCCTCTGGTGAAGGTGCGTTCAGGAGCCTTTGCGCGACAGCCTAGGAACGCACAGCGATCGGTCAACCTCTCACCGTGTCGCGTCCCCAGCCGCAGGCGAGGAACTCAGCTGTGGAGAATCGTTGGCGGAGGTGCGAGCGGCAGGACGGAGGCTGCACACCGCTCAATCCCGCACCGGTCCCGAATGCAGGAAGGCGCGCATCGCGCGGGCGTCCGCCAGCCCGATGCGAGAGCTTCTGATTCCACGGCACGTCCCGGAGCTGCGGCGGCACGAGCCTGGTGAGCCGCAACTTTCCGCCGGTGTCGATGCCGCCGCCACGCCGGCCATCGTGGATGTGAGCTGCGGTCCGCAGGCGATCGCGTTGCTGCGTCAGGGCGCAAAGCCGGCCGACGTCGTGAGGCGCGTGCGGAATGGCGATGCCGATCCGCGGCCCGTGGACTGGACCAGGGAAGGACGCCAGTTCGCCGTGATCGACGCGCAAGGCAACGTGGCCGCCTACACGGGCCCCCAAGCCACCGAGTGGGCTGGCGCCAAGCAGGCAAAGTTCTGCACCGCGCAGGGCAACATCCTGGCCAGCGCAGAGGTGGTGAATGCGATGGTGAACGCATTCGAGAACACCGAGGGCCATCTCTCCCTGCGGCTTCTGGCGGCGCTCGAAGCCGGCCAGATGACTTCGGCGACGCCACACTCGAGTATTGGCGGGGTGGGGGTAGGCCGTTAATTTTCACCGTCCGATCCCGTTCTGAGGACGACGTGGCAAAGTCGGCTACTTCCGGGACTACCGGGTGCACCGTTGGCGCCGTGCCTCGTGGTCTGGACGAGCCGTCAGTTTGCCAGGTACGAAGCCGCGTAGCGGCGTGCACGACGAAGGGGCGACCGTGACAGGTCGCCCCTTGTGATCCGTGGAACTTCCCGGCGGTGTCGGGGCGCTCTTCTGCGGCATCCCTCACGTCTTTTTCCTCCGGTGTTCCTCGTGAATCCGGTCTGCGGGTTTTCAGTATGAGCTTTGGTGCGGTTGGTGCGTTCCGTCCCACGACGGTCCTGCCGGTGTTCGATGCCGAGGGGATCGCAGCCGTGGTGCGTCAGGTGCGGGAGCCGGTGCATGTGGTCTACGACCCGCGTCTGCCGACGCCGGCCCTTGGTCTCTGTGTCGACGGCGAGGTGCACCCCCAGTGCGAGCTGCGCCCCACGGACTACGCGTTGGTGGCCACCCTGCCGGCCACGTACCCGGAGTGGCTCGGCGATCGCAGCTTCAACGAGGCGCACGGTGTGCGCTTCCCCTACGTGGCCGGTGAAATGGCCAACGGCATCGCCACCACCGACATGGTGATCGCGATGGCGCACGCGGGGATGCTCGGGTTCTTCGGCGCCGGCGGCCTGGGCTACGAGCGCGTGGAGGCGGGTATCGTCACCATCAGTCAGGCGCTGGGGGATGACCCGCGCTGGGGGGTGAATCTGATTCATTCCCCCGCCGAGCCTGAGCTCGAGGACCGAGTGGCGGACCTGCTGATCCGGCGTGGCGTCCCCCGCATCTCGGCCTCGGCGTTCATGGCGCTCACCCCGTCGGTGGTGCGTTGCTCGGCGGCGGGCCTGTCGGTGGATGCGGCGGGGCAGATCGTGCGCCGGCATCATGTGTTTGCCAAGATCTCCCGCGCCGAAGTGGCGGCCCAGTTCATGGAGCCGGCACCGGCGGAGATGCTGCAGCAGCTGGTGGCGGCGGGAAAGATCACGGCGGCGGAGGCGGAGCTGGCGCGGCATGTCCCGGTGGCCGAGGACATCACGGTGGAAGGCGACAGCGGTGGGCACACCGACAATCAGACGCTGGTCGCGCTGGTGCCGCGGATTCTGGCCCT
>Ga0105047_10020266_pt1 | contig 10225 bp, 11 predicted proteins | sample MAT04_FD_78384 | JGI IMG/M metagenome (GOLD analysis project Ga0105047, IMG submission 78384) | Freshwater microbial communities from Lake Fryxell liftoff mats and glacier meltwater in Antarctica - MAT-04 (megahit assembly) | ecosystem: Environmental > Aquatic > Freshwater > Ice > Liftoff... | reverse complement strand
GTCGAGGTTGCGCACATAGGTGCCGTCACCGACGCGGGCACTGGCCAGGCCTTGCTGCTCCAGGCTGGCGTAGGCACGGCTGACCGTGCCCGTGGTCACGCCGAGCCGCTTGGCCAACACCCGGTGCGGCGCCAGCTTCTCGCCCGGTGCCAGCTGGCCGCTCAGGATCGCCTGCGCCAGTTCACCGGCGATGGCGAGATAGCGGGGGGTGTTGTCGGCAGGCGGCGGTGGGGTGAAAGGCATCGGACTCCGGGCGGACCGCTGAAGGACAGGGCGTCAATGCGGCGGTCAATCGGGCAAATTCTAGCCATTGGATCCATTCAATCGCTGCCGGAATTCCGTCTGCAGGGACACTCCGTGACGTTCATCGACCCCCCCCAGACGCTACTGAAAATCACGATTGACCTCCTGTTGCCTCAGTCACCACTTTGGCCTATGCTATTCCATATGCCAAACAATCCACCTGGGACTCACGTGACAGAGCGCCATGCCTCCCTTTTCCGGAACGGCCGGAATCAGGCTGTCCGGATTCCGCGCGAGTTCGAGATGGAAGGCACCGAGGTGCTGATGCGCAAGGAGGGTGACCACCTGATCCTCACGCCCATCAGAAAGAACCGCTTGCTGGACCTGCTGGCCTCCTGGGAACCACTGGACGAGGGCTTGCCTGATGTCGCGGACACGCCACCCCAGATCCGGGACCCGCTCTGATGGCCGGCCGCGCATGGATGCTGGACACCAACACCTTGTCCGACCTGATTCGCAACCCGCATGGGGCACTGACGCGGCGCCTGAGCGCCATCGAGCCCGATGCCGTGTTTACCAGCATCGTCGTGGCTTGTGAATTGCGCTTTGGCGCCCGCCGAAAGGGCTCGGATGCGCTGACACAGCGCGTCGAACAATTGTTGGCCACACTGGCGGTGCTCCCGCTGGACCCGCCAGCTGACCAGCACTACGCGGACATCCGCGCCACGCTGGAGCGCGCCGGCACCCCCATCGGCAGCCACGACCTCTTCATTGCAGCGCATGCGCGCTCACGCGACATGACGCTGGTGACGCACAATACCCGCGAGTTCGCGCGCGTGCCCGGCCTGCGCGTGGAAGACTGGCTGGTCGCGCAGACCTGAAAAATAAGAAGGACAACGGGGAGCACCTCCGCTTGCACGACGTCTTCGACTTCTGGAACCGACTGATCGACGAGTACGGCGCTTTCTCGCGCAGCTTCTCGAAAATCGCCGTGCCAGACCTCTTGCAGAAGGTCGAAGACGAGTACGACCGAGGCCGCTGTCGGCCAGAGCCGCTCATTCAAATCAATCCGAACTACAAGCGCAGCGGCACCGTTCAGGAACTGGTCAAGCAGGGCAGTCCGCATTCAGCTTGTGCTTCCTTGTTCCAGACGGGCAAGGTCGAAGGCATGGGCTTCCTATCAAGCGGGCATTAGCCCGACTACTTCTACGACGCGGAATTCTTCGTTTGCCCCTCGCCATGGAGCGGACGACACTTGCGCGGGCCAACTGGCAGATCAAGGTTTTCTGCGAAGGGGAGTGCGGGCGATGCGTGAGATTCGGATTCTGGACGGTGCGAAGACACCCACCGCGGTGCTGCGAGACCACCGCGGCGACACGCCGTTGCCGGCATTGTGGCTGCGTGCGCGCAGCCCCGACCCGGCGGAGCGTGACCGCATCACCGGCCAGCGCCTGGTGAATCCGCACCTGCTGCCCGACGACCTCGAGCTCACCGGTGCGCAGCATGTGGGCCACCTGCTGGACCTGTCCTTCAGCGACGGTTTCCGCTGCCTGTACGACCCGCAGGAGCTGATCGATGGTGCGGTGCTGCACGAGGGGTGCCCGGCCGCGCGCCCCTGGCAATCCAAGCTCGCGCCGCTGCCGGTCTACCAGTGGCCGGAGCTGCAGCACGACGCGGTGTTGTACCGTGCGGTGACGGACCTGATCGAACTCGGGTTCGTGCTGGTCCACGACACGCCGACCGAGGCGGACTCGATCATCGGCATCGCGCGGCGCTTCGGGTATGTGCGCGACACCAACTTCGGCAACTACTTCGAGGTCTATTCGCGCCCGGAGTCGACCGACCTGGCCTACCGCCCGATCGCGCTCGGCCCGCACACCGACAATCCGTACCGCACGCCGGTGCCGGGCCTGCAGCTGCTGCATTGCCTGCAGAACGAGACTTCGGGCGGGTTCTCCACCCTGGTCGACAGCCTGGCCGTGGCCGCGCACCTGATGCGCGAGGACCCGCAGGGTTTCGAGCTGCTGAGCCGGGTGCCGGTGCGTTTCGAATACCGCGACGCGATCACCCAGCTGGTGTCGGTCAAGCCGATGATCGAGGTCGATGCCGCCGGCCAGATGACCGGCGTGCATTACAGCCCGCGGCTGGACGACATCCCGCTGATGTCGGACACCGACACGCGCCGCTACCACCGCGCGCGCAAGCGCCTGGGCCTGCTGTTCGAGGACCCCGCGTACGAGATGCGCTTCAAGCTCGACCCCGGCCAGCTGATGATCTTCGACAACAACCGGGTGCTGCACGGGCGCACCGCGTTCGACCCCTCCGAGGGACACCGCCAGCTGCAAGGCTGTTATATTGACCGGGACGGACCGCGCAGCATCTACCGCGTGTTGCACCGCCGCTATTCCCAAGCCACCAACTGAGGGGTCCAGATCCATGCAAACGGTCGATTTCGTGCAGATGAAGGACGGCACGGCGCAGGAGTACCAGCTGCTGCACGAGCTGGAGAGCGAATACATCCTGTCCCTGCCGGACCGCCTCCTGCTGGCGCTGCAGCGCTTGGAGGGTTCGCTCGCCGGCTACAAGGTCAGCCGCCTGGACCATTCGCTGCAGGCCGCGACACGGGCCGAAGCCGATGGCGCCGATCTCGAGATGATCGTCGCGGCGCTGGTGCATGACCTCGGCGACGAACTCGCGGCCGAGAACCACTCCCAGTTGGCAGCGGCCATCGTGCGGCCCTATGTGCGCGCCGAGGTCACCTGGGTCGTCGAGATGCACGGCCTGTTCCAGATGCGCTACTACGCGCAGCACTACGGGCGCGACCCGAACGGCTACCTCGCCTACAAGGACCACCCCTGGTTCGATGCCTGCTGCCATTTCTGCGAGTGTTACGACCAGACGGCCTTCGATCCGCACTACCCGACCAAGCCGCTGGCGTACTTCGAGCCCATGCTGCGCGAGGTGTTCAGCCGCAAGCCGTTCGAGCCCGCGACACTGCGCGAACCCGCACGCGCCTGAGCCAGCCGGGCGCGTACATCCCTGTCGTTCAAGGAGCTCCCCATGGGTGCCAGCCTGTCCACCGCGAACCACGACTACGTGGACCACTACTGGGAGCATGGCTACACCGTGGTGCGGGGGGTGTACTCGAAGGACGAAATGCGCGTCATCCAGGCCGAGACGCAGCGTCTCTATGCCGAGGGCCTGAAGCACCACGCCACCTGGCGGCACCAGAATCTGCTGTACGAGATCCTGCCCGAGTCGTTTGCCGGCCAGCGTTATCTGCTGCAGGCGCACTGGGTGGCCTGGATCAGCCCGCTGTTCGAGCGCATCCGGCGCGACCCCCGGGTGCTGGCGGTGATGCAGCCGCTGCTCGGGCCCGACATCAAGCAGGTGGCGCAGCAGGTCCACTGGAAGCCGCCCGGCGCCACCCGGCGCAGCGGTTACCGTTTTCACCAGGACCTGCGCTTTCGCGACCGGCTCGATGTGTACCAGGATCTGATGACCTCCTACATCAACACCGGCCTGGCCATCGACCCGGCCACCTCCGACAACGGCTGCCTGCAGGTGTTCCCCGACAGTCACAAGCTCGGTTACCTGGGCCTGTCGGACGACGGCCCGATCATGAAGGGTACGACACAGGTAGCCGAGTTGGTCGCTGCCGGCCTCGACCCTGCCAGGGTCGTCCATCTGGAGCTGGAACCCGGCGACCTCGCCCTGTGGGGCCTGCTGACGGTGCATGGCTCGAACGCCAACACCTCGCAGCACGACCGCGCGTTTGCCATCCAGAGTTATGTGCGCGCAGCCACCAGCCAGCGTGGCGAGTGGGCGTTTCGCGCGGGGGAGTCGATCCCGCTGGGCGCCGAGCCCGAGATCTGCAAGTACGAGGCGCTGCGCGAGAAGCCGGGGCCGTTCTACGACGAGAACACCTGGTTCGAAGACACAGTCGCGAACGTGGCGCCGTAGGCCTTCGTGGTGTCAGGCGCGCCGGCGGCGCATGACGGCCAGCACACCCAGGCCGGCGCACAACATCGCCCACACACCGGGCTCGGGGACGGGGGGCGTGGTTGAAAACACAGCGGCATTTCCGAAGTGGGTCGGCCCGGCTTTTCTTGGCAGCGAAGGCCCTGCCCTGGTCAGGCTGCGGGCGGATTCTGCGCAAACCGGGGAACACCTTCCGGATAGGCGACCCGGCTCTGCGCCGATTGGCATCAGATGTTGGCCATCGGCGTGACCCACGACGTATCGTCGCGCGCGTCCCGGCCGTCAGCCAGTCGAGTTGGGGGTGGGCGTCACCGCACGCCCAGGAGGGGCTTGCCGTTGGTTCCCCTGGTCACTGGACAGTTGACCACGATATTCGTGTCTTCGATGGAAACGTCGCCTTTGTCCTTCGCCGCGAGCAATGCTTCTTCGGATGTGAGTTCGCGCAGCCTCTTGCCAGGCAACCAGCGAACTTCAGCAACGCGCCACAAAGGGCTGTAGCTTTTGTCCTTGTTCTCCGGCCCGGCAGGTAACGGGGCAGACTGAAAAATGCTGATTTGCTCACCACCGGTGAACTTGTAGACGCGCTCGACCAAAGAACTCCGCCCCGGGCCGCCAAGCGCATCGCGCAGGCGCGGCACATAGTTTGCGCCCATCATTTGGGCCATGGCGGCGTCAGAGATATCAGTCGTCACATACTCCACGACAAGACCCTCGAACCAAGCTTTGCTAAGGGGGAGCACCGTTTCCGAACGGCCCACGGGTTGCCCAGTCCCGTCCTGGCCGCGGGCCGGCTGAGGGGCGGGTGCCACGCCAGCGCCAGTCCACCTGCGTGAAGGCTTGGGCCGTCATGGGGTGACCTGGCGCGGTGCTCCTGCGTCCGTAAGCAAGGGCCCGTAGACCATCCGGGTGACTCCCGCTCGCGCCGCCGCTGCCTCGCACAGACCGCACGGCCGCGACGTGGAGTACAGGATGGATTCCTGGAGTTTCTCTCGACCGAGCCTTCGCTGGGCATCGCGAATCGCCTCGCGCTCGGCGTGGGCGTCAGGATTCTGATTCCTGATGACCCGGCTCGGCCCCTCGCCGAGGAGTGTCCCGTCGAGGACAAGTACCGCTCCGTAGGGCTGATCGCCCCAGGATTGCGCGAGGCGCCGCATCGCCGCCGCCGCCTCGTACCACCGGCGATCTTCCGCGGACCTGTCGCCGTGCGCTCTGACCGTCGGGTGAAGTCCATCAAGAACCAGCGCGACCGCTGTGGCAATGGCGCTTCTGCGACCGAAATGCAGTGCTGCGACAGGCATGATGGTGCTCGTAGGACGGCTCAAGCCTGCGTCAGGCCGCATTTCTCGGCCCGGCCGCCCATGGGTTCTCCCTGCCCCGCATGTCGACCGGCAGCGTTGCACCGGCCATGAACCACGATGCCGCGCGTGAAGCAACTCCACCGGATTCGACCGCCGACACAATCCGGTTGCTCATGGGCACGAAGCCGCACCCCTTCGTGACGACTCCGGCGCAGCAGACAAACGGGTCGGCGAACGCGACCTACTTCGCCCCCATGCCCGCGATCGCCTTCACCTCCAGGTATTCCTCGAAACCGAAGCGGCCCCACTCGCGCCCGTTGCCCGACTGCTTGTAGCCGCCAAACGGAGCAGTGCGCTCGTTGGGCACGCCGTTGAGGTTGACGTTGCCCGCGCGGATCCTGCGGGCGATGGCGCCGGCGTGTTCGACCGACCCGCCCGACACATAACCGGCCAGGCCGTAAGGCGTGTCGTTGGCGATGCGCACGGCCTCGTCTTCGTCCTGGTAGCCCAGGATGGTCAGCACCGGGCCGAACACCTCTTCGCGGGCGATGGCCATGTCGTTGGTCACGTTGGCAAAAATGGTGGGGCGCACGTAATAGCCCTTGGTGCTGCCTTCGGGCCGCCCCGGGCCGCCGGCCACCAGGGTCGCGCCTTCACTCACGCCGGTGTTGATCAGCGCCTGGATCTTGCCCCACTGGGTTTCGTTGACCACCGGGCCGATGCTGGTGTCGGCGGCGCGCGGGTCGCCGGCGCGGGTCTTGTCGGCCACCGCCTTGGCGATCGCCATCACCTCGGCCATGCGCGATTGCGGCACCAGCATGCGCGTGGGCGCATTACACGACTGGCCGGAGTTCATGAACACGCTGCCCACCCCGGCGGCCACGGCCTTGGGGAAGTCGGCGTCTTCCAGGATGATGTTGGGCGACTTGCCGCCGAGCTCCTGGCTGACGCGCTTGACGGTGGTGGCGGCTTTTTGCGCCACGTCGATGCCGGCGCGGGTGGAGCCGGTGAACGAGATCATGTCGATGCCGGGGTGCGCGCTCATCGCCGCGCCCACGTCCGGCCCGAGGCCGTTGATCAGGTTGAACACGCCCTTGGGCACACCGGCCTCGTGCAGGATCTCGGCGAATATCAGGGCCGAGCTCGGCGTGTACTCGGAGGGCTTGAGGATCATGCTGCAGCCGGCGGCCAGCGCCGGCGCCACTTTGCACGTCATCTGGTTCATGGGCCAGTTCCAGGGCGTGATCATGCCCACCACGCCAATCGCTTCACGCACCACGGTGGCCGAGCCCACCTGCTCCTCGAAGGCATAGTTCTTCAGCACTTCCAGTGTCGACAGGATGTGGCCCAGGCCGGCGCCAACCTGGAACTTTTCGGCAAAACCCAGCGGGGCACCCATCTCGTCCGAGATCGCGGCGCCCAGGTCCTTGGCGCGGGTCTTGTACACCTCGACGATGCGCGTCAGCAGCGCAACGCGTTCCTCGCGCGAGGTCTGCGAGAAGGTCTCGAACGCCGCGCGTGCGGCGACGACCGCCTTGTCCACGTCGGCGGCGGAGCCCAGCGCAATGTCGTACAGCACCTGCTCGTTGGCCGGGTTGACCACGGAACGGGTCTTGGGGGTGACCGGGTCGACCCAGTTGCCGTCGATGTAGAACTTCAAGCGCTGAACCATGGGGATGCCTTTCGAATGGGGGGAGGTGGGGCGGCCGGGCGCACGGGCGCGGCTTGGCCAGAAGTATAGGCACCCGGCCCGGCACCGGAAGCGGGCGCTGTCGCCGACGCGGCGTGTGCGGCGTGGCGGGAGCGGGCACAATGCGCGGCATGCACAGCACGACCTTGCGCCAGATCCGCGATCTGCCCGGCCCGCCGGGATGGCCGTTGCTGGGCAACTCGTTCCAGATCCAGCGTTCCCGTATCCACCAGAACGTGGAGCAGTGGGCGAAGTTGTACGGGCCGCTGTTCCGGATGCAGCTCGGGCGGCACGAACAACTGGTAATCGCCGACCATGCGCTGCTGTCCGCGGCCATGCGCGACCGGCCGGACGGTTTCGAGCGCAGTCCGCTGAGCCGCGCGATCGGCGCCGAGATGCGTCTGCCGCAGGGGGTGTTCAGCGCCGAGGGTGAGGACTGGATGCGCCAGCGCCGCATGGTCATGGCAAGTTTTGCGCCGGGCCATGTGCGGGCCTATTTTCCGTCGCTGGTCAAGGTAGCGCTGCGCCTGCGCGGGCGCTGGCAGAAGGCGGCCGGCGCCGATGAGCCGATCGCGCTGCAGGCCGACCTGATGCGGTTCACGGTCGACGCGATCGCGGGCCTGGCGTTCGGCAAGGACATCAACACGCTGGAGTCCGGTGAAGACGTGATCCAGCGCCATCTCGACAAGGTACTGCCGGCGATTTTCCGGCGGGCGTTTTCCTTCGTCCCCTACTGGCGCTACGTCAAGCTGCCGGTCGACCGCGCGCTCGAGCGCAGCGTCGACGTCATCCAGACCACGATCCACGAGTTCGTGGCGCAGGCACGCCAGCGCCTGCGCGACAGCCCGGAACTGCGGGCCCAGCCGCGCAACCTGCTCGAAGCCATGGTGCTGGCCGCCGACGCGCCCGACAGCGGCCTGGGCGACCAGCAGGTGGTCGGCAACGTATTGACGATGCTGCTCGCCGGCGAGGACACCACCGCCAACACCCTGGCCTGGATGATCCATCTGCTGCACCGCAATCCGCAGGCGCTGCAACGCCTGCAGCAGGAAGTGCGCGACCTCGCGCCCGACCCGGCCGGTTTCACGCCGGAACGGATGGATCAGCTGGTCTTCCTGGAGGCTTGTGCCAGCGAAACCATGCGCCTCAAGCCGGTGGCGCCGTTCATCGTGCTGCATGCGCTGCGCGACACCACGGTCGGCGGGGTGGCGGTGCCCAGGGGCACCATGGTCTGGGGGGTAATGCGCCACGACAGCATGGACGAACGCCACTTCCCGGATGCGAGCGCATTCAAGCCGGAGCGCTGGCTGCCGGACGCGCACCCACCCCTGACCTCGGCCGCCAAGCGCTCCGCCATGCCCTTCGGCTCCGGGCCGCGCATGTGCCCGGGGCGGTATCTGGCGCTGCTGGAGATGAAGATCGCCATGGCGATGTTGCTGGCAAGCTTCGACATTGCGGCGGTCGACACGCCCGACGGCGCGCCGGCGCAGGAACGCATGGCCTTCACGATGAACCGGGTCGGCCTGACGATGCGGCTGCGCAACCGCGCCTGATCGCCCCAGCCCTGTGGCGCCGCAAATCCCGGCGCACGTGCTCACCGCCCCCGCGGAATCGAATAGGTCCCCACTGCATGCGCCACAGGCTCGGCGATCCCCTCAGAATAGATCGCGACCTCGCCTACCGCCAGCGACTTGCCGCGTTTCATCAGCTTGCAGATGCCCAGGATGTCGCGGTCGGCGCTGGGCTTGCGCAGGAAGTTGATCGACAGGCTGGTGGTGACGGCGAGCGGCACCAGGCCGATCTCGCCCAGTATCGCCACGTACAACGCCACGTCGGCCACGGTCATCATCACCGGCCCTGACACGGTGCCGCCGGGCCGCAACTCGGCAACACCAATCCTGTGCCGGATGGTCGCGGACCCAGGGCCCACCGCCTCCACCGTGCATTTGTTCTGCGGAAATTCCCGGAGCAGGAACGCCGACATGTCTTCCAGGGTGACCATCGATGAGTTCATGACAAAAACAGTGGTGAGCAGAGTGGTGTTGTCACCGCGCCGAACCTGCACGTTGCAGGCCGGGCACGAAACCGCATGGGGGGCGAAGTCCGCCGGGATTTTTCAGGACAGCGTGGCGAGCCGGGCCAGATGGTGGTCGGCATCGCCGAAGCGCTGCGCCAGGACGGTCAGCCGACGGAAGGTGTGCGAGACCTTCATCTCCTCGGACATGCCCATGCCGCCGTGCAATTGCACCGATTCCTGGCTGATCAGGCGGGCGGCGTCAGCGATGCGCACCATGGCCTGCGACACGGCGCGCCGGCTCTCGGCGCGGGTGGCGGCATCGGTGCTGCTGGCGGCGGCATCGACGCGGCACGCCGCCAGGACGGCCATCGAGCGCGAGAACTCGCAGGCGATGAACATGTCCACCATGCGGTGCTGCAGGGCCTGGAATGAACCGATCGGCGTGCCGAACTGCTTGCGCGTCTTGAGGTACTCCAGCGTGGCGTCGTTGGCCGATTTCATGGCTCCCACCGCATCGCAACACAGCAGCGCGGTGGCGAAATCGACCGCCTCCTCGATCGCCGGCAGTGCCGCGCCATCGCTGCCCAGCAAGGCATCGGCACCCAGCTTCACGGACTGGAAGCTGACGTCGGCGGCGCGCTGGCCGTCCACCGTGCGGTAGGCGTTCAACGACACCCCGGGCGTGTTGCGGTCCACCAGGAACAGGCTGCTGCCCTGCGCGGTGCGCGCCGAGACCACCAGCGTGTCGGCCAGAGGCGCGCCGATCACCACCAGTTTCTGGCCATTGAGAGTCCAGCCACCGCCGCTGGCCGTCGCGGTGGTCGCCATCGGCTCCAGCTCGTAGCGTCGCCCGGGCTCCAGGCTCGCGAAGGCGAGCTTGCGGCTGCCGTCGATCAGCTCGGCCAGTACGGCCCCTTTTTGGCTGGCGCTGCCGGTGCGCGCCACCAGCCGGCCGGCCAGGGCGATGTTATCCAGCAGGGGTTCGACCACCAGGGC
>Ga0105047_10020265_pt1 | contig 10225 bp, 11 predicted proteins | sample MAT04_FD_78384 | JGI IMG/M metagenome (GOLD analysis project Ga0105047, IMG submission 78384) | Freshwater microbial communities from Lake Fryxell liftoff mats and glacier meltwater in Antarctica - MAT-04 (megahit assembly) | ecosystem: Environmental > Aquatic > Freshwater > Ice > Liftoff... | reverse complement strand
GCGCAGCTCCAATCTCGCGATTCTCGCGATCTCTTCAGGCCGCAAAAATCTTTCCAAGTGCTGGGTCACTTGTGAGTTCACTTTCCCGGGCAGGTGTTTCCTTGATGAGACGTTCGACAACTTTGTCGGACGTGATGCCTTCGCTTTCAGCGGTAAAGTTCGGCACGATGCGATGTCGCAGCACCGGTGCCGCCAGCTTCTGAATGTCGTCTGTCGAAACCGTCGTCCGGCCGCTCAGCAGTGCGCGGGTCTTGGCACCCAACAACAGATTCTGAACAGCTCGCGGACCAGCACCCCAGGCGAGCCATTCGTTAATCCATTGCGGAGTCCCTGGTTCACCAACGCGCGTCTGACGCACCAGTGCTAACGTATAGTTGATGACATGATCCGATACGGGCACCTGGCGCACTGTGGTCTGAATCTTCAGGACCTGTTCACCGGTCAACACGGCCTTGACTTCGGGTTTCGCGTTGGATGTTGTCTGGCGCGCGATCTGTCGCTCTTCTTCAAAGCTCGGATACTTTACATACACCTTGAACATGAAGCGGTCCTGCTGCGCTTCTGGAAGCGAGTACGTGCCTTCCTGTTCAATCGGATTCTGAGTCGCCAGCACGAAGAACGGCGAGGCAAGCTTATGAATTGTCTGGCCCACAGTCACCTGTCGTTCCTGCATTGCTTCCAGCAACGCAGCTTGAGTCTTTGGCGGCGTGCGGTTGATTTCATCCGCCAGCACAACGTTGTGAAACAGCGGGCCCTGAATGAAACGAAACTCGCGCTGACCGGTGGTACGGTTCTCCTGCAGAATGTCCGTGCCAGTAATATCCGCCGGCATCAGGTCCGGCGTAAACTGGATGCGGGAAAAGTTCATCGACAGACTGCGCGCCAGCGTGCTGACCATCAATGTCTTCGCCAGGCCCGGAACACCTTCCAGCAGGACATGCCCCTGACTGAAGAGGGCAATGAGCAATTGCTCAAGCACTTCATCCTGACCCACAATCACTTTGCCAATCTGCTCTTTCAGTTGACCATACGCCGTATGCAGCAGATCAACAGCCTCTGCAGAAACGTCCTTCTGAATCTCTTCCGCCATGAGTCTTCCCCGGCCCATTCTGGCCGATTCTGTGATATTCCCGTAACTCGACTCTCTGAGTCAAGCGCGACTCCCGTCGCCTGGCCATTGATCATAGCAGACGGCGTTCTCTTGAGAATCTACCGGACGAATTCCGTCGAATTGAGATTGTTCACCGGTTGCATCAATTCGGTGTTTGCGATCCAGACGGCGAAATAAGGGTCGTGCGACTGTTGTTCCCGGAGTAGGACGAGAAACGGGCGGTCGAAGTGGAATTTGCGGATCTCCGGTGGTGGTGGAGGTGGATCCCCAAAATCGGAGATATTAGTGTTCATCTCAAAGGTCGATTCGAGTTTTGCGCCACGCTCGTTGAGCACGAAGGCGGTCGCCTGTTCCGCTCTGGCGATGAATTCGGGGTATTCGTCCTTGCTGAACGAACTGCCGACGATCTCGGCTTTTAGAAGCTCTTTGTAACTTTTCATAATGTTGAACGATAGTTTCGGGATCAGCAGCTCTTCCTCCCAATCCAGCGTCAACCGTTTGTGCAGGGGATTGGGCGAAGTCACTCGTTTGAGCACGTTGTCGATCGTGGCCTGCATCGTTGCTTCGGCGGGAATTTTCGCGAGCAGCATCACGTCGCGTTCCGATTCAGTTTTGAGTTCGATGATGAAGTCCTCGTCCGTGCGATAATCCGCAACCTGGACCTGGTTTCGAGCCGAGGATCCGCCGAACGAGGCCACTCGCGATCTGATCGAGCCGTTGGGGAACGACAGCGGATGCGTATTTCCATCGAACGCATCGGAGAACGGCAGGCTCTTCAGGAGATACCCGAAGAGCACGCGACCCCGTCCTTCTTTGTCAGCGGGAGGTGTGGTCGGTCCTGGGGCGCCAGGAAAACGCTGCTGCAGTTCGTCGTTCATTTTCGCCACATGAGCATTATCGACACTCGCGGCGTAATACGACCCAGGGTCCAGATTATCCAGTGAATATGGCAGACGATTCAACTCGACGACGATGGGCGACATCGGATCCAGGTCGATGGGCGCATTAGGAGACTCTCTCAGTTTATCCCACGCAATGCGGAATGTAGCACAGTACAGATAGTTCCGGTCGGGCGAAATGGGCATCGTCGGAACGGGCAGCACGTCAGTCCTGGCAAACGAAGACGCATCCTGCTGCCGAGGAAATTCCGCTGGCGGCGCGGACCGCGTCTCTCCCGTTGGGCCGGCACACAGCAACCTTGAAAGAGTTCGCTCTTCAAGTGCTTCACTGAGTGAATGCATCTCTCCGCTAGCCATTACGACGGCAGTTTTCGCATACCGACCGGCCAGTCGCGGCGCGGCCAAAGCGTTTCGCCGTTTCATCGCCTGTTCGAGTGGAATGTCTCGCGGTTCGAGCCAATTGACCTCCGAATCGGCGGACTCGACCAGCATGATTGCATTCGACGTGCCATTCCAGAACTCCCGGTAGGTGCTGCTCAAATGGCTGGGCCATGCGGTATACTGTCCGGTCACCGCCAGAAATTTCGCGGCAGATTCGCCGGAAAAACCAAACACCGCTGGCATGCGCTTGGCGAGCTGAGCGTTGTGCGGACCATTCCAGGGTGCGTCGAACCGGTAGGCGTCGTACAATTCCTGCTCGCCTAGCTCAGGCAGGATGAGAACTCGCCAACTGTGCCATGGCTTGCCGTCGCTGCCTAAAGTCCATGCTGGGGGAAAACGGTCGTGTCGATCGTGATAGTTTTCCAGCGCCAGCGACAACTGCTTGAGGTGCGATTTGCACATCGACTCGTGGCGGGCCTCCCGCGTGGAGTATCCAATTCCTACGCAAACGACAATCGCCAGCACCAGAAACGCCGCCGCGCGCCAAAACCAGTGAGACCAGTGACGTTTGACACCCATAAATTGAAATCCTTTTTCATCGGGGGAGACGAACGTCCCCCGATCTCAGCAGAAATGTTCTTCGGTTGCTGTCATACGGTTCCCGGAGATGGACTGTAACGCATGCCGGATCATGATCCAATCCGTAGGAGAGCGATCGCAGAATAGCCTGCCCTTCCGGTCCATGCTGGTTTTCGGCGTGCCGATTCCAATTTCCCCGTAGTGTCCTGAACTGAAGCCGCGTACCGGGCGACGCCTGTCCAAAGTTCCTGGCTGTGAATCGACAAATGAAGTGCGCGGTGGCATTTGTGCATTAAATGTGTTGGCGTTGATCGACGATCTTAGTGCTGCGACTGAGCCTGAAAGACTCGCGCATATCAGCCTGGGGCAAGAGAATCGGCGAATGCGGATGAACGCCGCCCCAGGTTGATATCCCGTCTGAACACGAACCCTGAAAGGGTTCGCACTTCATTTGTCGATGAACCCGCAAAAGCAGCGCTACTTTCGCGGAGCGAAAGGCGACTATCGGCCAGTCAGTTCTGATTCGAAATGCCGGAACGCCCGGACAAGACGATCGGTGCCGTGCCCAGCAACGGTTACAGACTACTTCCGTTGCCGCTGGTAGATCTCGGCCAGAATGTCTTCAACCGATTTGAGTTTCTTGCCCGATTCCATAATCGTCTCGATGCGGTCGCGGGCATCCTGCGGGCTGTGCCCGACGCTGACGAGCGCTTCGTAGGCTTCGGACATGAGGTCTGAAGCATTGTCCGGTGCGTCGGGGATGCGGGCGGAGATCATCAGCGCGAATTTCGTCATCTTGCGTCGGAGTTTGGCGACGATGCGTTCGGCCATGGCTGGTCCAATGCCGGGGAGCGTACTCAGCGTCTTGACGTCCTTCTCTTCGATCGAAGTCGCGATTTCCCGCACCGGTCTGACCATGGCGCGGAGCACTTTCTTAACGCCAAGGCCATCGACAGAACATACAAATTCGAAGAACTCCAGCTCTGCTTCGTTCATGAATCCGATCATGCGTGGCGTGAGTCGTCCCTGTTGAGGATTGCCCTCGAGATATTCAATCGTGCGGAGGCTGACTTCCGTGTCCAGTTTCGACTGCAGCTGCCGACGGACGATGTCCGGCAGGAGCACTTCGTGATCAAATCCACCGATGCGAATCGTGGCACACACTTCGTTCAGACCCACAAGCAGGCCGGTCACACGAGTAATCAAGAAACACCTCTAAGCTACGCGGCAAAACGTACGGAATGGTACAGACACAAAGCGACGGCGGAAGCGTCAGCGACGTCGTTCGGTTCGGGCAGCTTTGTGAGTCTCAGCGCCGCCTGAACGGCAAGTTGCATCTGATCCTTGGGAGCTTTCCCGCTGCCGGTCAGCAGTCGTTTTACCTCAGCGGGAGTGTAGTGAATTACCGGAATCCCGGCATCAGCGATTGTCATCAGAATTGCACCGCGTGCATGTGCCAGGAGCAGCGACGATTTGACGTTGAGAGCGTTTGAGAAGACCTGCTCAATCGCCACGATTTCCGGTTTGAGTTCCGCCAGTACTTCACGCAGACCACAACCAATCTCATGCACGCGCTGATGCAGACTCAAAGTCTTCGTGGACTGGATCACGCCTCCTTCCCGCAGGAACGGCCCGCGCGATGTGCGTTCAATCAGCGCGTAGCCAGTCCGGTTGAGACCCGGATCGATGCCCAGATATCGAGTCTGCTTGTGAACGAGGTTTTGAGAACGTACGGTGAATTCCATGCTCACATCCGTGTGAAGTGTGCGACCGCTTGTTGAAACGGCACGAGTCGTCGTAGTTCGTCTGACCTGAGTCGGCGGCGAGGCTGAAACGAATCATTCCTTGTCGCTGGCTCGGGTTAGACGGTTTCATTCATGATCAGGACAACGACGTCCGCTGAGATCGATTGGCCCCGTCCCACAGGACCGATTTTTTCACCAGACTTTGCTTTGACATTGACAACATCGGGCGGCAGGTTGAGGAGCTCTGACAGCCTGATGCGAATCTTCGGCTTCCATGATGCCATTCGAGGTCGTTCTGCATGTATCGTACAGTCGAGGTTGATAATTCTCCAACCACCTTTCAAAACACTCTGCAGCACAGCATCCAGCAACTTCGCCGAATCGGCATTTTTCCATTCTTCGCTGGTGTTCGGAAACCATTCGCCAATATCGCCCTGCCCTGTCGCCCCCAGCAATGCGTCGATCACTGCGTGCAGCAGCACATCCGCATCACTGTGCCCGTCGAGTCCAAAGTCGGCGTCTGTGAGATGGACGCCGCCGATAATGAGGGGTCGTCCTGCAATCGTGCGATGGATATCGTGGCCTTCGCCGATGCGTAGACGGGAAGGCTTCAACTTGTCATTGGTCATCAGCGATTTCCGAAGAGAACAATTTGTGATCCGTTCGGCAATCTGTGCCGGAGTACCTGGACTGCACGCTGCACACGGTCTTCCAAATCCACCCATTTTACCAGTTCAAACATGGCTCTCCGAGTCTGCCGTTGACTCAAAAAGGAGGTCTGCCGTACGGTTCGACGAATCCTGGTCCACGGAGACTACTGAAAATCGGTCCGATTCACGACGGAAAATTCGATCGTTTGGTCCCTTTACGAAAATGTCCCTATGCAACAAGCAACAGCACTTGCTGCGGCAACGCTCATATTGTTGCTTCCGGGCTGCGCGCTGTTTCAGTTGCCAGGAGTTGCATCAAAGAACGTGGACTCGCCTCGAGAATGGTTCGGGAACAAGGCGAAAGTGGACAACGGCCCCACACTCAACACCGCACGGCTGGAAGCCAGTATTGTGACAAGGCCGGCAAATGATGAGCTAATTCGTCGGGATGTTTGGCTGGAATTGGATGAGAGCGGTCTCATGCCACCGGATCGGCGACAGCGGCTGAACCGAAGCGGATTTCGAGTCGCGGTCGCTGGTGGAACAGCTCCGTGGCCTCTTCAGAGTCTGGCACGAGAAGCCTTGGCGGCTTTGCGATCCACCGAAGGACAGGCGTCGCCGGATTCACACATGAATGATCAGTTCAGTGCGATGGGACCGGCCTTCAGCGTGATGCAGAACAGCAGGAGTCTCATTGAGGTTCAAAGCCAGCTCGACTCATCTCTATTGCCACTCAAAGAACTTCCGGAACTCGCAATCCTGCGCGATCAATCCGGGTTGCGGTGCGTCATGGAAGTGTCAGTCAAGGAACTCACAAACGAGATGGTTCTGCTGAGCGTGCTGCCTCAGATTCACATCGGAGCCAACACGACACGCCTCAGCATCAGCGGGTCGATGGAACAACTTCCCGTGCGGCAGAACATTGTGCCGCTGTACGACCAGCAGTTCACCGTCCGGCTGCACACAGGAGACATTGTCGTCATCGGTCAACAACGATCCGAAACATGGAACTCGGGCCGGTTGTTCTTTGAACCTCTCTCCGGCAGCGCTGCGACCGAACGGCTGTTGATGATTCGCCTGGCGGGCGTGGATCAGATGAAGGGGCAGAGTGATTCGTCATTCCGGCTGGGCGCTTATGACAAATAGTGAACATCGGGTTCCAGATTCAACCCAATCATCACCGCCGTTATTGCATCTGGTCCTGTACCAGCCTGAGATCCCCCAGAACACCGGCAACATTGGTCGAACCTGCGTCGCGATCAGTGCCAAGTTGTGGCTCATTCGACCGTTAGGATTTCGCGTCGATGATCGGTCGCTGAAACGAGCAGGCATGGACTATTGGCAACACCTCGACTGGGAAATTGCTGACAGTTGGGATGATGTGCAAAAGAGCCTGCCGGATTCGCACGTCTGGTGCCTGACAAAATCAGCGACAAGGCTTGTCTGGGAGGCTACATTTCGTGTTGGCGACATACTGCTCTTTGGCAGCGAATCCCGAGGGCTTCCCAGTTCGATCCTGAACGAGAACCCCGCGCGCAATCTCAAACTGCCCATGAGCGATCTTGTGCGCAGCCTGAATCTTGCGAGTACCGCGAACACCGTTGCGTACGAAGCCGTGCGGCAGCTGGGGGGGTTGAGGTCGTAAGATGTGGTTGCCAGGTTGCCCTGCTTTTCCGTAGGATGGACATTCAACTCCGTCGAAAGACGAGAAAACGAAGTCAAATCAGTAGTTGGCTGTACTGCCAGCGTTTTTCCAGATGCAGCAGATTTTGGCACGCGGACTCGGACATGAATGTCCAAGCTACAGGAATCGCAGAGTTGAATCACGCTGATCTTTACCAGAAAAAAAACGCCGCAGCGTATTTTGCTGCGGCGTTTTTTGTTTTTCAGGATAGCGATACCGGAATCAGGCGACGTCGAAGACTTCGACAGTTTCTTCGGCCAATTCATCATCGACGAACAAGTTGCCGACGCTGCCGGGACCATGATCATAACAGTCGTCTGTATGCCAAAGGGGCAGGCCAGCGGCATAACGGGCGGCGAGCATCATCACTTTTTCTTCTGAGCCAGGTTTGGCGGCCGTTGGGGCGGCAGGGTCTACACCAAGCGATCGCAGTTCTTCTTCAAATCCAGCATCCAGATCGCTGAGGAATTCATATCCCTCAATTTCTGACAGTGATTCGAGTCCTGATTCCATTTCCACATAATAAATCGACATTCAGCAGCTCCAGTGGGGGGCAAACCTGTTGCACAAATCTGTTCATTATTTCGTTTCCTCCTTCCCTGAAGTACTTGCCGCGTCTGGATTTGCTCTCATCAGTCTGTCGCGGCAATCAGCTCTTTTGACAGAACGGTGACAGTCTCAAAGTCCAAATTCGACAACAAGTTGTTCCGAATCCATCCGGAGGGGGATTCTTGATTCTGCGATGCCGAATGTCAACAAAAATTCATATTCACTGCCGTCGATTCCACCGAACCGAGGATTCCGCGTTCCGCGCACGGCTTTCTTTCGCGGCAATTCAAAGTGAGTATCTGCGCAAACCGCCTATTTTCGCTACTGGATCACGAATCTGCACAGTTTTTTCCCGATAGAATTTGAATACATTCTCAGCAACGATGGACGCGCACTTTTCAACGTTGTTCGATTGAGAAACCAACTTTATGGGGCAGAACTGGTACACGCAGGACATTTCACCATGTCCTCCGAAGCGAACCAGTTACGTTTGGGTCTGGTTGCTCGGCGGCTGCGTCGTCTTTTTTGGACTGATTGCGGCAGCCGTATTGTTCGTGGCATCGCAAATTCCGCCAGGCAAAGGTTTCGGGGAATGGCTGGCCCAATCGGCGAGTCCTGACGACAGTCAGATCATTGAATTCCGCAAATCAGCCGCTGCGGAGCGACTTGTGTCTGCAAAAGCCGCCTATGCCGCAGACCGGATTGCATCCGACGATGTGTCCCAGGAAGACATTGCGGCCATTGAATCCTTCCTGCAGGAATTGACCACCGTGATCCAGGCAGGCGACGATGACTTCCGAAAGACTGCAGGCAGCACTGCAGACGGTTCAGGACAACGTCACTGTTGAAGATCTGACCAGCTTGCTGACTCACACTGAACAACAAATGATCACGAGTTTGCCTGCGTCGAACAAGCGTTCGCAGGATGCGGCAGAATACACTCTGGAGGTGAAATCGCTGTTCGCCAGAATCGTCGCGGCATTGCTGGACGACAACACAACAGTTGTGAACATCGGTATTGAGACCGCACCCATGTCTGTCGCCTTGCAGACCTTTCTCGCCAGTGGCGCGACAGACGATCTTCCAGCTGCCGTGAGCTACACAATTCCGAGTGCCGAACCACTGATGTCGGCGATGAGTACGGCTGGCGGAGCTCGATTACGCGCGCTGCGGAAGCGGCTGAGCGAGATTCAGGACGGTGCTGAAAGGCCAAAGATTCGGCTGTCGGGCGGGATTATTCTCCGCGCGGGTATGGGTGAGAGAATTGGCGAGCGGCATGCGTCAGCTTGCCGGTACCAGAACGAGGTACTGGAGGGCTCACGCCGCTCCGCTCGCCGGACTCATTTCTGGCCGCGCGAAGGAGATATCGTTGTAGCCGGAATCATTCCGTCGCTGGTGGGGTCGGTTTGGGGCGATTCGGGCATGGGTTCTGGAATGGCAGTTGACCACCACGCCAGGCACCTTTCGCTTCGTGTTCCAGTTCTGCATACTTCCGCGCGAGTTCCAAAACTGCGTCGTCGCTCTGATCGACGTACAGCGACAGCCAATCACCTTTGAAATCCTTCTTTGCGACTCGAATGCCGGCTGCCAATCGTCCGCGATGATCGCCACCGGCACAGTCAGCGGCAACGAGCGCTGCCATCAGCCGGTCGGTCAGAGTTCCTTCCGTGTCTTCATAGGCCGCCGCCATGGCAACGACGACACTGCGTCCGGTGAGCGTGTTTCCCTGACAACAATAGAATCGCCCAGTCATCGCGCCCCAATAACGGCTGTCAATTCCGGCGTTTGTCGGATTGTGGATGGCCGTTCGTCCCTGCATGTCGATAATTGCCAACTGCCGCTGTTCAGCGTCCTTGTCGTCGTGCAGCAATTCGCGGATGACTGCCTCCGGGCTCTGTCCCTGCTGCAGCATGTCCAGGGCAGGCTCGCCCCATTTCGGAACATGATAATGCTGTGTACAGAATGCACCGACGTCAGCTCGAACATAAGGGACAACTCGGCCAACCGCCGGATACTTGCTGGCAACGGCTGCGCCGCAGACACCGCTCTCCGGATCGACCGCAATAATCGAAAACGTGGCCGTGATTTCCGGCTTACCCGCTATGATTCCGTCCGCCGGAGTGGCACCTCGCACAACGCCCGGCAACGTCACACCAGCGATCAAAAGCGAACCCGCTCGCAGAAAGTCCCGACGGCTTGCCCCGTCCAAGAAATCGCCATGAATGCCCGACCGATTCAACATCGCAGTTACTTCCTTTACTCCACAAATCTGTTCCACCGGGCGTCCCAGGCCGCCGGAGCCACTCCGTTGAATGTACCAAAATAGTGCCTTCGAAACCATGAAGTGACCCACTGCTGCACGGCTGGCCAGTTTGTGAATTTGTAGGGCGTGATAAGCCCCAGCGCAGGCACACAATGTCTGTGATTCGGTGTGCCCGCGCGTTGCTTGTCACACCCTACAAGTTGCGCATGGCCAATAACTGGCAGACCGTGCGCACTGATGCACATCTGGATCCCGGAACAAGCAGCCCGTCACCGATGAGCGTGCCGGCGTCGTCCATCCGCGTTTCGGTAAGCCCGATGTGACAGCCATGCCGGTGGCGAGCGAGCTGCCTCGTCCAGCCTTG
>Ga0105047_10020263_pt1 | contig 10226 bp, 7 predicted proteins | sample MAT04_FD_78384 | JGI IMG/M metagenome (GOLD analysis project Ga0105047, IMG submission 78384) | Freshwater microbial communities from Lake Fryxell liftoff mats and glacier meltwater in Antarctica - MAT-04 (megahit assembly) | ecosystem: Environmental > Aquatic > Freshwater > Ice > Liftoff... | reverse complement strand
GAAGCCGCCGGCACTAAGTGGAACTTCCTGAAGTTCAAACCAGGACTTGTCGGTGGGCATTGCATCGGCGTCGATCCCTACTACCTGACCCACAAGGCCGACATGCTGGGCTATCACCCGCAGGTCATCCTGGCAGGGCGGCGCATCAACGACGGCATGGCCAAGTTCGTGGCCGAGCAGACCATCAAGCAGATGATCGCCTCGGGCAGCTACATCAAGGGCGCACGTGTCAACGTGCTGGGCTTGACTTTCAAGGAAGACTGCGGCGACCTGCGCAATTCCAAGGTCATCGACATCATCAGGGAACTGCGCGCCTACGGCGTGGAGGTCTTCGTGAGCGACCCACAGGCCGAAGCCGAAGAGGCGCTGCACGAATATGGTGTGGAGCTGGTGCCATGGGATGAGTTGCCGCGCGCCGACGCCATCGTGGCTGCCGTTGCCCACCGTGAATTCGCCGCGCTCTCGGTTGAGGATCTGGGCCGCAAGCTCGTGAAGGGCGGTGCTTTCATCGACGTGAAGGCGGCCTTCGATCCCAAGGCCTTGCGCGACGCCGGTATGCGGCTGTGGCGTCTGTGAAGGCGGGGCGCGCCTACTCTCGAAGCCTCGGGCCGCGGTGAATCTGTCTGCAGTAGTGGACGGGCGCCCGCTTGTGCTGCACGTCGTCTATCGCTTCGACACGGGTGGCCTCGAGAACGGAATCGTGAACCTCATCAATCACATGCCCGGCACTGCCTATCGACACACCGTGGTGGCACTGACAGAGGTCGTGCCGGCCTTCAGCCGACGAATCCAGCGCAACGACGTCACCTATGTCTCGTTGCACAAGCCGCCTGGGCATGGTCTGTGGATGTACCCGCGGCTGGTCAGGCTCTTCCGGCAGATGAAGCCAGCCATCGTCCACACGCGCAACCTTGCTGCGCTCGAGTGCCAGGTGCCCGCCTGGTTTGCGGGAGTACCGGTGCGCATACACGGCGAACATGGGCGCGACGTCGGCGACCTCGACGGCACCAGCCGAAAATACCGTTGGTTGCGCCGTTGTTACCGGCCCTTCGTGCACCACTACATCGCTTTGTCGCGTGACCTCGCAGCCTATCTCTCGCAGTGGGTCGGCCTGCCGGCGAGTCGAGTCACGCTGGCCTGCAATGGTGTCGATACCAAACGCTTCCACCCTGCCGCCCCCGGCCCACAGGCCATTGCCGGGTGCCCGTTTGCGGCGCCTGCCCATTGGCTGGTGGGTACCGTCGGTCGCATGCAGACGGTGAAGAACCAGGTCCTGCTGGCGCGTGCCTTCGTTCGCGTGTTCGAAATCGCGCCTGAACTTCGCGAGCGTCTGCGCCTCGTCATGGTCGGCGACGGCCCACTGCGCGCCGAGGCCGAGGCCGTCTTGTGCGCGGCTGGCGCAGAGAACCTGGCCTGGCTGCCGGGCGAGCGTGACGACGTGCCGGAAGTCATGCGCGGTCTGGATTGCTTCGTCCTGCCGTCGCTGGCGGAGGGCATCTCCAATACCATCCTGGAAGCCATGGCCTGCGGCTTGCCCGTGATCGCCACGGACGTTGGCGGCAACGCGGAACTCGTGCGTCATGACGTCACCGGCGAAATCGTTCGGGTGGCCGACGTCGAGGCCCTTGCCGCCAGCCTGGTGCGGCTCGCGCGCGATCCTGGACGGGCTGCATCCATGGGCCGGGCCGGGCGTGCCGATGCCGAGCAGAAGTTCAGCATGGAAGCCATGGTCGACATCTACAAAGGCGTTTACGACCGGCAGTTGGGCGCACTTCGCACCCGCAGGGCCTGAGACTCACCCATCATGTGCGGCATCACCGGCATCTTCGACACACGTTTCGACCGTCAGGTCGACCGCGCCGTGCTCGCGCGCATGAACGACGCCCAGTTCCACCGCGGCCCCGACGAAGGCAGCGTTCATCTGGAGCCGGGTCTGGGCTTCGGCCATCGGCGGCTGTCGATCATCGACGTCGCCACCGGTCAGCAGCCGCTCTTCAATGAAGACGGCACTGTGGTCATCGTCTTCAATGGCGAGATCTACAACTACCAGGACCTGATGCCCGAGCTGCAGGCGCTGGGCCATGTCTTCCACACCAAGAGCGACACCGAAGTCATTGTTCACGCCTGGGAGGCCTGGGGCCCAGCCTGCGTGCAGCGGCTGCGGGGCATGTTCGCCTTCGCGCTGTGGGACCGCAACCGCAAGACGCTGTTCATGGCGCGCGACCGCCTCGGCGTCAAGCCCATGTTCTACGGCACGCTGGACGACGGCATGCTGCTCTTCGGCTCCGAGCTCAAGTCACTGCTGGCCTACACCGGCGCCGGTGGTGGTCTGAAGCGCGAGGTCGATCCGCTGGCCATCGAAGAGTACTTCGCGCTCGGCTACGTGGCCGAACCGCGCACGATCTTCCGTCAGGCGAAGAAGCTGCCGCCGGGGCACACGCTGCTGTGGCGCCGTGGTGAACCCGAACCCCAGCCGCAGCCCTTCTGGGATGTGCGCTTCACGCTCGACAACCCCATCAGCGCGGAAGACGCCTGCGTCGAACTGCGCGAACGCCTGCGCGAGTCTGTCCGCCTGCGCATGATCTCGGAAGTGCCGCTGGGCGCCTTTCTCTCGGGTGGCGTCGACAGCAGCGCCGTGGTGGCGGTGATGGCAGGTCTGCAGGACAGCCCGGTGCGCACCTGTTCCATCGGCTTCGACGACCCGCAATTCAACGAGTCGGCCTTCGCGCAGACGGTGGCCGACCGTTACCGAACCGACCACCACCTGGAAACGGTGGGCAGCGACGACTTCGATCTCGTCGACACGCTGGCGCACCTGTACGACGAGCCGTACGCCGACAGTTCAGCCATCCCCACGTATCGCGTCTGTCAACTCGCGCGCAAGCGCGTCACGGTGGCCTTGTCGGGCGACGGCGGCGACGAGACTTTTGGCGGCTACCGCCGCTACCGCATGCACCTGATGGAAGAGCGCCTTCGCGGTGCCCTGCCGGCCGGCTTGCGGCGCCCGCTGTTCGGCGCGCTCGGCCGCGTCTACCCCAAGGCCGACTGGGCGCCACGCATGTTTCGCGCCAAGACCACCTTCGAGGGCATGGCGCGCAGTTCGGTGGAGGCCTACTTCCACTCCGTCTCGATCCTGCGCGGGCCGCAACGTCGCCAGCTCTTCAGCCCGGCGCTGCGCAGCGCGCTAGGTGGCTACGACTCACAGCATGTCTTCGAGCGCCATGCCGCGAACGCCGGTACCGACGACCCCTTGGCCCTGATCCAGTACCTCGACCTCAAGACCTATCTGGTCGGCGACATCAACACCAAGGTCGACCGCGCCAGCATGGCCCACTCACTGGAAGTGCGCGAACCGCTGATGGACCACCCGCTGGTCGAGTGGCTGGCCACGCTGCCCTCGGGTCTGAAGGTGCGGGGGCAGGAGGGCAAGTACCTGCTCAAGAAGGCGATGGAGCCGGCGCTGCCGCACGACATCCTGTACCGCCCGAAGATGGGTTTCGCGGTGCCGTTGGCGCGCTGGTTCCGCGGCCCGCTGCGCGAGCGCGTGCGCAGCGCGGTGCTGGGCGAGCGGCTGCTTTCCACCGGCTGGTTCAACGAAGCCTGCCTGCGCCAGTTGGTGGACTCCCACCAGAGTGGTGCCAGAGACAACAGTTCACCGCTGTGGTCGCTGCTGATGTTCGAAGCCTTCCTGCGCAACAGCATCGACGGCGCCGCGACGCCGCCGATACCGGCCATGCCCACCGCCGCCGAGGCCACGGCCTGATGCGCGTACTGCATGTGCTGGACCACTCCATCCCGCTGCACAGTGGGTACACGTTCCGCACGCTTGCCATCCTGCGCGAGCAGCAGCGCATGGGCTGGCAGACGCTGCAGCTCACGACGCCCAAGCAGGGCTCGGGCCCGCTGCGCGAGGAAACCGTGGACGGGCTGAAACTGCACCGCACACCCAGCGCCCCCGGCGCCGGCCTGCTGGCACAGATGCGGCTGACTGCCGCACGCATCGCCGAGCTGGTGCGAAACGAAAAGCCCGATCTGATCCACGCCCACTCGCCAGTCCTCAACGTGCTGCCGGCGCTGTGGGTCCGCCTGTCGCAGCGCGTTCCCGTCGTCTACGAAATGCGCGCCTCGTGGGAAGACGCCGCTGTGGACCATGGCACGACCACCGAAGGCAGCACACGTTACCGCCTCAGCCGCGCGCTCGAGACCTTCGGGCTCAGGCAGGCCGACCAGGTCACCACCATCTGCGAAGGCTTGCGCGGCGACATCGCCGCGCGTGGCATTGCGGCCGAGAAGATCACCGTCATCCCCAACGCCGTCGACGTCGCGAGCTTCAGGTTCGGCGTGCCACCGGACGCCGAACTGCAGCACAAGCTGGGCCTGCAGGGGGCCACGGTCATCGGTTTCGCCGGCAGCTTCTACGGCTACGAGGGCCTGCACCTGCTGGTGGATGCCGTGCGCCTGATGCGGCCGCGGCACCCCAAGCTGCGCCTGCTTCTCGTGGGCGGTGGCCCGCAGGAAGACGCCTTGAAGGCGCAGGTGGCCAGGAACGGACTGCAGGACATGGTCATCTTCACCGGCCGTGTGCCGCACGACCAGGTACAGCGCTACTACGAACTGATCGACGTGCTGGCCTACCCGCGCCTGCCGATACGCCTGACCGAGCTCGTCACGCCGCTCAAGCCACTGGAAGCCATGGCCCAGGGCCGTGTCTTCGTGGCCAGCAACGTTGGCGGCCACAGAGAGCTGGTGCGCCATGGCGAAACCGGCTACCTGTGCCCGGCCGGCGATGCCGTCGCGCTGGAGCAGGGGCTCGAAGCGGCCCTGGCGAAACGCGAGCAGTGGCCGCAGATTCGAGCCCAGGCGCGCCGCTTCGTCGAGCAAGAGCGCACCTGGACCAACAGCGTGGCCCGGTATGCCGAGGTTTACCGTCGCGCGCTGGCCGGCCGCGGCCGCGCCGTTCCCGCACTGCCGGTCTGACGCCATGTGCGGCATCCACGGCCTCATCCACCTCGACGGTCAACCGGTGCAGCCGCGGCTGCTGTCGGCCATGGGCGACGTGACAGCCCACCGCGGGCCCGACGACGAAGGCATGCACATCGACGGCGCCGCCGGCATCGCCATGCGGCGCCTGTCGATCATCGACCTGGCCGGTGGCCACCAGCCCTTGAGCAACCACGAAGGCACGCTGTGGCTGGTGTGCAACGGCGAGATCTACAACTACCGCGAACTGCGCGCCGAATTGCAGGCCCAGGGCCACCGTTTCAAGACCGACTCCGACAGCGAAGTGCTGCTGCACGGCTACGCGCAGGAGGGCGATGCCTTCGTGCACCGGCTCAACGGCATGTTCGACTTCGCGCTGTGGGACGCCCGCCGGCAGCGCCTGCTGATCGGGCGCGACCGCCTGGGCGTCAAGCCGCTGTACGTGGCGCAGAGCGAGCGGCGCCTGGCCTTCGCCACCGAAGCCAAGGCCCTGCTGCAGTTGCCCGGCATGGCCACCGAGCTCAACCGCGACGTGCTGGCCGACTACCTGCACCTGGGCTACGTGCCAGCGCCGCACAGCATCTTCGCCGGCATCCGCAAGCTGCCACCGGCCACGCTGCTGGCCGTGGAAGGCGGCCAGGTGCGCGAATGGCGCTACTGGCAGCTGCCTGCGCACACCGACCATTCGCGCACCGACGCGCAATGGGTCGAGCAAGTACGCGCCGGCATCGACCGCGCGGTGCGCATGCAGATGGTCAGCGACGTGCCCATCGGCGCCTTCCTCTCGGGCGGCGTCGACTCCAGCGCCGTCGTCGCGGCGATGGCCCGGCACTCGTCGGGGCCGATCCGCACCTACGCCATCGGCTTCGAAGGCGGCGCGGCCGAGCAGCTGTACAACGAACTGCCCTATGCGCGGCAGGTAGCCCAGCTTTTCGGCACCGAGCACCACGAAATCGTCGTCAAGCCCGACGTGGTCGGCCTGCTGCCCAAGCTGGTCTGGCACATGGACGAGCCGCTGGCCGACTCGGCCTTCATCACCACCTACCTGGTCTCGGAGTTTGCGCGCAAGGACGTCAAGGTCATCCTCTCCGGCGTTGGCGGCGACGAACTCTTCGGCGGCTACCGCCGCTACCTGGGCGGCCACTACGCGCGGCGCTTTGCTGCGCTGCCGGGCTGGGCGCGCCGTGCGGCTTCGATGGCCGCGCGGCGCCTGCCGGCCGACCGCCACAACAAGTGGCTCAACGTGGCCCGCCTGGCCAAGGGTTTCATCGCCAGTGCCGAGATGGGCGCCGACGAGCGTTATCGCAGCTACCTGCAGGTGGTGTCGCGCGAGACGGTTGCGGCGCTGTTGCTGGCCGAGCCGCCCGCGGGCGCCGACGCGCTGACGCAGGCCTTCGCAATGGCCAAGTCCGATGACGAGTTGAACCGCCTGTTCGCGGTGGATGCCGAAACACAGTTACCCGACGACCTGCTCATGCTCACCGACAAGATGAGCATGGCCGTCTCGCTGGAATGCCGCGTGCCGCTGCTCGACCACGAACTGGTGGAGATGGCCGCCGCCATTCCGGCCGCGGCCAAGGTGCGCGGCGGCCAGCTCAAGCACCTGATGAAGGCAGCGCTGGCCGACGTGCTGCCGCCAGACATCCTGCACCGCAAGAAGCGTGGTTTCGGCACGCCCATGGGCGCCTGGCTCAAGCGTGAACTGGCACCCGTGCTGCGCGAACTGCTGTCGCCCCAGGTCGTGCGTCATCGTGGCCTGTTCAATCCCGCGGTGGTGAGCAGCCTGGTGGCCGACCACGAAGCCAGCCGCGCCGACGGCACCGACGTGCTGCTGGCGTTGTTGAACCTCGAGGTCTGGTCGCGCATCTACCTCGACCGCCGCTCGCACGAAGACGTGGCCGACGAACTGCACCGCCTGGCCGGGCAGCCCCTGAAGGCCGCCGCATGAACATCCTCTACCTCTGCCACCGTTTCCCCTACCCGCCCAAACGTGGCGGCAAGATCCGGCCCTTCAACATGATCCGGCACCTGCAGGCCGCGGGCCATCAGGTCACCGTTTGTTCGCTGGCCCGCTCGGCGGCCGAGGCTGAGGAAGGGCGCGGCATTGCCCCGCACTGCACGGCCTTCCACATGGGCCGCGTGCAGGAACCGCTGCAGTTCGCGCGCATGATCGTGCGCCTGCCGCTCGGCACGCCGTCGTCGATGGGCTATTTCTACTCGGGTGAGCTGGCCGCGAAAGTGCGACAACTGCTGGCAGCACAGCGCTGGGACCTGATCTTCGTGCACTGCTCGTCGGTGGCGCAATACGTTGAACACGTGAGCGGCATACCCAAGATCCTGGACTTCGGCGACATGGACTCGCAGAAGTGGCTGGAATACGCCCACTACAAGCGCTTCCCGCTCAGCCTGGGCTACACGCTGGAAGGCAGCAAGATGCTGCGGGCCGAAAAGCGCCTGGCGCGCCGCTTCGACCTGTGCACCGCCACCACCCGCGCCGAATGGCAGACGCTCGAGGGCTACGGCACCGGTGCCGCCACAGACTGGTTCCCCAACGGTGTCGACGCGCAGTTCTTCAGCCCCACCGACGGCAGCTACGACGCCGACACCGTCAGCTTCATCGGCCGCATGGATTACTACCCCAACCAGGAATGCATGCAGCGCTTCTGCGCCCAGGTCTGGCCGCTGCTGCGCCAGCAGCGGCCGCAGATGAAGCTGCTGATCGTCGGGGCCGACCCGTCGGCGGCCATGCAGGCGCTGGGCAAGCTGCCCGGCGTCACCGTTACCGGCTCGGTGCCTGATGTGCGGCCCTATATCCGCGGCTCGGCACTGATGGTGGCCCCGCTGGCCATTGCCCGCGGCACGCAGAACAAGATCCTCGAAGCCATGGCCATGGGCGTGCCCGTGGTCACCAGCACCGCGGCCGCCGGCGGTGTCGACGCCGAGTCCGAACGCCACCTGCTGGTGGCTGACACGCCGCAGGACATCGCCGCCGCAGTGCTGCGCGTCACCGGCAACCCGGCCGAGCGCCAGCGCCTGGCCGTGGCCGGGCGTGAGCGAATGCTCAGCCACCACGCCTGGCCGCGGTCGATGCAGCGTCTTGACGGCATCATCGAAGGTTGTGTGCGCAGCCACGCGCAGCGCAGCCCCCAGACTCAGCGGACCCCAGCATGAAGATCAGCATATTCGGCCTTGGCTACGTCGGCGCGGTGTCGCTGGCCTGCCTGGCGCGTGACGGCCACCAGGTCATCGGCGTCGACATCGACAAGACCAAGCTCGAACTCATCGCCGCCGGCAAGACGCCCGTGGTGGAAGAGGGCATGGTCGACCTCATGCAGGGCGTGGCGGCCAGCGGCCGCGTCACCGTCACCACAGACACCCGGGCCGCGGTGCTGGGCAGCGAGATCAGCCTGGTATGTGTGGGCACGCCCTCGGCAGCCAACGGCAGCCAGGACCAGGGCGCCATCCTGCGCTTGGCCGCACAACTGGGCCAGGCGCTGGCGCAGAAGTCCGAACCCCATGTGGTGGTGTTCCGCTCGACCGTCGTGCCGGGCACGGTGGAAGACGTGCTGCGCCCGATCGTCGAGCGTGAATCGGGCAAGAAGGACGGTGTCGACTTCTTCCTGTGCTTCCAGCCCGAGTTCCTGCGCGAAGGCAGCTCCATCCGCGACTACGACAAACCACCCTTCACCATCATCGGCTGCAACCACGAGGCCGCCGCCGAGCGGCTGCAGGCGCTGTTCGGCCACCTGCCGTGCAAGTTCCTGCGCACCTCGGTGCGGGCGGCCGAGATGATGAAGTACACCTGCAACAACTTCCACGCGCTGAAGATCACCTTCGCCAACGAAACCGCCCGCATCTGCGACGCGCTGGGCGTGGACCCCTTCGAGGTAATGGACCTGGTGTGCCAGGACACCCAGCTCAACATCTCGCGCGCCTACCTCACGCCCGGCTTCGCCTTCGGCGGTTCCTGCCTGCCCAAGGACCTGCGCGCCACTTCCTACCTGGCCAAAGTCAATGACGTCGAACTGCCCATGCTCGACGCCGTGCTGCGCTCCAACCGCAGCCACCTCGACCTGGCGCTGAACAAGCTGCTGGCCACCGGCAAGCGCAAGGTCGGCTTCATTGGCCTGTCGTTCAAGACCGGAACCGATGACTTGCGCGAGAGCCCGCTGGTCACGCTGGCCGAGCAGGTCATCGGCAAGGGCCTGCAACTGCGCGTCTACGACCCCGACGTGCACCTGGCGCAATTGATCGGTGCCAACCGCGCCTACATCGAGAAGCACCTGCCGCACATCGGTCAGGTGCTCGAACGCGATATCGACGTGGTCATCGACGCTTCCGAAGTGCTGGTCGTCGGCCTGAACACGCCCGAGGTGGCCGCGCGCCTGGCGTCCCGGTGCCGTGCCGACCAGACCCTGCTCGATCTCGTCAATTTGTCCGGCCGCGACACCTTCGCGGCCGAGGTCGTCGGCCTGTGCTGGCAGTAGGCGCCATGTGGCGGCGGGGTGGGTGAAATGACGGCACTTTCGGAGAGGCTGCTGCAGCGCTACTACGGCGACAGCGAACATCCTTATCGCAGCTACGAGATCGAGGTGAACCGGCTGCTGACGAGCGGCGGCACCTTGCTCGACGCCGGCTGCGGCCGCACGGTGCCCGTGCTGAAGAAATATCTGGGGCGCGCCGGGCGGCTGATCGGGGTGGAACTGGTGGACTTCACCGACGTGCCGGCCGGCATCGAGACCTACAACGCCGACCTCGCCAAGCTGCCACTGCCCGACGCCTGTGTCGACCTCATCATGTCGCGCAGTGTGTTCGAGCACCTGGCCGACCCCGACGCGGTCTACCGCGAGTTCGCGCGTGTGCTCAAGCCGGGCGGCGCGGTGGTCTTCCTCACGGCCAACATGTGGGACTACGGCACGCTGGTGGCGCGCATGGTGCCCAACCGTTTCCATGCATCCATCGTGCGCACCGTCGAAGGCCGTGCCGATGAAGACACCTTTCCGACGCAGTACAAGACGAACACGCCCGGCGCAGTACGCCGTCTGGCGGCCCAGTCCGGCCTGAAGGTCGAGGCTTTCCGCTACCTGAGCCAGTATCCAAACTACCTGCTGTTCAACGGTGCGCTCTTCTTCATCGGCATGTGCTACGAGAAGCTCATCAACCGTTTCGAGGCGTTGCGTATTTTGCGCGGGTGGGTCCTGGTCACGCTGCGCAAGCCGGTGGCCTGAAACCGGGGCACCGTGAAG
>Ga0105047_10020262_pt1 | contig 10226 bp, 9 predicted proteins | sample MAT04_FD_78384 | JGI IMG/M metagenome (GOLD analysis project Ga0105047, IMG submission 78384) | Freshwater microbial communities from Lake Fryxell liftoff mats and glacier meltwater in Antarctica - MAT-04 (megahit assembly) | ecosystem: Environmental > Aquatic > Freshwater > Ice > Liftoff... | reverse complement strand
GCAGGTGAGCGAGCCAGGCTCGCCACCCCCTCTTTGCAAACCGTTCACTCGAGCGTGACTCGGTCGTCGATGAGGCGATCGCGTACATATCCCCCCCTTGGATCCAGATGAAAATGGGCAGCATCCAACTGGAACTCCATATCTACACTGCTGCGGCCAGAACGATTCTTCTCAATACTCAGGACGACCCAGTTGCGCATGGCCTCCGCTTGCACTGGGTTGTATACAATATGCTCGCGTGACACGATATGATGTTTGTTATTGAGCACGACGCCAATATCCGCTTCGTATTGGATGGCCGAACTGCCACGCATATCATGCAAACGCATCCTCTTTGATTGTAATCCTGTTCGATCGGCTGCCGCAACGGCCAAAATACGGATTCCTGCGCTCATTGCTAGTTCTTTTAGCCCTTGCGCCAGGTACGTCGTGACCTCGCTCTCGTGCATCACGGTCCCGAAGTCGACTGGAATCTTTTGCAAATAATCTACGACCAGCAGTACCCGCGCCCCTGAAATTGTCAAGCGCCTGACCCACAGCCGGATCTGTTCCAGCGTCGTCTGCACACCGCTTGCCTTTACTAGATGCAGCCGCTGGGCATAACGGCCGATGTTGGCAAGCATCGGTGCATATACAGGGTCGACGCTCAGCCGCTCGATCAGCCCAGCATGCGGCGCCGACTCGACCATGAGGGCGTTGATACGCCGAAAGGTCAACGCCGCATCCCCAAGGCCGTGCTCGGCACTCTCCATGCACAACAATCGCGTCATCATATGCGCGCGGTCGTGCTCGTAGCAGATATACATTACATTGCACGTCGGATCGGCGGCGGCGACATTGCGCGCCAGTTGTAGCGCAAAAATGGTCTTGCCGACACCCGACGGTCCACCCACAATAAACAAGTCACCAAGCCGCAAACCGCCGTTGAGCACCTCGTCAAGCGGCGAAAAACCAGTCGGCGTCGGCTGCAAATGACCGACCTGGCCCTCGGCTACCTGGCGGCTGACGGCAGCCATCACCTCGGCCAGGGTCGAGGCGCCCGTCAACTCGTTGTACATGCTATTGCCGGTCAACAAAGCCGCTGTCATGGCACATCACCGCCGGAATCGATTTGGCTCGGTTGGCATGAAGGTCGATGGTTGAATATAAAGGCCCGCACTCTCCAACTTGTCGTAGAATTTGGGGCGTACGCCGGTCGGCGTAAAATAGCCCTGCACCTTGCCGTTTTCAACCGTCGTTTGCACAAACTGGAAGATATCCTGCATGACGATGGTGTCGCCTTCCATCCCTTGCACTTCAGAGATCTGCACGACCTTTCGTGTACCATCCACGAGGCGCGATAGATGCACAACCAAGTCAAACGCCGATGCGATTTGCTCGCGAATCGCCCGCAAGGGCAGTTCCATGCCGGCCATCAGCACCATTGTCTCGACACGACGTAAGGTGTCACGCGCGTTGTTAGAGTGGACGGTCGTCAGCGAACCATCGTGGCCGGTGTTCATGGCCTGCAACATATCCAGCGCCTCACCACCGCGCACTTCACCAACCACGATACGGTCGGGACGCATACGCAGCGCATTGATGACAAGCTGGCGAATACTGATGTGCCCTTTGCCTTCCACGTTCGCCGGCCGTGCCTCCAGGCGCACCACATGGCGCTGTTGCAGACGCAACTCGGCGGCATCTTCGATCGTGACGATCCGATCTCCCTCTGGGATGTACGATGAGAGCGCATTGAGCACCGTCGTCTTGCCGGTGCCGGTGCCGCCCGACACGACCACGTTCAGCTTGGCCGTCACGCAGGCCTTCAGAAATTCACCGATGCCGGGCGTAAAAGCGCCCTTCTTGATCAGTTCTTCGGGCGATAAGGCGTGTTTGGGGAACTTACGAATACTGACCGTTGGACCGTCCAGCGCCAGCGGTGGGATAATGACGTTGACACGCGAGCCGTCTGGCAAGCGTGCATCGACCATGGGGCTGCTCTCGTCGACACGCCGGCCTAACGGCGCCACAATGCGTTCGACCACATGCATGACGTCGTCGTTGTCGCGGAACTTCACTTCGCTCTCTTCCAGCTTGCCGTTGCGTTCGACAAATACATGCTGTGGCCCGTTGACCAAGATCTCGGTAATGGAGTCGTCGTGCAGCAACGTTTCGAGCGGCCCTAGCCCAAGGATGTCAGCCATCACCATATCGAAGATGTCGTTGCGCTCGATACGGCTCAACGGCAATCCAAGGTCAGCCACTGTTTCGTTGAAGATACGCTCGACAACGCGGCGCACCTCAGCCGTATCGCTGCGCGTCATGCCCGGGTTCAACTCGGCCAGCAGCCGCTGTTGGATGCGGTCGCGCATCAACGCATAGGAGGCGGTAGCGCCGCGCTCGCCAGGCAATCGGGGCGGCTTTGCACCAGGTAGTGTGTCGGATGGTCGCTTCAGATTCAACATAAGAGTTCCGCCTCCTGCGCCTGGGTCACTTCACCCAGATCGGATCATATTCAGGCCATGGCACATTGCTGATATTCGTGATGTTCTGTCCGGTGACGTCCATGACATAGATTTGCAGCGTACCCTGCCAGTTCGAGAAGTACGCAAGGCGTTTGCTGTCGGCCGACCACGATGGGTGTTTGTCCCACTCCCAGTCATTGTTGATCAATGCCTTCTGCTCAGAACCGTCCGCCCGAATCACCCAGATGTCATCACTGGTGTTCTCCGTGGACACAAAGGCAATCCAACTACCATCCGGCGCCCACACCGGGTCGTAGGCCATGCCAGTCAGCCGTGTGAGTGGTTTCGGGGGTAATTCCCCAAACTGCTTGTGTATCGGCAAATGCAAGATGATCTGCGGTGAGCCATCTACTTTCGACGTCGAGACCCAGTACTGGTGGTCCGGCGAGAAACGCTCTGTCTCACGCAGCGCCGAAAACATGTCATCGTAGTATTCAAAGGGTCCAAGGTACTCGCGGTTCGATCCGTCTGGATTCTCCACATAGTATCCTGGGGCATCCGGATTATCGGACTTAAAAATAATCCGGCCACGGAACATCTCCAACGGGCGCGGCGTGGGTGTGGGCGTCGTCGTCGGCGGTGTCGTCGGCCCCGCCGTCGGCCCCGGCGTCGGCGTCAGCGTAGGTGTGGCGGTGGGCGTAAGCAATGGAATGACGTCGCTGGCTTTGGCGCACGCCGTCAACGCATCCGACACCGGCAAGTTACACGCCTGGCTGTAATGGTCGTAGGCCAACAACAGATCGTCGTCAAGAACTGCGTCGCCCAGCCTGATTAGCGCCAAGTACAGCATGGATACAACAGTGCCATTTAGATAGTTTGGCCGCGCGTTGTACACGGTGCGCAACTGGCTGACGGCTTCCAGCCAATTCTGCCGGTCATGCGCATCGCGTCCACGCACAAAATTGTCGGCCAAGCGCGCCTCCGTGAGCGCAACGGGATCGCTCGGTTTTTGCTCCAGCGCAGCGTTGAAGTAGTTCAGGGCCTGCGGTACCTTGGCCGGCTCGGGTGGTAATTGCTCAATGATGCGTAGTCCCTGCTTCAGGTTGAGGGCGTTTAGCAGTTCGCGGATTTCTGATTGCCGGAAGTTGACGTCCAGGGCCTGGATCTGTTTCAGCGAATCGATGGCCTCTTGCTCCAGGCCAAGGGTCTTCAAGGTCACCGACTTATTGTAGAGCTTGCTCAGTTCTTCGCGATGCCGAATTGCCAGGATGCGCGGGCCGGTATCCCGATAGCCGGGCGACCTCATCTGTAGTTCACTATAGAGTCCCAGCGCCGCGACGTCATCGCCAGTTTTCTCGGCCGTAACCGCACGGTCATAAATCGTGAATAAAGCGCGTTCCTCACGTACACCGTCCAATTCAGCTATCGCGGTGGCGTTGTCGGGAAACAGTTGCAAAAGAGCCAGATATTTCTCCTCGGCGCCGGCCAGATCGTTGCCAGCACGCAGGCCCTGCGCGTCGGCAAGCATGACGGCCTGCTGGCGCTCAACCTGAATCGCGGTGAGCATGGGCAGCACGCGCCAGCGCACCACAGTGAGACCAATCACGAGCAGGGCAATCACGATCGCGATCATGCCGAAGCGCAGCACAACGGCACGCCAAGGAATGATCCAGCGTTTCTCGTGCACCGTGCTCTTAGCGTCCAAGGCGGCCTTGAAACGCGCATCTTCCAACATGCGTTCCAAGCGCGGATCATTGGGATAGCGCGTGCGCAGACTCTCCAATTCGCGGATCGCCTGCTCCCACTGCCCCATATGGAAGTCATTGAGTGCCTGTTGATATTCGGCGTCTTCGCGCCCGCCCGGATTTGCCCCTAGTGTTGCTGCCATGATCTCGCCTATTTCCCGTTGCTAGTGACCGTCAAGATATTCATAATCCGGGGCACTGCCGGCCCCAGAATCACGATGAACAACGACGGCAAAAGAAAGAAGACCAGCACAACAACGATTTTCACCGTCGCGGCATGCGCTTCCTCTTCAGCATGCTGGCGTCGTTTCAGCCGCATCTGGTCAGCCTGAGTGTGCAACACCTGTGAGATACTCACGCCCAACATATTTGATTGGATCAGCACCGCGACAAACGTACTCAAGTCTTCAACACCGCTGCGCTCGGCCAGATGCCGTAGCGCCTCGTTTCGCTGCACACCTAGACGCATTTCACTGACTACCCGGCGAAATTCCTGGCTAAGCGCGTTGTCCCACTGATCACCGACCCGCAACAACGCCGACTCAAACGCCAAACCGGCCTCGACGCCAATCGTCAGCATGTCCAGGGCATCGGGCAAGGCACGGGCAATTTGTTTCCTGCGACTCTTGACCTTCTGGCCCAGCCAGAGCTTGGGCAACATGAACCCGACCAGAAACGCGATCGCCATGTTACGCACATTGATATACAAACTCTCATGTGCACCTAGCAAGAAGTAGACGGCCAGCATCCCCCCGATCGCCACCAGCAGGCGTAAGCCAACAAAGTCCAGCACGGTCAGCCCACCAGGATCGCCGGCACGACTCAACTGCAAAGCCAGCTTCGCCAAGTCGCGCTGCGGCAGCAGCCCACCCAAGAAACTCAAGATTCGGTGTAGCACCGGCGAAAGCGCGCGCTTGGCGAGCGTCTCGTCCATCTCTGTCGAATCCAGCACATCTTGACGGCCGACAAAGTCCTGCAGCCGATTGGTCACGCTCTTGCCTTGCTTGGCAGGGGCCAACGCAAACCAGATTGCCATCACCGCAGCCGCAGAAAGCACTGCAGAGATGATTGGCGCCACACTAAAACCGAGCAACTCGCCGCCCATGTGCTTTACACCTTGATGTTTACAATCATCTGAATTAGACCGAAGCCGACAACCATCATGCTGATCGCCATGATCGGTAGAATGCGCACCATCCCCGGCTCAAAAAACGGGTCAAAATAGCCAGGTCGCGCAATGGCGAGTCCGATACTCAATCCAACTGGAATAAAGGCAAGGATCGTGCCGGTCAGCCGCTGCTGCGCCGTCAGCACTTGCACCTCACGCAGAACACGCACCCGCTCACGGATCGTTTCGCTGATCGTCTCCAGTACCGTGGACAGGTTGCCACCCATTTCGTATTGCACATTGATCGCCGTTACCATCAAGTCTAGATCGTCGCTGCCAATCCGCTCGGCCATCCCATCGAGCGCACGCTGCAGGGGTACGCCAAGCCCCACCGCACGCATCACAATTGCGAACTCCTTGCCTGCCGGTGGCGGCACTTCATGCGCTACCAAATCGATCGCTTGCGAAAGCCCATAGCCGGCGCGCAACGATCCAACCAGAAGAGTGAGCAGGTCAGGCAATTGATTGATAAATTTAGCGCGCCGGCGTCCCTCGGCAAACTTCAGATAGAACAACGGCGCAATGGCAGCCAGCACGCCGGCCACCAGCCCAACCGCGCCGTTGGCCCTCCATACACCCACACCAAAGCCAACCGCACCGAGCAGCAACATGGCAACGACAAGTTCCGCCGCCGTCAGCGGCACATCGGCACGCTTCAGCATATGCGCCAACTTTTCGCTCAGCCCAAAGCCGTGCAGCATCCGCACGATTAACGCAAAGCGTGGGCGCGCCTGTGGCTCTTCCTTCACTTTGCCGCCCCGTATATAGTCACTGAGGCCGTACTCGCGCAGACGCGATTCCAACGGATCACGCTGCGGTGTAAACCCCCGCAACGCATAAAACAGGCTCAGAACCGCTAGGGCGAGCAAAGTAGCTGCTACAATTGGACCAAACATGGCATGAATCTCCTAGGCGTCGACCGAACTCGTGCGATGAAAAACACGGCTGAATAACCCAGAGCGCGTCAGCGGCTTTGCCGTCGCCGTGCGCGGGACGCTAGATTCCTTCACAAACTCCTGCGCCAATGTCTGCATCGCGCGCGCCACTGCGCTGCGCCCATGACTCAACACAAGCGGCACACCCCGATTGATGCTCAGGCTCACCAGTGGCTGATCGTCGGGCACTGCATGACGAATGCGCACATGCAGCCGCTCCTCGATGTCATGCTGGCTCACACCGCCGGAAATACCCGCCCTGTTCAACACCAACCACACTTTTTCTTCGGCATAGCCGCGCGCATGCAATTGGTCGAGCATCAGGCGCGTATTGCGCAGACAAACCATTTCGGGCAGGATGGTCATCACAATATGGTCGGCGTTATCCAAAAAAGCATTGCCGGCCTCGTCGGGTAGCACCCCCAGGTCAATCACGACCCAGTCAAACATGCTGCGCAAATTGGAGACGATCTGCTCCACTTGCGGCAGCGAGATGTCCATCGCCCCATAGGCGGGTGGTGGCGCCAACAGCACCTGGAGACCCGACGAGTGCTTGACCAGTACGCTGGAAATGAGGTCGCGGTCCAGCCGCGAGATGCGCGCCAGAAGCAGGCTAATGTCGTTATCACCTTCCAGGTTCAGGACCACGTCGAGCGCGGGTGCACTGTAGTCGGCGTCCACCAATACGACCGATTGGCCGGTTTCCTTCAGCAACATCAGTGCCGTATTGACCGTGATCAAGGTGCGGCCGGTGCCGCCTTTGGGTCCCACAAAAACGATCACACGTCCCGCAGCACTTTCGCGACCCATGTCAGTTGTCGGCGCCTGGTTCTGCACGAGCAGTTGATAGATGGTAGCCCAGAAGTCGTCGGCAATCAGTGGTTTGACGACAAAGCCGCGTGCACCATTCAGTACGGCCTGGCGCGCCGTCCCCATCCCGCTTTCATCCACCATGATCAGGACAACAGCCGCCGGCACGGCCATGGCCAGTTGGCGACAAACCGCCGGCGGCGGCGTTCCCGTCAATTCGTCGTCTACCAGAATCAAATGAGGGAGTAGATCCTCGGCACGCTTGGCCGCTACCTCCGCCTGAGCAACCCAAAAAAGACGATGGTCGCCAGCGTATTGCGCCAGAATCGCGCCGATTTGTTCGCGCAAAGTCTCGCGTTCGGCGACGAGCAATATTCGAAGAGTATCTCCAGGTCCAATACGGGACACTATAACCTCCCCTACTTGTACGCTAGAGCGACGGCTCACGCCCTGCGCAACTGTTCAGCAGTCAAATCTCGTAAACGCAATAGCACTTTCCGACCAATGACTTCCCTTGGTCGGAACGCACATTGCGTGCCGTCAGTGCCCTATCTACCTGGTCCTGTAGGGATGCGATAGCGATTGATCAGATAGTCGACATCGACCGGATCGGTCTCGTACGGTCGTTCGACGCCTGGTGCACGGAGCACCAGATCGAGTGTGCCTCCGGCGTCGATTGCATACTTGAGTGCCAACGCATCCTGTGGGGGGATTGAAAGCAGGACGGCATCGGGCTGCGTTGGCGCGGCCTGCTCACCGGTTGTCTCGCCTGTGGTCGCGCTCGCAGGCTGTATGCCCCCGATTAGACCGGCAACCGTGACATTCTGCAGCAGGATAAAGGTGCTCTGCTCATCTTCTTCAACACTCAGGCTTGCGCCAATCCCTCGGTTCTCGGGAAAGCTCAAAGAGAAGTACAAATCAACGTGATCGCCCGCCTGTAAGATGCCGGCCCGGCTCAGAATGTCCTGAGCAGGGATCGCCATCAACACTTCATCGTCTACCAAAAACAACGCCTTACGGCCATCGGGTGAAACCACATTCGGGTCGACCAGTCGCTGTTCCAATACGACTTCGCCCGGGTAAAGTGCCCCCATCGTGAGACGGCCTACCGCGGCATCGGTGGTGCGCACGGTTCCTTCCGGCACCGCGTCGGCAGGCAATTCGATCTCGACAAGATCCGTCAATGTCAGGATAGCGCGCACCGGTACAGCACGACTCGCCGCCTGCACGGTGACCATCGGGCCGCCCGTCGTTGGGCTACTCGGCGTTTCCGCCACGCGCGACAACGTCGTGTAGGCAACCAAGCCAGCAAGCAGCGCCAACACCACCCCCGCCGCCAACCATACAAACCCACGTAACCGTGCCATAAATCCGATCCTTGCTCCACGCTAGTCGCCGCCGGCAGACTAGCCCTTTCGCCTATTCGCGTGACATCGTTGACGTCGAGCGCAAGATCACAGCCTCACTCTGGCCGGTTGCCTCTATCAACATCCGGGTCAGATAACCTGTACGATACTGCAGGTCTACCATCACCATCCGTTGTCCGCCGATCGTTGGATACGTTACCGTCACCGTCAGATCGCTCGGATTAAGCCCGGCCGTCAGGCCTCTCGCTGCGGTCATGACCTGGTTGGTGACACAGGCGTCGTCACACGTGGCAGTAGCGGCCACAGTGCCGGCGCGCGCAGCCTCGCGCGTAGCATTGGCAACCGTGTTGTACTGGAAAAACAGGATGCCAAACTCAAAAATGCTCAGTGACAATAATAAAAAGAGGGGCAGGACTAAGGCATACTCTACCAGATCCTGTCCCGCTTCAGCTCCCATGCGCTGTGTCATGGTATGCCTCGATTTTTGGCTTCGCCGGTCGGAGGCCCGGCGAAGCAACTCAGACACCGAACGTCAACACTACTTCCCAATCGAATCTGACTACAGCGCAGCGCTGATCTGGCTCCAAATGGCGTTGACTGTGGGTCCCAGGGCCGCCAATCCAGCAAACGCAACGATCACGAACACAACGATAATCAACGCGTACTCAATCAGATCCTGCCCTTCCTCGTCACCAAACATGTTCTTGAACAGAAGATAGACCGACATCAATAGGCTGTTCATCATACTCTCCTTCACTGAAACCTGAATGAAAAACGTAGTATTGCCTCGCTGGCAAACTGTAAGCGCTCTGACTACTTCGCGCATACATTCAACTGTGATTCGGGAGTGACTTTATTTTGACCGGCGACCTTGCATATTTGGTATGGGCGCCCATTGGGGATGGGATTGCGTCAGTGGTCTGCGCCTCAACCGGTCCGCCTTAGCATTTTCTCTCGTTGTCTAAGGTCTCTTTCTAGTAATCATAGTAGTGCTATCCGGGGAAAACAGCATCGGTCATATGGTCGATCTTGGCTGTCGCGCTCGATAGGACATTTGATGGGTGACAGGATCCAAACCGAAAAGAGAATGCGGAAAACGGTAGCGCATTCGGCATGCGATTCACCCGGCGCGTGCTACAATAGTGGCAGTCGCTGTCTTTCACTCGCTACCGCAGACACTTGTGCGATCATTTTCGCCAATGATCGCAGCGCACACGGAGCCGTCGATGTTTTCTTCCCATCAGTCGCGGCATTTGCTACTGATCAGCCTGCAGTCCCTCCTATTGGTGGCGCTGTTGGCATTGCTCCTCTCCGCCGTTGGCAACCTGGCAAACCGCCCGACAGCCTCGGTCTATTCTAAGTTCTACTTTGCGGCTCACCAGGCATTGGCGCACAAGCCGCTCTATCAGCCGGTCGAACCAGACCTCTTTGGCGTGTCACCTACCGTCTTTTACCAAACACCGGCGATCGCAGAACCGCCGATGCACATGCCCCAAGTGACACTCTTGATGACACCCATGGTATTGCTGGCTTACCCGACCAGCTACTGGGTGTGGTCTATTCTTTCGCTGGCGGCCGGCTTGTTCGCCTGCGCCATCAGTTGGCGAACCCTCTATGCTCCGCCGGCACGCTTCTCTGATCTTGTCTGGATGTGGATTGCCCTACTCGGGTTTGTGCCAACCTTCTTCGCGCTGGTGGGCGGCCAGGCTGTGTTCCTGCTCTTTTTGCTGCTTATGCTTGGCTGGCGTGCCGCG
>Ga0105047_10020258_pt1 | contig 10226 bp, 9 predicted proteins | sample MAT04_FD_78384 | JGI IMG/M metagenome (GOLD analysis project Ga0105047, IMG submission 78384) | Freshwater microbial communities from Lake Fryxell liftoff mats and glacier meltwater in Antarctica - MAT-04 (megahit assembly) | ecosystem: Environmental > Aquatic > Freshwater > Ice > Liftoff... | reverse complement strand
TCGCCGACACCAACGGGAGCAAGGACGGGGGCACGATCTGGACCGGTGAGGGGACGTATGCGATCGACCCCCCGCTCATGTCGCTCAGGCTCGGGTCAAAGGGCGGTCGAAACAGCGCGGCACAGGTCGCGTCGTGGGGTGGTGACTTCGGATACAGAGGTGGGAATGGCGGCATCCTCCTAGGCGAATCCGGCGCGACCGCCAGCACGCCCGGTGACCCGTCCCGTCGCTCCACACCCGCAGAGCGAAACAAGGGCAAGGTCAACGTCCTGTTCTGCGATGGGCACGGCGAAAGCATGAAGCTCAAGCAACTGGACGATTTCGACAACGACGGACACGTCGACAACGGATTCTGGAACGGCAAGGCCGACGCCTCAGTGCGGTGACAAAGACCTCGAATGAGTCATCCCCCATCAATCCGGAAGCACTACCATTTGCAACGCCTTAATTAGCCGCGCGTGACAGGTCGGTGACCGACTCGATTTTGAAATAGAGGGGCAAACTACGTTGCAAGCCCGGGAATTTTTGCCGTGACGCAAGTCATTTCCCCAATTTCCCTGATTCAAAGTACGCTTCGATCCCCTTCCCCAGATCGAACTTCGGCACATACCCGAGTGACGATTTGGCCAGCGATTGGTCCGTCTCCGTCCAGTCCTGGGTGAACGCGTAGGGGTTGGGAAAATAGTCGGGTGCCAGCTCGGTCTTTAGCATGCGATTGAGGTGCGTGACCACTTCGTTGAACGTCCAGCTGGCGCCGGCACCGGCGTTGAAGTGACCGCTTTTTCTGGCTGTCAGGGCGCACAGGTTGGCCTGCACCACGTCTTCGATATACACAAAATCGCGCTTCTGTGTCCCGGGGTCGAAGATGCGCGGACGATGTCCGGCGAGCATCTGCTTGGCCAGCTGGTGAATCATGCTGGCGAGCTTGCCCTTTTGGGCTTCGCCGGGCCCGTAGACGTTGCTGTAGCGCAGGCCGACGATCGGGTGCGCGAGCCGCGTTGCATATCGTAATGCCATGCGCTCCATCGTCAGCTTGCTGAAGGCGTACGCATTCAGAGGATCCGGCGTTTGCGATTCTTTCATCGGGACAGGCCCGCGACCGTAGATACTGCAGCTGCTCGCCCAGACCACCCGCGCTTTTGTATCCACCGCCCAGTCAAGAATCGCCCGAAACGTCTCGACATTGTTCCGCAGCATCCGATGCGCATCGGAATAATCCTGACCCGCTGCCCCCACCACGCCCGTGATCGACGCCTGATGAAAGATCGCGTCGAAGGGTCCGACCGACTTCATCGAAGCCACGTCGTCGTGATCGCGCAGCGTCAGAAAATCTCCTGTAAAGTCAACGAGATTGTCATAGCTCGCAGCCAGCAGCGAATCGGCACCGACGACATCGTGCCCATCGGCAGAAAGTCTCTTGGCCAGGTTTGATCCGATAAAACCGGCAGCGCCGGTGACGAGAATCTTCATGCTGAGGGCAGTTATACCACGCCCGCACGCCTTGCCGAGACGCGCCCACCCCGCGTAAGGTGCGCACCCTTGCTGCACGCCCACGCCCATACTCTGAAACACAAGATTCGTCTGGCGATCTCACTGGCGATGGTGGGTGGGTTTGTCGATGCTGCAGGATTTCTGATCCTGAAAAACTTTGTATCCAACATGACCGGGAATACAGCCGTCCTGGCTGCGCGGGTGGTCGATGGATATGCGCGCAACGCGCTCTATGTTTACTTTCTGATCGTCATGTTCACCCTCGGTGCGTTTTTGAGTGGTCTGATCACCGAGGGAGGTCGCCGACACGGGTACAAATCCGTCTATGCGATCGCGTTGTCGGTGGAGGCAGTGCTGCTGGCGACTTTCGTGATTTTGCGCGGGACAATCGACGGGTATTTTTATCTGGTGTCAGCCCTCCCCTGCCTCGCGATGGGTTTGCAAAATGCGACGATCACGCAGATTGCCGGCTCGGTCGTTCGGACAACGCACATCACGGGGGTTGTGACTGATCTCGGGCTGGAAGGTGCGCAGCTGCTCTACTGGTTTCGCGATCGCACGCGCGGGCGGTGGTTCGGTCGATGGAAGCGGTCGCTTCGACTGTCACGCCGGCATCCATCCATGGAAAGGCTGCTGCTGCTGGCGAGCATCTGGAGCAGCTTCTTTGCTGGTGCAGTGCTCGGCGCGATCTGTGAAACAGGGTGGGGCGACATCGCGCTGGCGATACCGGTGTTCTTCCTGATCGTGATCATTACGCTGCACGTTGTACGCCCGCGCGCGCGGATTGAAGAGATCGACCCCGACACCGACGACCGCGAGCTCAGGGCGTTTGGCATCCCGCCTGGCCTGCTGCCACGGAGCGTCCAGTTGATGCGCGTCTGCCCGCGCGGGCGATTCGCCCGAGCTGCCCCGGATCTGTCGCTTCTGCACAGCCACCTCCGCCGACGTGCACGGGTGCTATTGCTGTTGATACCCGCCAACGTGGAGGTCGACCCGAACAGCCTGGCAGGCCTGAGTATTTCGATTGAGCGTTTGCGTGACAAGCGATGCTCGCTGGTAATCTGCGCAGGTGACTCTGCCGTGTATCAGGCGATCAACAATGGTGACGTTGGGCCTCAGCTTGGCCGGGGGAATCTCGTCCCCGACCCTGAGTTTGCCGTCGCCCGCGCAGTGGAAATCGTCGAATCGCAGAGTCCGCTTTCTTGAGGGGTGCCACCAGGCAAACCGCTTCTCGTTTGTCCTCCGCGTCCATTTGAATCTGTGGCATGCGCGACCCGCCCGTGCATTTTTAGACCGCAGGCAAGTCGCCGGCGCATCGCCGGGCCAGGACGAACCGATTCACCGATTCATGTTGACTCCACTTCGCGAAGCGTGCTACCATTTATTCAGATGCGTGCTGGACGTTCATCCCGATTGGTCCCAATGCTGGCAATCCTTGCGATGCTGGCATGGCAGGTGTGTGCCTGTGCAGCCATGATCCTGACCACGCCCCAATCGTCTGAGTTCGCTGGGACACACACCTGCTGTCACGAAAAGATCGGAAAAGATCACCCCGCCGACAAGGGGCCGCCTGTCGAATGTAAGTCCTGTGAACAAAAAAATCTGGCCATTCGAGCCGATCATCAGGCGCAACTTTCTGTGATGGCCGACGTTTTTGTGCTCGCCCCGACTTGGGAAGCACTGAACACGTCAACGGATGTTGCATTGCATACCCACCTTCCCCGGTCTACCGATCGCCCGCCTATGCTTAGTGACTTGTTCCATCTGCGGTGTCTCCTCACCACTTGATTCTGGGTGCTGAATCCAGCGATTGTTGCATCCCGTTTTTTTTAGTGGTTCTTTTTTTCTGATGGAGATTCCAATGAGACATTTTATTTTCGCCTGTGCGATGACCTTTGTTGCCCTCACGGGCGTTGCAACTGCAGACGCCACGCAGCAAGTTACCTCTGCTGCCAATGCGTGCTGTTGCTGCAGCGATTGCGGTTCGTGCAAGACCTGCACGAGTTGCCCAAGCTGCTGCACCTGCGCCTGCAAGTGATCTTTAAATGATCCGAGTCGGGCCGGGCCTCGCGCTCGGCCCGACTTTTTTTATGCGCTCTTCTCTGCTTCGGTCGCGCCTGGCATGGTCAGCCATCGCGCCCGTTGCTACGATTCTGACCATGTTGAAAACACGCGTGCTCCCGCTTCTATTGTTGACGATATTGGTTGGATGTTCCTCCGGACGCACCTACCAGTTTGAGGTCGTCGTAAAAAACGAAACAAAATCCACCCTCTCTGCCGGCCTGGTGAAAGATGGCCCGCCCCTCGAAGCAAAATGGGATTCACCGGAGCAGATCGCCATCGGCGCGCCGGGATATGGGACGAAGCACTGGGGCACACCGGTGCCCCCCGGCGAATCGCGCACGCTGGGCCCGCAAACTGGAAAGCTCGAAGGCGATACCACGCCGTTCGTCCGCGTGTATCGTGGGGATCTGACGATCAATGAACTGATGGCCATCTCGCGCGGAAGCCCCGATCGCACGTCCATCCCCGTGCCCAGCGGGCCGGTCGAGGTCGTGGTGAAAGAGGACGCAGGCATGCTGGTTATCCCGGAGATGCCACGCAAGCTCGATCCCGCCAAACGCTAGGCACCTTGCCCGATGGGTCATCAACAACACAAGCAGGCTGGCGAACAAATCAGCGCACGGTGTGCGGTGGTGACGCTGTCCGACACACGCACCGAAGCCACCGACACCAGCGGGCTTGCCATTCGCACGCACGTTTTGTCGGCAGGGCATCTGGTGACCGATTATGCGATCATCCCCGATGACGTGTTGGTCTTCGACCCGCGCCTCCGCGCCCTCATTGATCGATCCGACATCGACGTGATTTTCACCAACGGCGGGACCGGCATCAGCCGACGTGATCAAACGGTCGACGTCGTCGCAAAATATCTCACCCAACCCCTGCCCGGTTTCGGCGAGCTTTTCAGAATGCTGTCATGGGAACAGATCGGCAGCAGCGCGATGCTCAGTCGCGCGATCGGGGGGATTGCCCAGTGCAAGATCGTCTTTGCGATGCCCGGATCAACCAAGGCCGTTGAACTTGCGATGACGCGCCTGATCCTGCCCGAACTTGGGCACCTGTTGAGCGAGCTTCGGAAATAATCGTCCAACCCTTATCACCCATGACCTTCCGCCCCGCCACCGTCGACGATGTGCCCGCAATTTTGCCCCTGGTTGGCAAAATCTGCGCGCTGCATCAGGCGTGGGATGCGGACCGATTTGCCTTCAAACCCAACGTCGTTGAGATGTATCGAGGCTGGCTTTCGCAGCGTGCCACCGACCCGCGCAGCGTGCTGATCGTTGCCGACCAGGAAGGCGTCGTCGTGGGATATATTGTCGGAACAATCGAGAGCGAAATCCCCATCTACTGGACGCCCGAGTGCGGCTGGATTCATGACCTGTGGGTCGAAGAGACGTATCGCAACGAGGGCGTCGCGCGGCAGCTGGTAATGCTGGCGGTCGAGCGATTTAAATCCATCGGCGTCACCCAAATCCGTCTGCAAACCGCAACCGCCAACACCATCGCGCGTGAGCTGTTCGTCAAATGCGGATTTCGCGACAGCACCGTTGAGATGCTGATGACCGTCTGAATAGCCAGAGGGTTGTGACGACGCGAGAAATCAGATTTATTCACGATTCAACAAGGATAAAGTCAGGTGGTTGACCCAGGCATTTTTAATCCGTGTGATTCGTAAAGGTTAATAGATCCTCTTTTTGATATACAAATCCCCATGATCATCTGCCTCGGCACAACGCCTGCGTATCAACGCACGCTCACGTTCTCGCCTTTGCGTAGAAATGAAGTCAATCGCGCGATAGCCGTCAAGACATTCGCGTCGGGCAAACCGATCAACGTCGGTCGTGTGTTGCATGCCATCGCCCAGCCCGCGCTCGTCACAGGATTTGTCGGCGGAGCTGCGGGGAAATTCATTCGCGATGATCTCGATCAATCGGGCATCGCCCACGACTTTGTCACGGTCCAGCAGGAAACGCGCACCTGCCTCACGCTGCTCGATCAAACCGATCAGTCCGCGACCGAGCTCGTGGAAGAATCTGCCACGGTTGATGCGGGCAAGTGGGACGACCTGCTGCATCTGCTAGAGTCGCACTTGAAGGACGCCGACTCGCTCGTCCTCTCCGGATCACTCGCTCCCGGCGCTCCGCCTGCATTTTATGCGACCTGCGTCCGCGTCTCGCGCGAAGCGGGCATACCCGCCATCTTGGATGCCAAAGGCGAACCGCTTCGTGAAGCACTCGTCGAACGACCGTACGTCATCAAGCCAAACCACGCCGAGGTGGAAGCAACCGTCGGTCGAAAACTTTCGACCGACGCTGATCTTCTCGTCGCGACGCGTGAGTTGCTTGCTGCCGGCGCGGTCTGGGCGGTTGTTACGGAGGGGTCTGCCGGCGCGATCGTGTGCGACCGACAGAATGCGTGGCGCATCCACGTCCCGAAGGTCGAGGTGATCAATCCCATCGGCTCCGGCGACGCCTTCGCCGCCGGCCTGGCCGCAGGGCTGGCGCGGGGCGCGGACGTCCCGGAAGCCTCCCTGCTCGCGACGGCGTGCGCCCTGGCCAACACCCTCACCCCCCACGCCGGCTTCGTAAACAAATCCGACGTCGAAAACTTCCTGCAAGGGCTCGACCTCCTGCAACTGAGCTAGAGATAATGCAAATTGAGCCTCAGATGAACTCAGATGACTCAGATAAGAAAGATTGAGTGATCTCACTATCTGAGTCTTCTGACGTTGCCATATCTGTACTGCCACAGGAATCGTGGTATTTTTGATCGCAATGCCTACGAGCACGGTTGAAGATTATCTCAAGCAGCTTTACATCGAGCAGTCGGGCACCACCGAACTGGTCGCCATGGGGAAGCTGGCGTCGGCCATGGGTGTCGTACCGGGCACCGCCACCGTCATGATCAAGACGCTCGCGGAGGCGGGGCTGGTTCATTACGAATCACGCTCGGGTGCCCGGCTGACGGACGGGGGCGAGAAGCTGGCGCTGAGCGTCCTGCGTCGCCATCGGCTGGTGGAACTTTTCCTCGTCAAAGTGCTGGGACTGGATTGGTCCGAAGTGCACGCCGAGGCCGAGGAACTGGAGCACGCCATCAGCGACAAGGTGCTGGAGCGCATCGACGCGCTGCTTGATCATCCAACCGTCGACCCGCACGGCGATCCCATCCCCACGGTGCTGGGGACCGTTGCCGACGCGCGCCTGCACACGCTTTCGCTCCTGGAGGCAGGCGAGTCTGCAACGATCGCGCGGGTCACGGATCAGGCGCCGGCGTTCCTGCAGTTTGTGGATCGCTGTGGACTTACGCCGGGCGCGTCGATCACCATCAATCAACGGGATGAGAGCGCCGATGCGATTACCGTCACACCTGAAAATCGGAAGAAAACCACGATAGGTTTGAGTGCTGCAGAAAAAATCCTGGTACGAAAAACGCCGTGAATCGAGAGTTGAATTTTTAGATAATTTGATCCAGGGACTCAAGCCCATCCAAAAACAACGGGCCGCGAGCGACCCGGCTAAACGGTGAGATGGCCTGGCAAATAAACCGGCTTCATTCCGAATGATTAGACTGCTCCGGATCAGTTCAAATCGTATTCCTTGATCTTGCGGTAGAGCGTGCGCTCCCCGATTCCGAGGATCTTGGCGGCTTGCTCGCGGTTGCCTTCGGTCAGCTTCAGTGTGTTGCGGATCAGCTCGCGCTCGGCCTGTTCGATGCTGATGCCGACGAGGTTTTGCATATCCCCCGTCGCTGCGGCTGTGGGTCGGATTTCTGCGGGGAGGGTTTCGACCGTCATCGTCGGGTCTGTGGAAAGGACCACCATATTCTCGACGGCATTGCGCAGTTGCCGCACGTTGCCCGGCCAGCCGTAGCCCATCAGTTTTTGCTGCGCCTCGGCTGACATTCCTTCAATCGTCTTGCCGTATTTCTCCGCACTTTGCTGGGTGAAAAAGTGGATCAGCAACGGGATATCGTCGCGCCTTTCGCGCAGCGGGGCGATGGAGATCGTCATCCCCTTAATGCGAAAATAGAGATCCTCACGAAAGTGCCGATCGGCCACCATCTGCTCGAGATTGCGATTGGTCGCACTGATGATGCGCACGTTCACCTGAATGGGCTCGTTCGATCCAAGTCGCACGACCTCGCCATTTTCCAGGACGCGCAACAGCTTGGCCTGCATCGCGCCGGGCATGTCGCCGATCTCATCCAGAAAAAGCGTTCCGCCATCGGCATGCTCGAAGCGTCCTTCACGATCGCTTTGCGCGCCCGTAAATGCGCCTCTGACGTGCCCGAACAGTTCATCCTCAAGAATCGACTCGCTCAATCCCGCGCAATTCAGCGTCACCAGCCGCTGCTTGCGACGCTTGGAATTGTTGTGGATCGCCCGGGCGATGAGCTCCTTGCCCGTCCCGGATTCGCCTGTGATAAGGACAGGAATATCGCTCCCCGCTACCTGCCGGGCAGTGGTGACGACCTTCTGCATCGCGGCACTACGACCGACGATGCCTTCAAACCCGATCCCCTCCATGACCTGCGCCTGCAGGACCTCATTCTGCTTTTGCAGTGCCGCTTTTTCGGCAGCGCGGTTGACCTGTGCGCGGAAATAATCCAGGTCGAGCGGCTTTTCAATATAGTCGTACGCGCCTTCGCTCAGCGCCTGCTTGCAGGTCGGAATGTCCGCGTGGGCAGTGACCAGAATAACAGGCGGCGGAGGTTGTTGCTGACGGGTGTAGCGCAGGACATCCATGCCTTCAGGCTTGCCCTCCATCATCAGGTCGGTGACGACCAGGTCATATCGCTTTTTCTCCAGACGCGCTTTCGCTTCGGAAAAGTTGTAGGCCACATCACACCGATGCCCCTGCCGCTGCAAGGCTTCGCACATGACCTGCGCGTGCTCCTGCTCGTCATCGACGATTAGGATGTTGGACTTGTTGGTCGCAGATTCAGACATGCCCTGATCTTAGCCAAGGATTGCATATGGGGAAGATCGCTCACTGTCGGATACGCGCAGGGGGATTTCATCTTTTCGCGGTCGAATATTATTCACCAGCTTCGCGGCCAGTGGCAAATCGCTGGGCATCAGCCGGGGTATTGAGATTGGTCCAGATGCGTGCGGGCCAGTCCACCGGCGCTGCGATGGTGCGCACGCCGGGCAGGTCACGAATGGCTGCCACCCGGCGCTCGCCGGTGATTAGCAGATGGGATATCGATTGCCTCATTGATGGGTGCAGCATCATCGGAAACTGCTCAGGCTGCGCAGCTGTTTGCAGCATGAGCCCGACATCGTCAGGCAACCACTGGCTGGCAAGAAATTGCAGTTGCGCTGATCCGACACCCGGCATGTCGACGGTCACAAATATCCCGCGATCAGAATCCACCATCGCGTCCAGCCCGGTCAGAATCCCGCGCAGGGGTCCTTCGCCTTCGATGAGGTCGACCGCCTCGCGCGTGAATCGCCGCCAGCCAGGCGGGTGCTCGCGCCCGGGAGCGGTGATCAGGATTGTCTCGCCCGGCCACTGCCAGCGATTCATCAGGTATTCGAGGATCGGCGAACGGTCGATCTGCAAATCCCCCTTGGGACGCCCCATACGTCGCCCCCGCCCGCCCGCGAGCACCAGCAAGGCCGCGGGCGATATTGCATCCGAAACGTCTGGCATCGTGGGCACATCGTAGTCTGCAGCCCATGGATTTGGATTCACATTTCTCGATTCGCAGAACCTTTACATTTCAGGAAACGGAGGTACTTTCGAGATCGTTCGTGGACTTGCCTTCTTGCGACAGCTCAATGCGAGCCGTTGAAAAGGCCAGCCGAACGACGGATGCCCTGCCAGCCTGACGCGTCACCCGCGCGGGGGTTCGGGCCATCCGAAAAAATCGTCACCCGCACATGGAGGTGCACGCATGTCAGCCCGATCACTCTTATTCATCACCGCCTTGTCGCTTGGCACGTTTTCAGTCACGCCTGCGTTCGCCCAGGAATTAAGCCAGCCGGAAGTTGAAAATTCCCGCAACGCATTCACCGGTGTGATCAACGCAAACTCCGTCTATGTCCGCTCTGGTCCAGGCGAAAATTATTACGCCACTCAGAAGCTCGACAAGGGAACGATAATCACCGTCGTGGGGATCAAGTATGACTGGTTGAAGGTTGCCCCGCCCGATGGCAGCTTCTGCTACGTCGCCAAGGCCTATGTCGAAAAACGTGGCGACGGGACGCTCGGTCGCATCACGCGCCCTGATCTCCCCGCGCGTGTTGGCAGCAGCCTCAACGCCATGAAATATGCCGTCAGTGCCAAGCTCAACCAAGGCGATGACGTCAAGATTATTGGTGAAGAAGACGAGTATTTTAAGATCGTCCCCCCTGCTTCGGCAGCGTTGTTCATCAACAAAAAGTATGTCGATCCGGGCAAGCCTGTTGCCCCGCCCGCAATAGCCGACAACACCACCGCCTCAACCCCGGTTGTGGAGATGGTGCCCACTGACACATCAGTCGCGAACACTGCTGCGACGGACGCGACCGATACGGCTATCCCCTCGAATCCGCTGGTCGCGGAGGCAACGCAGGGCGCACCTGCCGTCACCGAAACGCCAACAACCCAGCCAGGTGCCGGCGCTGTGACCACCGGCGATCCCGCGCCGGCCACCCAACCTACGCAGGCATCGGCTGAGGCCACCTA
>Ga0105047_10020256_pt1 | contig 10227 bp, 8 predicted proteins | sample MAT04_FD_78384 | JGI IMG/M metagenome (GOLD analysis project Ga0105047, IMG submission 78384) | Freshwater microbial communities from Lake Fryxell liftoff mats and glacier meltwater in Antarctica - MAT-04 (megahit assembly) | ecosystem: Environmental > Aquatic > Freshwater > Ice > Liftoff... | reverse complement strand
CAAGTCCACCATGCCCTCTATCAGGCGAGGCCGGGTGATATCTTGGTCGTGCACGTCAGCGGCGGTGTCGAGGCTGGTTACTGGGGCGACATCCTTAATGAGGCTGCAATGGCAAGGGGGCTAGGGGGACTGGTTATCGACGGAGGCGTGCGTGACAGCGCCGGACTTGCGAGCATGACTTTCCCGGTCTTCTCGAACGGCATCTGCATCCGGGGCACGGGCAAGGACTACGATGCGACGGCCTGGCTGCAGCAGCCTGTTCTGATGGGCGATGTCCTGATCCAGCCAGGCGATCTGATCGTCGGCGACCGGGATGGTGTGGTCGCCTTCCCGGTCAAACGGGTCGATGAAGTCATCATCGGCGGTCAGAAGCGTGAGGCTGACGAATCCACCAAGATCGAGGCCATCCGTCGGGGAGAACGAACGCTCGATCTCTACGGATTCGCCGAGGGGGCACCGGTTGAAATCATGGCGGGCAAGCCGTTCACTGGTCGCGCACGCTGAATGCAGGCGGCGTCATTCTTCGTCCATCACGATCGGTGCCCGTGTGACGCCGTTGAACGTGCCGACGAATTGTTCCAGCAAACGCAGGAACTCTGCCGCTTCTTCCGGTGAAAAGGCCGAAAGCGCGCGTTCTCTCGCAACGCGGGCTGAGGTGCGGAGGTTTTCCAGCTTTCGCTCGCCCTTGCCGGTCAGGACGATAACCTTTCGGCGGCGATCGGCTGGGTCTTCGACCCGCACGACGAGCCCTTCGCTCTCCAGTCGCTTGACCACCAGTCCGGTTGTTGAACGATCCATGCCGACCTTCTTGGACAGGCCGATCTGATCAAGGTTGTCAAAGCACCTCAGGATGACCAGCACGCCGTATTGGGTCGTCGTGACGCTGAACGCGGCGCTCTCTTCCATGAACAGCGATACGCTGATCTGGTGGGCGCGCCGAAGCAGGAATCCGGGGCGTTTGTAGAGGGCGTCGACGCTGTTGGTGTCGGACGCCCCTGGGTCGGAACGAGCAGTCAAGTCGTGGCCCCGATCTGTCGAGCCCGCCCCGGACGGACGCGTCGATTCGTGAAGAGCAGTACACTGCGTGGCTATCAGTGTCGAACATGGGCGTGTGCGTGCGATCCGCTCAGGATTCGACACCGATCACTTCTGTGGGTTCCGGTCGTCTCTGGCCCCCGCCCCGCATCATGTTGAAAAATGAGAAGCCTGCCGAGGCGAGGGCAAGCCCCGCCGCACAGAAGGCCGGTGCAGACTCCGTGCCAACACGGGTTGCGAGAAAGGCCGAGGCCAAGGCAGCCCCCAGAGCCTGGCCGACGAACCGGGTCGAGGACACCAGGGCACCAGCGGACGCCGCGCGGTCGCGAGGCGCGGCTCCGACGATCAGGTGGGAGGTGGGAGACATAAAGACGCCCATGCCGGTACCAATCAGCGCCATCGGGATCGCTAGGATCAGGAAGCCACTGTCTGCCGGCAGGACCCCTGAAGCCGTCATTCCGATTGCTGCCAGGATCATGCCGATCACGCCTGGCAGTCCCTTCGGTGTTCGGTCGGCAAGGACGCCGGCGACGGATGCGGACATCATCATGGCCAAAGGCCAGACGGCCAGCAGCAGGCCGATAGCCCCCGTCTGCATTCCCGCAGCCTGGAGGCGGAAGGGCAGGGCGACCATGAACGAAAGGGAGCCGCAGAAGGCAAACAGCAGCGCGCACGCCGGCAGTGCAAAGGTCGCGCGCGCCAGCAGGTCCACGGGCAGGATCGGCCGCGCTGACGACAGTTCGCGGCGCACGACCAGGATAGTCACAGGGACACCGATTGCGATCAGGCCGAGCCCCAGGGGTGGGTTGCCTCCCAGAACCACGCTGAGGCCGGTCATCAGCAGACCGAACATCGCGGCGCAAAGGCCGGCACCGACCATGTCGAAGCGGGAGCTGCGGGCCTTTGGATCGGGCAGGATCTGACCCAGTAGCAGCGACAGAACGGCGAAAGGGACCGCCGCTGCGAACACCCACCGCCATGATCCGAAGCTGAGGATGAGCCCACCCAGACTGGGAGCGACGGCCGCAGCAACGGCAACCACTAGACCGTTCAGGGCTATCCCCCGCCCAAGCGTCGCCGGGGGATAGGTCGCGCGCAACAGGGCGGAACTGACGCTGAGAGCGGCAGCGACGCCGAGCGCCTGGAGACAGCGCGCGGCCAGCAGCATCGGCAGACTGGTGGCGAGCGCGCTGGCGAAACTGGCGACGAGGAACACCAACTGCCCGGTCTGATAGAGCCGGCGATGACCCAAGCGGTCACCCAGCGCCGAGAACGGCAGGAGGGCCATCAGCATGACGACCTGATAAACGGTCACAATCACGACTGCGCTGGCGGAGGAAATCTGAAGCGAGCGCGCAATCGTGGGCAGGGCGACTGTGGCGATCGCGTTGTCGATGACCAGCATGCCGGTGCCCAACGAAAGCGCGAGCACGGCGACATGTCTTCGCGGTGCCGCCAGGCCGATGTGCTCCGCGACCTTCACTCGCATATGATGTTCAACAGGACCTGTCGCCGCTCGTCGCGCACCATGCGGATTGCGCGCCGGATGGCATCGGGTACGGCAGCGGGATCCTCAATGCGTTCTCCGTAGCCGCCCGACGCTTCGACGTATTTCTCGAAATCCGGAACGGGTCGAAGATCACTGAGCGGGGCGGGCTTTGGTCCTCTGGCGGCATGGCCCTGGGGGAACACGCCGATGGTTGACGTCTGTACCGCGCCCCAGCAGGCATTGTTGCAGAGTATGGTTAGCAGAGGAGTTTCGTGCATCGCGATGGCCTGATGACAGGATGCCGGATTGCCGAACAGATAGGCACCGTCACCGAGGGTGCAGACGACCGGTCGGTCGGGTGCTGCCAACGCCGCACCGATCGCTGCAGGCATGCCCCAGCCCAGACCGGCCGCCGGGGAGTGCATGTAGAAGCTGCCGGCCGTCCGCGCGTCGAAGATTTCCCGATCGACCCAGTATTCGTTGACGACGATCGCGTCGTCCGGAAGCGCCTCATTCAGGCAGTGGTTGAGCCAGTCCTTGGTCATGCGAGGCTGGTCGAGCAGGGGGGCGAGGCGCTTGCGCCGCCGCTCGCGCCGTCCCTCGGCCAGTGACGCCATCCTGGCCGCCCGCCCCCCCAGCCTCTTTTCGTCGACGATCGCCGTCAGAGCCTTCGTCAGCGGCCCTAAAAGTTGACCCGCCGAGCTGGTCACGAACAGCTCGCCCCGAAAAGAGCGCAGCGGATAATCGAGGAAGAGTGGGTCCACGCCGACATGGGCGATGCGGGTCTCCGGCCTGGGTTCGCGGGTTTCCGGCAGCCATGGCACCTCGGTTTCGAGACAGATCAGGAGGTCTGCATCCCCCAGATAAGGATGGACCGACTGGCCAAGGTGATAGGGATGGTCGGCGGCGGCGCAGACATAGCGGGACTTCGCCTCCACAATGCCGATCCCGAACCGGGCGCAAAGCGCACCCAGCGGGGCGACAGTCGCGGGATCGCGGCCGGACGCCGAGGTTACGAGCAACGGGCATTCGGCGGCATCGATCATCTCCGCCAGTCGCCGGACCGCGTCGGGGTCAGGCGCGGCCCGACTGGTCGGCACCAGGGGTCTGGCCTCGACGACATGAGGCTCCGAAGGTGCAGACAGCACTTCACGCGGCAGAGTCAGATAGACCGGTCCTGCAGGCGCGGCCTCGGCGGTCATCAGGGCCCGATCCAGCACATCCTCGATGTTCAGTCCCGAGCGCAGCTCGTAGTCCCACTTGACCAGTTCGCGCAGCATGCCAGCCTGGTCGTACATCTCCTGGGCCCAGTGGATCGCGCCGCTGCGGGCACCCAGCGGACCCTTTTCATAGAGAGGCGTGCGGCCAGCCATAAACAGCATCGGGATCTCGTCGCGCTTGGCGTTCATCACGCCACACACAGCATTGGCAGCCCCGACGCTGACGTGGACCATGACCGCCTGCGCCTGACCCGTGACCATGATGTAGCCATGCGCCATGCCGACGACGAGATTTTCATGCGTTCCTATGATCGGTGTCGGGAACTCCAGCCGTGACAAAGGCTGGCGCGCAAAGGCCTCGGCAACAGGGGCAGAGTCAGTGCCGCTGTTGATGAACAGATAGTCGACGCCCTTCTGTTTCAGCAGGGCCAGAAAGGTCTCCGCGACGGCTTCGGATTGCGGCAGAGTGCCAATCTCGTGCCGTTCCATGGACTCTAAGGGCATGGTCACTTCCTTGGCTTCGCCTCATTTCGCGACATATGAGGAGACGTCTGCCGGTTTGCCAAGGAAAAACTCAAGGTGGTTCGGAGACGGAAAGACTATGCCCTTGCAAGCGTCCTGATCGGGCGGATATACAGACGTCTGTGCAATCGCGTCATGGTGAGTGCGAATCTGGCGAAGACCAGCGAGGGAGAGCGGACATGATCATCGACTGCCATGGCCACGTCAGCGCCCCAGCCGAGTTGTGGGCTTATAAGGCCAGCGTGCTTTCGCATCGCGGGTCGCATGGTCGCGGCGGGGTTCGTGTCTCTGACGACGATATCCGCAAAGCGGCGAACAAGGTCGAGATGGCTCCCTGTGGCCACCTTGACATGCTGGAGCGTCATGGGACCGACCTGCAGCTGATTTCGCCGCGCCCGTTCCAGATGATGTCCAGCTTCGAGCCGGGCCGCGTCGTCCACTGGTTCGTGGAAGAGTGCAACACCATCATCCATCGCCAGACCCAGTTGTTTCCTGACAAATTCGTCGGTGTGTGCGGCTTGCCGCAGGTGGCGGGGGAGCCGATAGAGAACACGTTCGCCGAACTGGATCGCTGCATCGCCCTGGGCTTCAAGGGCTGTCTGTTGAACCCCGACCCCTACGAGAACACCCGCACGGACCAGCCCGGCCTAGGGGATAGCTACTGGTATCCGCTCTACGAAAAGCTGTGCGACCTTGACATTCCAGCGCACATTCACGCGACCGGGTCGCGTTCGGACCGGGTGCCCTACAGTCTGCATTTCATCAACGAGGAGACGGTTGCTGTCTTCAATCTGGTGAACTCCAGCGTCCTCGATGATTTTCCCGAGCTGAAGATTGTGGTCAGTCACGGCGGCGGGGCGATCCCCTATCAGCTGGGCCGGTTTGAGGCGGGTTCGATTCATCCCGGCTCAAAAAAGCGGTTCTCGGACGGGATGCGCAAACTCTATTACGACACGGTCCTCTATACCGAGGGCGCGCTGCGGCTGCTGATCGAGACGGTCGGCGTGGACCAATGCCTGTTCGGCTCGGAATGCCCCGGTGTCGGCTCCAAGCTCCTGGACAGTCACGACCACACGATGGATCACATCGCGCCGACCATCGCAAAGTTCGATTTCCTGACCGACGCCGACAAGAAGAAGATCTTCGAGGACAACGCCCGTGCCGTCTTCAAGCTGGATGTGTAGGAGGGCCTGATGGCCGAGATCGTATTGGGTGCCTGGACCACGCATGGGCCAACTCTCTCGACGACGCCCGAGGAATGGCTGCTGCGCCTGCCCGCCGACAAGGCCCGCAAGGATCACCCATTTCGGGGTTCGACCTACGACTTTCCCGCGCTCGTGGAACTGCGCAAGAATGAAAACCTGGCGGCCAAGGCGACGCTGGAAGAGCGCACCCGGCGATCGCTGCTCTGTCGCGCTGCGATCAACAGGCTTGCTGACATCTTTGACGAAGCCCGCGTCGACGTGACGGTCATTTTCGGCAATGATCAGCATGAGATCTTCATGGACGATCTGATCCCGGCCCTGACCGTGTTCAATGGTGCGATGATCTGGAACGCCCCGGCGACCGAGGAACAGGCCGCCAAGTCGCCACCGGGCATTCATGTGTCGGAGTGGGGTCACAAGCCGCCACAATACACCGAGTATCCCGGTCATCCCGAGCTAGCCAATTGCATCATTCGTCAAGCCATCGCCGAAGGCTTTGATGTGGCCAAGTCGTCGAAGATTCCCGAGCATGAAGGCAACTGGCACAGCGGCATCGGCCATGCCTTCGGGTTCATCTATCGCCAGATCATGCGGGACAGGCCGGTGGCCAATGTGCCGCTGTTCGCCAACACCTTCTTCCCGCCCAACCAGCCAACGGCGCGGCGTTGTTTCGCCTTCGGCCAGGCGGTTGGCCGTGCCATCCGCGCCTGGGATACCGACGCTCGCGTCGCGGTTTTCGGGTCGGGCGGCATGAGCCATTTCGTCATCGACGAAGCCTTCGACGCCAAGATCATCGACGCGATCCAGGCCCGCGACGCCGAAACGCTCTGCACCATCGGCGAGGAACACTTCCAGGCAGGCACCTCCGAACTGAAGAACTGGATCGCGGCAGCAGGCTGTCTGTTCGAGACGGATCTGAGCGGCGACCTGATTGATTACGTACCCTGTTACCGCTCGGAGGCTGGAACCGGAACGGCCAACGGTTGGCTGGCGTGGAATAAGAAGGCGGCGTTGTGACTGACGAGATCCTGATCCGGCTGGCGCGTCTCGACGCCTGTGCAGTGTCCGACGCGCTCGATCAGGTCGGCGGGTTGCCGTCGGTGACGGGACTGAAAGCCCTGTCGGTGCGACGCCGGATCTCGGGGCGCGTCACGACGGTCCGCCTCGCCGCTGGCAAGCCGGCGGACGGGGCGACACCTCGACACCTTTGTACGACCGCGATTGACACGTCCGATGCAGGCACCGTGATTGTTGTCGAGCAGCGGACGGGCATTGAATGTGCGGGCTGGGGTGGCATCCTTTCGAACGCGGCGCGAGGGCGATCCATCTCAGGGGTCATCGTCGAAGGTCTGGCGCGCGACCTCGACGAGGCGGCTGATATCGGCTTCCCGGTCTATGCCCGGGGCGGCACGGCCCGGACGGCACGCGGCCGCATCCATGAGGCAGAGACCGGTGGAAGAATTCAGGTCGGCGATGTCGCCGTGTCCAACGGCGATTATGTCGTGGCGGATTCCAGCGGTGTTGCCTTCGTCTCCGCTGACCGCATCGAAGCGGTTCTGGCGGCGGCTGAAAACATAGCGGTCAAGGAGGCGGCCATGACCAAGGCGGTCATGTCGGGCCAGCCGGTCAGCGAGGTCATGGGGGCCAGCTACGAACACCTGTTGGAGCGACCCTGAGATGACGGACACCAACGTCGAACGCGTCGGTCGCATCGACACTGCCACCTTGAGTGACGCCCTGGACAAGCTGGGTATCCCCGGCCAGTGCCTTGGCATCAAGCCGCTGGATCACAAATTCAGGCTGGCGGGCCGCGCCTTCACCGTCACCTATGCACCGGCCGGGCCTGGGGGAACGGTCGGTGATTTCATCGACGACGTACCGGCTGGCCACATCGTCCTGATCGACAATGGCGGGCGTCCCGACGCCACGGTCTGGGGCGACATCATGACAGCCTGCGCCCACCAGCGCGGTTTGGGCGGCACGGTGATTGACGGTGCCTGCCGCGACACCCACCTAGCGCTCGATCTCGCCTATCCAATGTACAGCCGCAGCTATTCGATGCGGACCGGCAAGGACCGGGTCCAGCTGGAGGCTGTCGGCCATGTGGTCAACATCGGTGACGCGCGCGTCAGTCCGGGCGACCTGGTGCGTGGCGACTCCGACGGCGTGGTGGTGATCCCCGGTGCCCGTGAGGACGAGGTCCTCGACATCGCCGAAGCCATTGAGGTGGCCGAGGGCCGTATCCGCGAACTGATTTCCTCGGGGATGCGTCTGGACGAGGCGCGCAAGCAGCAGGGCTACCACCTGCTACAACGCCGCGAGAAGGCCTGAACCATGGCCTGGCGGATCGTCGCGACCGCCAGTCTGGGGCCACACGAGGGCGTGATCGCGCGTCTGGCCGAGGCAGGCTGCGAGATTGATCGCCTGCCAGCCGGCACCACAACCTGGACGCCGGAACTGATCGCCCGCTATGCGCCGGGTGCCGAGGCCTATGTCGGAACGTTCCGGGGCATCGGCCTGCCGCGCGAGGTGATCGAGGCGTCGCCCCGCGCGCGCGTCATCACCTCGCCGATCATCGGCACGGAGTTCATCGACGTTCAGGCTGCAACCGAAGCCGGCATCCTCGTCGCTCATGGCGCGATGTCCGAGAATTTCGACGGCATGGCCGAGGCCGGCGTCATGTTGATCGCAGCGACGCAAAAGGCACTGGCCGGCAAGACGGCGGCGATACGGGCCGGGGCGTGGAAGACTGCTCCGGCAGGCCGCCTCGTCCTGGGATCGACCATCGGCATTCTGGGCCTGGGCCGGATCGGCCAGGGGGTAGCGCGCAGACTGTCCGGATGGGGTTGCGAGATCGTCGCTTGCGATCCCTATGTCGACCCCGCCCTCGCGGTCGGGCTGAGCGTTTCGCTCGTCGATATTGACACACTGTTCCGCGCCTCCGACGTCGTTGTGGTTCTGACCACGCTGACACCCAAGACGCGCCACGTCGTAAACGCAGAGCGGATCGCCGTCATGAAGCCCGGCAGCGCGATCATCAACATCGGTCGCGGCGGCTGCATGGACGAGGCGGCTGTGATTGCCGCGCTCGACGCGGGTCATCTGGCGGCCGTCGCTATCGACGCCTGGGAGACCGAGCCCCCGCCCGCCGACCATCCGCTCAGGAACCACCCCGCCGTGATCGCCACGTCCCACGACGTCGGTCATTCCGACGACCTCTACGCTCGTATTCCAATCGTGGCGGCGGAGAACACCCTGGCCGCACTGGCGGATGAGTTGCCGCCCTATCTGCACAACCCGGCTGCCTTGCCCGCGTGGCGAGCGCGGTGGATTCAAATTTCGCAACCGCTCTCCGGAGTGCTCCGAGACGACACCAACCAACCTCCCTCCCAGCCTGATCCCGCCGTCAACGTCACGTCTCGATGATGATCCGGCCAAAGGAACCGCCAGTGACCGACGCCTTCACCTATCCCGCCCCGAAACTGTTCATCGCCGGCACTTGGCGCATGGCCTCCGACGGGGCGACCTTGCCCGTGGTAAACCCTGCGACCGGACAGACCATCGCCCACCTGCCCGTCGCGGGAATCGCTGACCTAGACGAGGCGCTGTACGCCGCCGACGCCGGCTTCAAGATCTGGCGCAAGACCTCGGCCTTTGACCGGGCCCACGTCCTGCACGATGCAGCGCGGTTGATGCGGGAACGCAGCCGCTACATCGGCTCGGTCAGCACCACCGAGCAGGGCAAGCCCCTGGCCGAATCCTGCGCCGAAGCCATGGCCTGCGCCGATATCTTCGACTGGTTCGCGGAAGAAGCCCGCCGCGCCTATGGCCGCATCGTGCCATCCAAGAACCCGGGCGTCCGCCACATGGTGTTCAAGGAGCCGATCGGGCCGGTCGCAGCCTTCTCGCCCTGGAACTTTCCCACCACCATCCCGTCACGCAAGATGGCGGCGGCGCTGGCGTCGGGCTGTTCGGTGATTATCAAGCCGGCCGAAGAAGCACCGGGTAGCTGTCTGGAGCTGGCGCGATGTCTCGACGACGCGGGTCTGCCCAAGGGCGTGCTGAACGTCGTGTTCGGGGTGCCCGCCGAGATCTCGACCTATCTCATCGCCTCGCCGGTCATCCGGAAGATCTCCTTCACCGGATCCACTGCCGTAGGCAAGCAACTGGCGAATTTGGCCGCCGAAGGCATGAAACCGACGACGATGGAACTGGGCGGCCACGCGCCGGTCATCGTGTTCGAGGACGCCGATCTGGATCTGGCTGTGCGATTGTCGGCGGGCGGAAAATATCGCAATGCTGGCCAGATCTGCATCGCACCGACGCGCTTCTATCTGCACGACAGCCTGCATGACGCCTTCGTTGAAAAGTTCGCCGCCTATGCGACCAGCCTGAAGCTCGGCGACGGGATGCATCCGGCCACGACGATGGGGCCACTGGCGAACCGGCGGCGACTGGGGGCCATGGACGCGTTCATTGGCGATGCGATTTCGCACGGTGCGCGGGCTGCGGCAGGCGGAGAGGGCGTCCACGGTCCTGGCAACTTCTGGCGACCGACCGTTCTGGCCGATGTGCCGAACTCGGCCCGGATCATGAATGAGGAGCCGTTCGGTCCTGTAGCCGTAACGCAGCGGTTCTCCAATTTCGACGCGGTCATCGAACAGGCCAACCGGCTGCCCTATGGCCTGGCGGCCTATGCCTATACGCGTTCGGCACGGACGGCGGCCGACGTGGGCGACGTGCTGGAAGCCGGCAT
>Ga0105047_10020255_pt1 | contig 10227 bp, 7 predicted proteins | sample MAT04_FD_78384 | JGI IMG/M metagenome (GOLD analysis project Ga0105047, IMG submission 78384) | Freshwater microbial communities from Lake Fryxell liftoff mats and glacier meltwater in Antarctica - MAT-04 (megahit assembly) | ecosystem: Environmental > Aquatic > Freshwater > Ice > Liftoff... | reverse complement strand
ACGCAGCCGGCCAGCAGCGCCACGACAACGGCCACGAGCCCGGTCGTCACGCCCGCGCGCCGGCCCGCGTGCATCAGTCCTCGTCCTCGGTCTCGACGACGTCGGCTTCCTCGTCCTCGAGGCCCGCTTCGAGGTCCTCCAGGCCGGCGGCGTCCTCGTCGATGTCGGCGGCCGCGGTGAGGTCGGCCTCCTCGTCGTCGGCGGCCACCTCCTCCTCGACGTCGGCGTCCTCGACGTCGACGGGCTCGTCGTTGTCGGTGGTCTCGGTCGGGGCCAGGCCGACCTTCTCGAAGTCGGCGGACAGCTCGGGGATGATGTCTCCCTCATCATCGGACTCGTCGCCCTCGCTGACGCTGAAGGCAGCGGCCTCGAGGAAGGTGTTGTCGCTGCTGGTCAGCTTGAGCTTCTGGCGCTGCTCCTCGATGAACTCGACCATCATGGCTTCGACGTTCTCCTGGTAGCGCACCAGGCCGTTCCCGATCTCACGCAGAGCGATGACAGCTCCCTTGTTCTCGCACTCGACCAGCGGCGTGCCGCGGCTCTCGAGCAGGGCTCGCGCCCGCCGGGCGGCGAGGATCGTGAGCGCAAAGCGATTGGGGATCTTCTCGAGGCAGTCTTCGACGGTGACGCGAGCCATGGGCGGCGGAGTATGCGAGCCTGCGTCGGCGGGCGCAAGTACCCGCAGCCGGCGCAAACACCGGCCACTGGCCCGCGTTGCATGACCCAGGGCGGCCCAGACGGACGCGATCCCGGGGTCCTCGCTGGGCTTGCCGCGGGATCCAGTCGTTCGGCAGTACTGCAGCACTCACTGCTGCAACGGTGCCCGACGCTGCAGTGCACTGCACTGCTGCCCATCTGGGCCGGGCCGGATCTACATCTCGACGAGCAATTGCTGCCCGCGGTCACGCAGCTCGAGGCTGTCGCGGACCCAGCGGATGAAGCCCTTGGCGTGGTCCGAGCGAAACCCGAAGGTCTCTGCCAGGGCCAGCAGTGCGTCCATTTCGCCGTCGACCAGCTTGTTGTCGGCCAGGGCCGCGCAGACCGCCTGATAGAACAGGAACAGCCGGGCCTCGCGGTGCTGGACCGTGCGCGCGACCTGCATCAGGTCGTTGGGCGTGGAGAACTCCTTGCGTACCAGGTCGCGCTCCTCGGGCAGCAGCATCATCTGGCCCATGAGCTCCTCGACGAAGTGCTTCTCGCTGTCGGAGACCTGGTTGTCACGGGAGGCCATGATCGCCACGGCACGGGCCACGGCCACCTGCTCTTCGGGGGTGATGAGCTCTGCGATCGGGAAGTCGAGCATCGGCTTTCTCCAGCTTCGAGCGCCAGGCTAACCCAACTCGGCAGCGCTGCCTAGCCGCGTGGTGCCGGGGCGCTCACCGAGTCCGGTACGCCCGGGTGCGTGCAGCCGGGGAGATCCCGGCTGCGCGTCAGTGCGCGGCTTGCAGGCGGTTGGGGCCGTGCAGGCGACGAATTGTCGACGGCGCGACCGGATGCTCGCCGGACTCGTCGACCCAGCGCACGCCGAGCAGCTCGCGCGCATCGAAGCCCGGCGGCAGCCGGGCGACGATGTTGCGGGTCGGATAGTGCGCGCGCACGCTGACCTGGGTGGTCGTCTCGACCTCGCCGTCGGCGAACTCGAAGATCACGCGGTGCGTGGCGCTCGGCTCGCGACCGCTGCTGAGGTCACCGGGTCCGGTCCACCAGATCTGCTGGCCGTCCGGATCGACCGCGCCGATCAGCACGCCGTCGCCAGCCAGCGCCCCGTCGCTCCCTGCCGGCGCTCCCGCGTCGCTCTTGCCCCAACCGGTCAGCGTCTTGATCCGCGAGTAGGTCGCGTTCCACTGCCAGTCCGACACCCAGGTGCTGCCGCAGTAGCTCATGTAGTCGGAGTATGCGGTCGGGTGGCGCAGCTTGAAGTCGCGGATGCCAAAGCCCCAGATCCCGATCCGGCCGTCCGCGTGGGGGTAGCTCGGGTCGGTGCCCGCCGCGTCGACGCCAGCGCCGGAGCACTCGATGTGACGGCGGCCCTGGGTGTGCCCGACCTCGTGCACGAAGGTGTCGACGCCGCCGTTGTTGAGCTGGCCCACCGACGCCCGGTAGCGGGCGTCGGTCTTGTCCGGGCCGGTGATGTCGGCGGCGAGGCCTACGGTACACCCCGACTGGCCGCCGCCGCTGCCGATGCACCCGCCGCAGTTGTCGAACAGGCCGTAGTAGTAGACGTTCGGATCGGCGCCATCGTCGGTGCGAAGCTGGCTCATCTCCGAGACCAGCTTACTCAGGCCCGAGAACGCCGTCATGCTGTAGGTGACCGGGTACGGCGCGCGGACCGTGAACTCGATGGTCTCGACCGCGTTCTGCTGATACAGCGCGTCCTCGAAGGCCTTGCGCTGCGCCTCGCCGTCGACCACCGCGGCGCAGGTGCCGAACTTGTAGTCGATCGGGACCAGCACCACGCGCATCTCGGCCTGACTCGACTCGACGCCGACGAAGGCCGGGCCGGCCAATACGGCGATCGCCGGATCGGCGGGCTCGGGCAGCATCTCGGCCCCCGGCGCGACCTCCCACAGCTCGATCTGGTACTTGAGGTTCGGGACCACATCGACCGCCTTGACGCCCCAGTAGAAGGTGGTCGATAGATCGTTGTCGTACGAGTCCTGCGAGATCGTGATCGTCTGCGTCAGCACCTTGTCGACGCCGCCGCCGCTGAGCACCAGGCGGGCCTCGAGTGACCGCTCGATCCAGTCGTCCGGCACGTCGACGAACGCGCGGACCAGCATGTCACGACCCTTCGGGATGAACGCGTTGCGCCCTGGACCGCCGACCGCCGCGCCATCGAGCCCGATCGGGATCGCCACGCTCGGGTTGGCCTCGACGCGCACGATCTTCACGTCGCCGCGCGCCGGGAACGGAACGAAGGGCTCGCCGGTCGACGAGTCCTCACCGGTCGTCGGCGTGGTCGTCGTGAGCGCGTCCCCCGTGGTCCCGGTCTCGGTCTCGGTCTCGCCCTCACTGGTGTCGACCCCCGCCTTGTCGTCCCCGCAGCCGACCGACAACGCCGTGAGCAGGGAACAGGACAGAACTTGTAGGGTCGACCGTGATGTCCGCATGTTTTATGACCTTAGTTTTGTTTGTGGGTTTTGCAACTACAAATTCCTCCGAATTCCAGGCTCCAGAGGACGATTAATGCCGCTTATTATGGGTTTAAAGGCCAACAACGGCAGCCCACGACAGGAGCGCCACATCGCGCGTGAGGAATACCAGAGGTCTACGCGCCGCCGCGCTCGCCTTGACACGAGGCGCGGCTGCGAGCCACAAGGGTCGCGTTCTTTGACAAACAACTCGAGCGCACGGTCGTGCCGGGCCAGGCCCCGGGACGCGAAAGAGGGAAGTCGGTGCAAGACCGACGCGGCTCCCGCCACTGTGAGCGGCGACGAGATCGGCGAGATGCCACTGTGACCCCCTGATCGGTGGTCATGGGAAGGCGCTGATCGAGGATGACCCGTTAGCCAGGAGACCTGCCCTGCGCTCCACCGCCCCCCTCGGGGCGGGAGATCCATGCGACCGGCGTTTGCCGGCGCGTGGACCTCGGTGAGACGGGAGTCCCTCGCCATCGTCCCCACGATCCCCACGCCTCGCGGCGCCTTCGGGCGCGCCCTCGAATGCATCTGCACGCACCCTCGCGGGTCGCGTCACGCGATGGTCTACGTCGGCCTCGCCGCGCTGCTCACCGGCCGTGGCGCGCACGCCCGGCCCGCAGTCAAACCTGTCCCCAAGGCCAGCCCAGGTCCCGAACGCTATCGCACCGTCGTGCACCACGGCCGCGGCGACGGCCAGGACAACCAGCGCAAGGTCGACGCCGCCACGCCGGGCTTCGCCACCGCGATCGACCTCGGCCGTGACGGCGCGCGCCCGGCCGACGCCTTGCCGGAGGTCCTCGGTCGCAGCGCCGGCGCGACCGTCCGCTCGCTCGGCGGCCTCGGCCAATTCTCGGCGCTCTCGCTGCGCGGCTCGACCGCGCAGCAGGTCGGCGTGTTCCTCGACGGCGTGCCGGTCGGTGGCAGCGGCGGCGTCGTCAACCTCGGCGACCTCCCGATCGACACCCTCGCTCACGCGACCGTGCATCGCGGCCTCGTGCCGGTCGTGTACGGCGGCGCCGCGATCGGCGGCGCCCTCGATCTCGGCAGCGACCTGCGCTGCGTGCAAGGCCGCCACCGCCTGAGCGCGACCCTCGGCGTCGGCTCCTTCGCCGCCCGCGAGGCCCGGGCCAGCGCCTCCCTCCCGCTCGCCCCGCGCCGCCGCGGACCTTGCCTCGACCTGCGCCTCGGCTACGGCGGCTCGGCCGGCGACTTCCCGTTCTACAACGTCGGCGACACCCTGCAAGACCGCCGCGACGACGCCACCGTCCGCCGGCAAAATAATCACTACGACCGCGTGCTCACCCAGATCGCCGTGCACGGCCGCAGCGGCCCCTGGCGTTACAGCGCCCAGGAGTTGCTGCTCGCCAAGCGCCAGGGCATCCCGGGCCAGGCCACCGGCCAACAGGCGCAGGCGACCAACCTCGAGACCATCGTCGCCCGCACCGTCGCCCGCGTGCGTCGCGACCTCGAGGCCACCCGCGACGGTCACATCGAGCTCCTCGGCGGGTTCGCCGTCGATCGCAGCCGCTGGCGCGACCCGCTCGGCGAGGTCGGCCTCGGCGTCGACGATCAGGTCACGCGCAACCTCGACCTCTACCTCTCACCGCGCGTGCACGTGGGTCTGTGGCGCGGCGCGACCCTCACGACGATCGCCGACGCCCGCCAGGAGTGGACCCGCGTCGACCAGCGCGCTCTGGCCCCGCCCCGCGGCGACGCCCGCCGTCAACGCATCGGCCTCGGCCTCGGGATCCAGCTCGATCAGCGCCTGCTCGGCGGCCGCCTGCACCTCCAGCCGATCGTCCGCCTCGACCTCGTCACCAGCCGCTTCGCCGTCGCGGCCGGCACAGGCGAGCAGGACGACCGCGGCACCAACCATCTCGACATCGGCCTGAGTCCGCGCCTCGGCGCCCGCCTCGAGGTCTTGCCCGGAGTCTCGCTGCGCCTGACCGGCGGGCGCTACTTCCGGCCGCCGACGCTCGTCGAGCTGTTCGGAGATCGCGGCTACATCGTCGGCAACGAGGCCCTGCGCCCCGAACGCGGCACCAGCCTCGACGGCGGCGTCGTCGTCGACACTGGTGGCGCGCGCACCAGTCTCTACGCCCACGCCGCCGGGTTCGTCGCGTGGAGCGACCGCCTGATCCAGTGGCAGCAGAGCGGACCGACCCTGCGCCCCGTCAACCTCGAGGGCGCCCGCGTCTCGGGCCTCGAGACCAGCGCGGCGCTGCGCCTGCTCGGCGGCGACCTGCGCTTCTCCGCCAACTACACCCTGCTCGCGCCGGTCAACCTCGGCGACGACCCGAGCCAGCGCGGTCAACCACTGCCCGGCCGCCCGCGCCACGAGCTCTACGCCCAGGCCTCGATCGGCCACATGTATCACGCCCGCGGGGCCGTGCTCGCGCCGCGCCTGTTTTACACCGTCGAGCACGCCGCCCGCACCTTCCTCGACTCGAGCGGCCGCTACGAGGTCCCGCGTCGCACCCTCCACGGCGTCGGCATCGAGCTACGGGTCGCCGATCGGATCCACATCGCCGCCGAGCTACGAAACCTCTTCAACCTGCGGACCACCATCTGGCACCCGCCGATCGCCGGCGCCCCCGGGATCACCGTGCCGGTCTCCGACTTCTTCTTCTACCCGCTCCCTGGCATCAGCCTGTGGACATCTTTGCGGATCGACCTCGACCTCCCGGTCCGTCGCCGCGCTTGACCCTGCACCCCCCGAAACGCCCCGATCATGCCCCGCGCTCCCTCCCCTCTCCTCCTCCTCCCCGCCCTGCTGCTCGCCTGTGCCCCGTCGAACGCCGACATCCCGGACGACGCCGACACCAGCACCACCGACCTGTCCGAAAGTACAGCCGCGACCGACGCCGCGACCACCACCGGTGAGACCCCGACCACCACCGGCGAGACCCCGACCACCACCGGTGATGACCCCTCGACCGGCGATGATCCCTCGACCGGCGATGATCCCTCGACCGGCGGCGACGGCCCCGCGATCGTCCTCGACGCCCCCTGCACGATCGACGTCGCCGACCCGACCCGCCTCGCCGTCATCACCAATGACTTCATGGCGCCCGCGAGCCTGCACGTCGTCGACATCGCCACGGGTACACTGACCGCCGACCTCGCGCCCGCCCCCAGCGACCCCGCGCTCGCCTGGGGCGACGACAAACTGGTCGTGATCGGTCGCTTCGGCATCAACACCCTCGACGTGTACGAAGGGCAAGACCTCACGCCGCTCGCCACCTATGACGTCGTGGTCCCCGGGGTCGCCGACGCCAACCCGCAGGCCCTCGCCTTCGGCCCCGACGGCCACGGCTACCTGAGCCTGTTCGCCAGCGCCACGATCCCCGTCTACGACCTCGACCTGCCGCCGCAGGGGGCCATGGTCGACAGCCTCGACCTCGCCACCTTCGCCGACCGCGACGGCAGCCCCGAGCCCGGCGTCGCCTTCACCTGCGGGGACGTCATGTTCGTTGCGATCCAGCGGCTCGTCGACTTCGCCCCGATCGATCTCAGTTACCTCGTCGCCGTCGACCTCGCCACCGGCGCCATGATCGACCTCGACCCCGCCACCGCAGGCACCCAGGCCCTGCCGCTGCTCGGCCCCTGGGCCAAGCAGGTCCGCCTCGACCCCACCGACCCCGATGGTCACACCGTGCTCGTCCTGACCTCCGGCGTCGAGCGCGTCAACCTGTCTCTCGGGACATCCACCTGGGCCGTCGCGCCGACCGTGCTCGCGGGCGTCGACGTCGACGGCTTCGACCCGCAGGCCTTCAGCGTCGCCCAGGACGGCGCCAGCATCCACCTGCTCGCCACCGACGGCGACTATCCCGACGCCGCCGTGTTCCACATCGGCGTCGACGGGCAGGAGCCCGCCACCCCGCAGGTCCTGGTCGACGGCCTGGTCTCACGCGAGAAGACCCTCGAGCGCACCGGCTCCTTCTTGTGGGTCGGCGACGCCGCGATCGCGCAGCCCCGCCTGCGCAGCTTCGATCTCGCCGACGACAGCGAGCGCCCGCCCGTCGCCATGACCGCCGCCCCATACCTGGTCCTGGCGATCCCATGACCCTGCGCGACCTCGCAGCCGCGCTCGCGGCCAGCCTCGCGCTGGCCTGCGTCCCGTTCGCGTCCGACGACGACAGCGGCGGCGACGACAGCACCGGCCCGGCTCCCGGCGAGCCCCTCGCGGGCCCGCCGGTGCTCGGCGTCCCGTGCAGCGGCGAGGTCCAGAAACCAACCCGCCTGGCGATCACGACCACCGACAACGTCACCGGCGCGCTCAGCATCCTCGACCTGCAGACCGGCATCATCACCCCCGACCTCGCGCTCGCGACCAGCGACTCCGTGCCGGTCCACGACGGCGAGCGCCTGTACCTGCTGCACCGCTACGGCTTCGACGCCCTCGACATCCTCCGCCCCGACTTCACGCTGCTCGCCCAGTTCGGGCTCGGCGTCCCGGAGGTCGTCAGCAGCAACCCGCACGCGCTCGCCTTCGCCGGCCAGCGCGCCTACATCACCTTGTTCGGCGCGCCCACCCTGCAGATCCTCGACCTCGCCGACCCCACCACGCCGACCCTCGCCGGCAGCATCGACCTGCGCCCGCTCGCCGACGCCGACGGCAACCCCGAGGCCAACCTCGCCATGCGTTGCGGCGACACCCTCTTCATCACCGTCCAGCGCCTCGACGAGAACATGGTGTTCGCGCCGACCGGCGAGCACGACCACCTCGCGCCGATCGACCTCGCCAGCGGCCGCCTCCACGACCTCGACCCGGACACCCCCGGCGTGCAAGCGATGCCGCTGCTGGGCCCCTGGGCCAAGCAGTGGCGCCTGGACCCCGCCGACCCGGCCGGCCACACCTTGCTGGTGCTCAGCAGCGGCCTCGAGCGCACCAACCTCGCCACGCTACAGACCACCTGGGCCGTCGACCCCGCCCGCCTCGCCGCGATCGGCCTGGTCGCCACCGACCTGACCCAGACCTTCGACCTCGACCGCACCGGCGAGCACGCCTACATCGCCAGCTACCGCGCCGACCTCAGCGAGGTCGTGCTGCTGCGCGCCAGCCTCGACGACGACGCCCCGATCGTCGAGATCGCCGGCGGCATGCAGTCGATCGGCCCCACCCTCGAGATCGTCGACGACACCCTGTGGTTCGGCGATCGCAGCCACGCCGCCGCCGGCATGCGCGCGTGGGATCTCAGGACCGACCCGCCGACCCCACGCTTCGGCGGCCTCCCGCTGTCGACCGGCCTCGCCCCCTACGCCGCGGTCGCGATCCCCTGACCATGCGGCGACGCACGACCCCCGCTCCGCTCGCCGCGTCCGCTCGCGCCGGCCTGATCCTCGCGCTCGCGTTGTTAGTCGCCTGCGCCCCGCCGCGCCCCGCGACGGACGGCCCCGCCCGCCGCGTCCTCTCGCAGACCGTGCTCAGCGACGAGATCCTGTGGACCCTCGGCCCCGAGGCGCGCGCCCGCGTGGTCGGCGTCAGCGTCATGGCCGACGACCCGCGCTACAGCCGGGTCGTGGGTCTGTGGCCGCCCGAGCTCCCGCGGCTCGCCGTGACCAGCGAGGGCCTGCTCGCCCGCGACCCCGACCTCGTCGTCATCGCCAGCTTCACGACCCCCGAGATCAAGGCCCTGCTCACCGCCCAGCGCGTCCGCCTGCTCGAGTTCGACAGCTTCACCGGCTTCGCCGACTACCGCGCCCACCTCCGCGCCCTCGCCACCGCCGTCGACGCCGCCCCCGCAGGCGAGCGCGCCGTCGCCGAGCTCGACGCCCGCCTCGCCGCCCTCGCCGCCCGCCGCTCCGCCTCGCCCACCCTCACCGCCCTCACCGCGATCTCATGGGGCGACGGCTACGCCGCGACCGGCGGCACCACCTTCGCCGACATCGCCGCCGTCGCCGGCCTCGTCAACCTGCCCGAAAGCACAGGTCTCTCGGGACATGTCCCGGTGGCCATGGAGCAGTTGGTCGCCTGGGACCCCGAGATCATCGTCATCTCATGCCCGGCCGCTGCCGCCGACGACCCCGCCTGCGCCGCCGCCGAAACCGCCTTCGCCGCCGGCCCCGGGCTCGCCGCCACCCGGGCCGCGCGCCAGCACGGTGTCATAGCGATCCCCGCCCGCGACCTCGGCAGCACCGGCGAGGGTATGATCGCCGCCGCGGAGCTCTTGCACGCCCGCGTCCTCGCTCGCCCCTGACCGCCCATGCGCCTCGCCCCGCTCACCGCGCTGCTTCTCCTGGCCGCGCTGCTCCTGGCCCTCGGGACAGGTCCGGGTGAGATCGGCGTCGGCGAGGCCCTGCAGATCGTCGCCGGCCACCTCGGCCTCACCGCCCCGGACCCCGGCCTGCGCGACGCGATCGTCTGGGACCTGCGACTGCCCCGCGCCCTGCTCGCCGCGATCGTCGGCGCCGCCCTGGCCTGCGCCGGCGTGCTCACCCAGGGCCTGTTTCGCAACCCGCTCGCCGACCCCGGCATCCTCGGCGTCAGCGCGGGCGCCATGCTCGCCGCCGTCGTCGGCTTCGTGTTCGGCGCCGAGCAGGCCGGCCTGTGGGTCACCCCGCTGCTCGCCGCCGGCGGCGCGGGCCTCGTGCTGCTCGTGCTGCTCGGCCTCCACCGCGCGCACCAGGGCCTCGCCACCCTGCTGCTCTCCGGCTTCGCGCTCGGCACCCTGTGCGCCGCCGTCGCGACCTTGTGCCTCGCGCTCGGCGCCCAGCGCTGGGACCTCGGGATCCGCGTGATGCAGTGGAGCCTCGGCAGCTTCGAGGGCCGCACGTGGATCCACGTCGCCTGGGCCCTGCCGCCGTGCGCGATCGGCCTCGCGCTCGCCACCTGGCTGCGTCGCGACCTCGACACCCTCCACCTCGGACACGACATCGCCGCCTCGCTCGGCGTCGACCTGACCCGACTGCGGCGCCGCGCCGTGATCGCCGTCGGTCTGCTGGTCGGGGCCGCGACCGCCCTCAGCGGCGTGATCGGCTTCGTCGGCCTGCTCGTCCCCCACCTCGCCCGCATGCTCGCCGGCCCCGGTCACCGCCGCCTGCTCCCGCTCGCCGCCGTCCTCGGCGCGGCGCTGCTCGTGCTCGT
>Ga0105047_10020254_pt1 | contig 10228 bp, 9 predicted proteins | sample MAT04_FD_78384 | JGI IMG/M metagenome (GOLD analysis project Ga0105047, IMG submission 78384) | Freshwater microbial communities from Lake Fryxell liftoff mats and glacier meltwater in Antarctica - MAT-04 (megahit assembly) | ecosystem: Environmental > Aquatic > Freshwater > Ice > Liftoff... | reverse complement strand
TCAACAAGAGCAAAGAGGCCGCTGTTCACGCGCTGATGCTCGATCCGCTTACCTCCGCCGTCCTGTCGCCGAAAGAAATTCGCGACATGACCAACGAGATGTTCGAAGCGGAAAAAGAGTACCTCCCCGGCTATAAGTAGCCTCATGACGCCCCCGGCGGACCGCATCATTAGCAGACAGGAGACATTCCAGGCCGCCCGGGTCTTCCCGGGCGGCCCGCTCCTAATCACCCGCGACAATTTTGCGCACCCAGCGGGAAACATCGACATTTCGCTTCGGCGTGTTTCCATAAATGGAATCGCCGCTACCATCTTCCTTCCCGGCGGCGTGTCGGGTGAGTTCGTCTGGGCGCGCGATCGGATCGCACTTTCGCTCGGGACGCATGAGTTTGAAGTCTGACCAGGAACATCCATGAGCATCAAAGTTGCATTGATCGGCGCGGGCAGTGTTGTATTCAGCAAGAACCTCACCGGCGACATCCTTAGCTATCCCGAATTCCGCGACGCCACCTTCAGCTACATGGACATCGACAGCGACCGCCTACAGGTCGGCGCCGCGCTGTGCCGCAAGGTGGCCAAGGGAATCGGCGCGACGCCGAAGATCGAAGCCACGCTCGACCGGCGCGAAGCGCTCCGGGACGCGGATTTCGTCATCAACATGGTGCAGATCGGCGGGTTCGATTCGACCCTCGTCGACTTCGAAATCCCCCGCAAGTACGGCCTTAACTTCACCATCGCCGATACCACCGGGCCCGGCGGACTCTTCCGGGCGCTTCGCACCTTCCCCATGCTCAAGGGCCTCTGCGCCGACATGATGGACCTCTGCCCCAAGGCCGTTCTGCTCAACTACAGCAACCCGATGAGCATGAACATGCAGACCATCACCCGCACCAGCAATATCCAGGCGGTGGGCCTCTGCCATAGCGTGCAGGGAACCTTCGACGAATTGATGCGCTACATCGGCGAAGACGCGCACGATCCGAAGCTCACATTTCTTTGCGCCGGCATCAACCACATGGCGTTCTACCAGCGCCTGGAGAAAGACGGCGTCGATCTCTATCCGCGCCTGTTCGCGATCGCGGATGAAAAGATCAGCAAGAAGCAGAACGCCGTCCGCTTCGAGATGATGAAGCGGCTGGGCTACTACGTCACCGAATCCAGCGAACACAACGCCGAGTACAACGCCCACTTCATCCCCCACGGGCCGGAGGTTATCGAGAAGTACAACGTGCCGATCGACGAATACCTGCGCCGCTGCGATGGAATTGTCGACGAGTTTGAGAACGTCAAGAAGCAGGTGCAAAACGACGATGCGATCCAGCACCGCAAGAGTCATGAATACGGCAGCACGATTATCCATTCGATGGTGACCGGCACGCCCAGCGTGGTTTACGGTAACATGCCCAACAACGGCGCAATCAGCAATCTGCCGCGCAACGCGATCGCCGAGGTGGCGACACTGGTGGACCGCGCCGGCCTCCAATTCACCAACGTCGGCGAGCTGCCGCCGCAGTTGATCGCGTATATGAACCCGCATGTGACGCAGCATGAATTATTCATCCGTGCGGCACTCGAAGGCCGCCGTGATCACGTTTACCAGGCGGCGATGTTCGATCCGCTTACCGCCGCCACCATGCCGCTCGACAAGATCGTCGAAATGTGCGACGAACTCATCGCCGGCCACGGGTTCGAAGGCCAAGGCGGCTTCCTGCCCCCGCTGGACGCGAAGAAGACGCTCGTCCCCACCAGCGGCAAGCAGTTCAGCCCGCCGACACCGCAGGAACTTCGCGCCAGTTGGGATGCCGCCCACGGTGCCAGCGCAGGCGATCCGATCGAAGCCTGGCAGGTTACCGGTCCGATCGCCTACACCGACAAGAAGCTCCCGCCGACGAACTGGGCCTCGCCGATCGAAGCCGAGTTACTCGCGGCGCTCGCCGCCGACCGGGCACCCGACTTCACCAAAACCAAGTGGCTCCCCGCGACGGCGGCGCGGAAGGCGTTCGTTGACCTCAACGGCGTGTTCGGTCCTCAGACGCATTGCGTCGCGTACGCCTATGCCGAGATCGAAAGCATCCACGCCCGCGAGTGCGTGCTGAAAGTCGGCAGCGACGATGGCATTTGCATCTGGCTCAACGGCAAGCTGGTCCTCAACAAGGACATGATCCGCGGGTACGCGCAGGGCACGGACGATGTACCGGTTTTCCTGAAGGCCGGCTTCAACCGGATCCTCGTCAAGGTCACGCAAGGCGACGGCGGCTGGGGATTCGGCGTGATCGTGCCGAAGCCCAACTTCTAACGCCGGGCAATCTGGGTACTGCCGGGTGTACGCAGGCAATCCGGCGCATAGACTTGGCTTCAGCCTATGAGCAAGACCTCCGACACCCCCACCCGCTCCGACGCCATCGGCCGAGCATCGATCCGACTGGCTGCGATCGATGTCGGGTCCAACAGCGTTCACATGATCGTCGCCCAGGTCGATTCCGATGGCGGCGTCACCACGCTCTGGCGCGTCAAGGAGATGGTCGGACTCGGACGCATCTCGTTTCCTTCCCGCGTGCTGTCCACCGAGGCCATGGACCGCGCCGTCGCGTCGCTGGCGCGGATGAAGCAGGCGGCACGGATGCGTGAAGCCGAGAAAATCATCGCTGTCGCCACCAGCGCCATCCGCGAAGCCGACAACGGCGGCGACCTTATCGAACGCATCAAGACCGAACTTAAACTTTACGTCAAGGTCGTCTCGGCACGCGAAGAGGCGCGCCTCATCTACCTCGGCGTTCGCAACGCACACGACCTGGGCAGGAAACCCCACCTCATCATTGACATCGGCGGCGGCAGCGTGGAGTTCATTGTTGGCGACGCCAAGGAAGCCAAGCTACTGGAAAGCCGTAAACTCGGTGCCGCGCGGATGACCGCGATGTTCGTCAAGAGCGATCCGATCAACAAGACCGACCTCGCGGCGTTGCGGAGGCATTTCGAGCACGAACTCGCCCCGCTGGCAGAGCGGATCAGGTCGCTCAAACCGGTACAGTGCCTTGGAAGCAGCGGCACGCTCGAAAACATCGCCGAACTCTGCGGCGGTGACCGCGTCATCGACGCCGCCAAGCTCGAACGCCTCGAAAACCGACTCCTCAAGACCACGGCTGAAGAACGCGCCCGCATCCGCGGACTCGACGACCAACGCAAGGACCAGATTATCGCCGGCGTCGTGCTCGTGGGCGCGTTGATGCGACTGCTCAAGCTGACGCAGATCAACCTCGTCGGTGCCGCGCTTCGCGAAGGCATCCTTGCCGACTACCTGTCGCGCCACCTCCCCGACCTGCAAATCCGCCGCGACGTCCCGGACCCGCGCCGGCGTTCCGTGCTCGATCTGGCCCGTCGGTGCAACTGGTACGAGTCCCACTCCACGCAGGTCGCGAAGTTGACGCTACAGTTGTTCGACGATCTCAAACCCATCCACGGCCTCGGTGATCGCGACCGCGAGCTGATCGAGTACGGCGCGATGCTGCACGACATTGGCTGGCACATCGCCCCGCGCGCCCATCACAAACACGGCCAGTACCTGATTCTCAACGGCGACCTCAAAAACTTCGACGCTGAAGAGATCAAGCTGATCGGAGCGCTTGTGCGGTTCCATCGCAAGCATACGCCTGACCGAAAGCGGCACCCACTTTACGCTTCGCTGAACCCGCACGATCGCAAGACGGTCGATGTCGGTTCGGCGTTGCTGCGAATCGCCGACGGGCTCGATCGCAGCCACGCCAGCGCCGTGCAGAACGTCAAATGCGAAATTGGCCGAAAGAAATTGACAATCAACGTTAGCAGCGCGGTCGATATCCAGCTCGAACTCTGGGGTGCCCGCAAAAAGTGCGGATGGTTCGAGAAGGTCTTCGACCACACGCTCACGATGGAACACACCCGCACACGGGCGTAAGGTCTGGCCGCCCGCAGTCGGTCGCGAATGTAGCGCGCTACATCGCGCGTCACACGGATCGAACACCACCGAACTTCCCGAACCCTCCGCCCGGCCACGACTTACGCCGAAACCGTTTTTCCCACAGTCCGTCGCGCAACTTTGAGTACGCTACATTTGCTACATGCAGCTCAGTCGATCTGATTCACTTGCCAAAGACCAGACCGTCGCCTGCGGCGCGAGCGGCCTCCATATACACCGTCGCGCTGCGCGTTTGGCATGACAATCGCGCAGCGCATCTTGAAAAACCTGTAAAAAAATCTGGCAGGATGTCCGCAATAGCTACTTCGCCGGCTGCGTCGCGGCGGGGAGACGGGCGTTTACGCCTGCCAGCGCCGCTTCGGCTTCCGCGGCGGCGGCGGGGTCGCGCAGATCCTTCGAGGCACGGGTCAGGGCCGGAATGCACTTGCGCGTTCCCACGATCGCCAGCACCTGCGCACCGGCGCTGCGCGCCCGGGCGTCCTTTTCAGCCAGCAAGTTCGTCGCCACGACTTCCGCGGACTTGGTCATCTGTGCCAGCGCGTCCACCACTGCCTCCTGCTCCTGCAACACCCACTTTGCGATCGAGGCCGCCACTTTCGGGTCGTCGCGATAGCACGCGGCGCGGATAGCGAGCACACGCTCGGCATTCTGCGATTTCGGGTTCGCAAGAATCGCCATCAATCGCTGCATCACTTTTTCGTCACCCCACGTCCCCAGCACCTTGGCGGCTTCGGGCGTGCTGTTGAGCGCGAAGAAACTGTCATCCTTCATTGGAATCGCGATGGCGGCGTTGAGCTCCGCCTTGCGTTCGGGATCGAAGCGAAAGTTGCCGAGTTCGCCGAACGCGTCCGCCAGACCGGACCCCTGGGTCGATTGCCTGAAATCGACCATCGCGAACGTGACGCCGTCCACCGACGGATCAAGCCGCGTCAGCAGCGTCCGCGTCTGCTCGTACTCCGGCGCGTCCCGGCCGGCGAGTTTCAGCAATTGCTGGACCGACGCCTTCGTCGCCACTTTCCGCAACGTGTAGCCAAATCGAGGAAGCTTCGCTTTCCCATCTCGCTCCTGCAGGCTCGCCAGGAGTGCGTCTTCGACGGCTTTGGGGTCGTCGCCGATCATGGAGTCGGTCGGTTACGGAACCGCGTCGGTCCGAAGGAGCCAGTCGATCAGGAACGCGGGCTTGCCGATCGTCGCTGGCTCGATCCCGGATTCGCGGACGCGAGCGTTGCACTTCTTGCACCGCGTCTTCTTCCCGGCGAACTCATCTTTAACCGAATACTTCGCCCCGCAGGCACTGCATGCAAATGTAATCGCCATCGTTCCACCCTGAACTGACTACTTCCGTATCTTTTGACTCCGTCGAGAAATGTAACTTCGCGCCCAAACGTTTTCCATACTGCGGCAATGCGCTATAATCGTTGTTCACGAAGGAGCAAACGAGTTGGCACAAGCATTTCTGCTGCATCGCATGAACAACGGGTTGACGGTTCTGGCCGAGAAGATGTCGGGCGTTCGATCGGCGGCGATGACGCTGATCGTGCCTGCTGGCGGGAACAACGATCCCGTCGAGCGCTCGGGTTGCGCCACGGTCCTGTCCGAACTGGTTCTGCGCGGCGCCGGCGGTCGCGATAGTCGGCAACTGACCGACTATCTCGACACCCTCGGCCTGCAACGGTCTGCCAGCGCGTCGATCCTGAATTCGCGGTTCGCGTGTGCGGCGCTTTCTGAGACTGTCCTGGAAGGCATGCCGGCGTACGCAGATATCCTCCGTCAGGCGCATCTCCCGGACGACGGGTTCGAGCCGGCGCGCGATCTGGCGCTCCAGGGGCTGGAAGGGATCGAGGATGAGCCGCGTCAGAAATTGCTGATCGCGCTGCGCGCCTGCTATTGGCCGTGGCCTTACGGTCGCAACACGATGGGCGAAAAAGCGGATCTGGCCGCGCTCACGCTGGACGAGGTGCGCCAGGCGTACCGCAACCGCTACACCCCCGCCGGCGCGGTGTTGTCGATCGCGGGGGATATTGATCTGAACGACATCCGCGATCGCGTCGAAAAGCTGTTCGGCACGTGGGATTCGCCAACGCCCCAGATCGTGCATGCCCCCTCGCAGCAGAAAAAATACCACTACGAAGAAGCTCAAAGCGAGCAGACGCACATCGGGATCGCGTACCCGATCATCGACGAAACGCACCCGGACTACTACACCGTTCGCCTGGCGATCGAAGCGCTGGCCGGCGGGATGAGCGGGCGGCTGTTTACCGAAATCCGTGAAAAAAAGGCATTGGTCTATTCCGTCAGCGCCAGCTACAGCTCGCTCCCGGGCGCCGCGGGTGTGTTCGGGTACGCGGGCACGAGCAACGAGCGGGCGCAGCAGACGCTCGACCAGTTCATCATCGAACTGAAACGGCTGAGCGACGGCATCACGGAATCCGAACTCGATCGCGCCAAGATCGGCCTGAAGGCCAGCACGATCATGTCCGGCGAGAGCACGTCCAGCCGCGCCGGCGCGATCGCCCACGACTACATCATGCGCGGCCGAATCCGCACGATCGATGAAATTGTCGCCTCGATTGACGCGGTCAGTCTCGATCATGTGAACACCTACCTCAAAGCCAACCCCGCCGACAATTTCACCATCGCGATCGTCGGCCCGAAGGAGCTGCAAATCCCATGATCCAAACGAATCCCCTCTCGAAATCAAACACGGTTCGCGCGCATGAAGCGACGGGTGTAAACCCGTGCGTCTTCACTTCGACGCGAAAAGACGCGCGGGTTTACACCCGTGGCTTCTTTGGACATCATGCTTTTCGTGTTTTGCTCGCGCTCTGTGCAGTGTCGAGCCTGACGGCATCGTCGCACGCCGAATCGCTCCTCAAAGATGGCGACCTCCTGGGCATTCTGGGTGATTCGATCACCGAGCAGAAGCAGTACAGCGTCTTCATGGAAGACTACATCCGCATGTGCCAGCCGAAGAACGTTGACGTTCTGCAATTCGGTTGGGGAGGCGAAACGGCGCCGGGCTTTCTGGGCCGCATGAAGCTGGACGTACTCCCGTTCAAGCCCACCATCGTCACCACCTGCTACGGCATGAACGATGGCGGGTACAAACCGATCGAAGACGCGACGCGAGAACGCTACAACAAGGCGATGACCTCCATCGTCGAGACGTTCAAAGCGGGAGGAGCGCGGGTGATTGTGGGTTCGCCCGGCGCGGTCGATACCGTCACCTACAAACGGCCGAACAATCCTGCGGAGGTTTACAACACCACGCTCGCGGCGCTTCGCGACGAAGCGAAGAAAGTCGCCGACGCCACCGGCAGCACGTTCGCGAACGTCTACGACCCGATGATCGACGTGATGGCCAAATCCAAAGCCAAGTTCGGCGACAACTACCACGTCGGTGGCGGTGACGGTGTGCATCCGTCGGCGAACGGGCACCTGGTCATGGCGTACGCGTTCCTCAAGGCCATGAACTTCGACGGGCAGATCGCGACGATCACCGTCGATCTCGCCGGCACCAAGGCCGACGCCAGCGCCGGACACGTCGTAAAAGGCATCGAAGGCGGCGCGGTCACGATCGAAAGCACCCGCTACCCCTTCTGCTTCGGCGGTAAGCCGGGCACGCCGAACGCGACCTCGGACATCCCCGAATTCCTCCCGTTCAATCAGGATCTCAACCGCTTCACGCTCGTCGTGAACAACGCCCCTGCCGCCAAGTACAACGTCACTTGGGGTCCGACGACCAAGCAATACACCGCCGAGCAACTGAGGGCGGGCATCAACCTGGCTGCCGACTTCATCCAGAACCCGTTCAGCGAACCGTTCAACGTCGTCGAGCGGAAGATCAAGGACAAGCAGGCGTTCGAGACGAAGTACTTCAAGAATTTCGTCCACACGCTCGCCGACGCCCGTACGACGATCGGGGACGACCCCGCGTTCGACGCCGCCCAGGCGGTCTTCGCCCGCAAACACGCCGAACTCGCCAAAGCCGCGCGCGACGCGTTCGTCCCGGTGACGCACACGATCTCGATCCTGCCCGTGCAATAAACGCCGCGTCGCGCACCGGCGTCGAGTCCGGGACCCGATTTGTGCGGTCCCCCGAATGTAGCGTGCTACATTCGGTGTAACACGCCCGCCGCACCCGTCGATCCGCGTAACGCAATGGCCGGCCATGCATTACGCTCAGGCACGCTTGCGGTCGTTCAACGGCGCACTTTTGAGTGTGCTACATTTGTCACATCGCCTCAATTCCCCGCCATTCCGGCCGGGATTGATTGGGTTGTCAAAGAGCAGCACGCAAGACGGGAACCGCCCACGACCGCATCCATAAACGCGGAATCGTGGGCTTCGCCCGGCCTATCGGGGATCGCCCAAACGCACGGCACGAGGGCTCTCCATATAGACCCCCGGCGCTGCGCCTTTGTCACGACAATCGCGCAGCGCCGGGGGATTTTTCCTGCAAGAAACCTCCAAGGACACGCTACGGCTGCCAGTTACGGCTCAATCGTGCGGATAAATTCTAGACGAGATCGCAACGGCTAACTTATTATCATTAGATGGCGATATTTCGGAATAAGTGATAAAATACCGATAGTTATATCATGCCGGAGTCCGACGCGCTATCGATCCAACTTCAGACACCAGTCGGTGCCCAGCAGAGGCTCGCAGAACGGCTGCGCGCCCTTCGGCTTATGGCCGGGCTCAAACAGTCGACGCTGGCGGCGCGGGCTGGGGTTTCGTTGCCGTCGCTACGCCTGTTCGAGAATCGCGGCGAAATCTCGCTGAAACACCTTATGCGGATTTGTCATGCGCTCGGGCGACTGGACGAGTTTGAGCGCTTGTTCCCACCGCCGCCTGCGGCGACTATGGCTGAGTTGGAGTTGCGGACGGTCGCGCCGATGCGGAAACGGGGCACGCGATGAAAAAAATCGCCGTTCGATTGCGCTGGTCGCCGCAGGACATCCTCGACGTGGGCGAACTGGCCGAAGTCGATCGGCGCATTTACTTTGAATTCAACGCGGCATTCATGGGTCGTGGGCTGAGCCTTTCACCGTTCAAACTCCCCTTGCGTGCAGGACTGATCGAACACACGGATCGCTCGTACGGCCCGTTGCCGGGGATGCTTGACGATTCGCTCCCAGACGGCTGGGGTCGGCTCTTAATGGATCGTATGTGCCGCAAGCGCGGCATTGAGCCGGCGACGGTTTCACCGCTGGATCGGCTGTCCTATGTGGGAACGCGTGGGATGGGCGCCCTGACGTTCCACCCACCGGCTGAAGACAATGAAGCAGGCCAACGGCTGCTCGACTTGCACAAGATCGGCGAGAACGCCCGAGCCGTTCTGGCCGGTGAAACCACGGCGGTGCTGCCGGAACTGATGCGGGCCGGCGGGTCTGCTGCGGGCGCGCGGCCCAAAGTCCTGGTGGGGGTTCGGGGTCATCAGATCGTATCGGGAGAAGATGATCTGCCCGACGGCTTCGAGCACTGGATCATCAAGTTCTCCGCGAGGGCAAATGCGCGCAGCGCCGGGCCGATCGAATACGCCTACGCCGCGATGGCGCGTGCGGCGGGGATTGATATTCCTGAGACGCGGCTGTTTTGCGCGGGCAAGAACGCGTCCTACTTCGGCGTCCGCCGTTTCGACCGCACGCCGGGTAACCAACGGCTGCATGTCCACACACTTGCCAACCTGGTCCATGCCAATTTTCGCATTCCCTTGATGGATTACGCTGATCTGCTCAAGGTCACGCTTGCGCTGACGCGCAGTCATGCCGACGTGATGCGGGCGTTTCGCTGGATGGTGTTTAATATCGGCGCCCACAACCGCGACGACCACGCGAAAAATTTCGCGTTCATCATGAATTCGCTCGGAGAATGGACCTTGTCTCCCGCCTACGACCTGACGCATTCCACAGGCCCCGGCGGCGAGCACACCATGACCGTGGCCGGCGAAGGTCGCTCGCCCACCCGCGCAGAAGTGTTGAAGTTAGCCAAGCAAGCGGAAGTCAGTCCAAAGGATGCAACAGCCATCCTCGACCAGGTAAACGCAGCGACGGCCGGCTGGGATACACTGGCGAACGAAGCGGGCGTCTCCAAAACACAGTCTCGGGCCATCGCCAAAACCTTCGTTCGGCTATAGAACTCTGATCAAACCGTCGGACGTTTACTTCGTCGGGCACACTATGGCGTGCCGCGAGGGCAACCGGCACGCAATAGCGTGCCCTACCGCCTTGCGGTTCGAGCGTCGGTGCGTCGCCGACTCGGCCACTGGTGCTGC
>Ga0105047_10020253_pt1 | contig 10228 bp, 7 predicted proteins | sample MAT04_FD_78384 | JGI IMG/M metagenome (GOLD analysis project Ga0105047, IMG submission 78384) | Freshwater microbial communities from Lake Fryxell liftoff mats and glacier meltwater in Antarctica - MAT-04 (megahit assembly) | ecosystem: Environmental > Aquatic > Freshwater > Ice > Liftoff... | reverse complement strand
GTTATACATCTTCGCTTGCAGTACTCACAATGCTTTTCTTTATGTGGGGGTTTATCACAAGTATTAACGATATATTAATACCATTCCTAAAAGGAGTTTTTGAACTATCGCACTTCCAGGCTAATCTTGTACAGTTTGCATTTTTTGGTGCTTACTTTGTTGTCTCGCTCTTATACTTTATACTTTCTTTAACAACGGGAGATCCGATTGCTAAGATTGGTTATAAAAATGGAATCATAATTGGTTTATTATTATCGGCAGCAGGGTGTTTCCTTTTCTATCCATCTGCACAGTATCACTCTTTTACGTACTTTCTTGCTGCATTAGCCTGTATCGGTTTTGGATTAACTCTTTTGCAGATTGCTGCTAATCCTTATGTAGCAATGCTTGGAAAGCCTGAAACCGCATCAAGTCGTTTGAATCTTGCACAGGGTTTTAATTCTTTTGGAACAACAATCGGACCTGTCATTGGTGGGTTCCTTATTTTTAAATTCTTTCTGACTGGTGCAAACCCCGGAGCTAACTCTGTTAAAACTCCTTACATAATATTTGGCGTGATGTTTCTACTGCTTGCAATAATTATGAAGTTTGCACATTTGCCTTTGTTCACAGGCGGCGAAAAGATAGAAAGAAAACCTATTGCATTAAAACACTCTAATTTGTTCTGGGGTATGTTTGCAATATTCTTTTACGTAGGTGCAGAAGTTTCCATCGGGAGTAATTTAATTGCTTTCCTTGGGCTGCCAAGTATTGCGGGATTGACTGAAATTGAAGGCAGTAAATTCGTTGCTTTCTACTGGGGCGGTGCAATGATTGGAAGATTCTTAGGTGCTATTTCCCTAAGTGAAATGAAAGCTGCTAAAAAATATATACTGATGTTCATTGTTGGAATAGTTTTGTTTGCTGTTATTTTCTTAATAACAAAAACTGATATTACAAACGTCTGGTATTACATTATATTCCTTATCGTAAATTATGTAGCTTTCATATTTGGTAAATCATTGCCTGCAAGGACTTTGACAATATTCAGTTTCTCGGCAATAGTGTTATTGTTAATTGGACTTTTTACAACAGGTAAAGTTGCGATGTGGGCTATACTCGGTATTGGTTTGTTTAACTCAATTATGTGGTCGAATATATTTACTCTGGCGATTGACGGTCTGGAAAGGTACACGTCTCAGGGGTCGTCGTTGCTTGTTATGATGATTGTTGGGGGAGCGATACTTCCATTGATGCAGGGATTGTTTGCTGATATGATAGGTGTGCAGTATTCGTTGTTTGTTCCGTTGTTTGGATATTCATATTTGATATTTTATGGATTGTATGGGTATAAGAAAAAATTTAAAGGAGTTGTAGAATGAAAGAAGTAATTGTTGGAATAGATGTCGGCGGTACAAACTCTCCGTTTGGATTTGTTGACAGAGACGGGAATATTTTAGGTAAGGGTTCTATAAAGACTTCTGACTTTGAAATATTTGATGACTATTTAGATGCATTTTTAAAAGAAGTTGATAATGTGTCGGGAACATTGAATGATGTAATCATAAAAGGATATGGTATCGGAGCGCCGAACGGAAATTATTATACGGGTTCGATTGATAATGCGCCTAACCTTAGATGGAAAGGAAAGATAATGTTTTCGGATATGGTTAAATCAAAGACAGGGTTGCCAGCTTATTTAACTAACGATGCAAACGCTGCAGCTATCGGTGAAAAACTATTCGGTAATGCAAAGGATATGAATGATTTTATTGTTATTACTCTTGGTACAGGTTTGGGGAGCGGAATATTTTGTGGTGGACAACTTTTGTACGGTTCAACAGGATTTGCGGGTGAACTTGGTCATACTATTGTTATTGAAGGCGGCAGGATTTGCGGATGCGGTCGTCAAGGATGTCTTGAAACTTATGCATCAGCAACGGGTATAGTAACTTCTATGGTTGAATTATTATCAATCAGCAGTAAAGACTCTGTTCTAAAAAGATTTAGCGAAAGTGAAATTGATTCTAAGTTGATATATTCGTCTGCATTAGCAGGGGATAAATTAGCGAAAGAAGTATTCAGGTTTACGGGTGAAATACTCGGTAGGGCTCTTGCAAACGCAGTTGCATTCTCAAGCCCTGAAGCTATATTTCTATTTGGCGGTCTTGCAAATGCAGGTGAGTATATTTTTGTCCCAACGATAAAGTATATGGAAGAAAATATTCTGAACAACTTTAAAGGAACTGTAAAAGTTTTGCCTTCGGGGTTAAAGGAAAATACAGCTGCAATATTGGGAGCTTCTGCTTTGTGCTGGAATGAGATGAATAAGTAGTATTACTCGAGGGCTAATTTTCTTGTTTTCCATCTTCCAAGTTTAAACCAGATGGTGATGATAATACCTTTTAGTATTACAGTTGAGCAGATTGCAATCCATATACCGTTCAACCCCCATAGCATTGAAAACAAAGCCGTTAACGGTATTCGCAATGCGTTTATAGGTAATCCAACTACAGCAGGCGGCAAAGAATCTCCAGCTCCCGAAAAGGCACCACTGAGAATAACTTCAGCCGCCGAAAAGATTAAAACGGAAGCCGCTATTTTATTGTAAATGGAAGCAGCACTAATAACGTCTGCATCATTTATAAAAATCCTTGCAACATCAGCACTGAATATAAAGAGTAACAATCCATAACCAAGCATCACTAAAGAAGCATACCCAAGAATCTTCCATGCAAGTTTCTCCGCACGTTCTGGATTCTTAGCACCCATACACTGTCCGACGAGGATTGAACTTGCGAGTGAAAAGCCGACAGTGATTTGATAAGCAAGAGATTCCGAACGATGCCCGATACCGAGAGCTGCAAAAGCTACAGTTCCGTAGTCAGCAACAAACCTTGAAACAAAAACATAGATTAATGAGAACCCAACTCCGTTTAACGCTATGGGAAACCCTATACGAAAAGTCTCGTATATTATAGGCTTATCAATTTTATAGTTAGATATTTTACAAATCAGCTTTCGTTTTCTCAAAATATAGTACGATACTGCAAATGCTATAGTGTAAGCTGTAAGAGTAGATAATGCAGCACCCGTCATACCAAATGCAGGCACGAACCCGAATCCGAACATAAACAAAGGAGCAAGGAAGAAGTTTAATACAACGGCAAATATCAATAAATACATAGGTGTCTTTGTGTCTCCGCTGCCTCTGAATATTGCGGTTGCAGTTGAAAGCAGTGTTATTCCGGGAAAACCGATTAATAACGTTACCAAATATTCATTACTGAGTCTTGCCTGCTCTCCCGAAACATTCATTAAAGAATAAAGAAAAGGAATGATTGGAATTAAAACCAAACTTAATACGATTGTGTAGAATAAAGTATTAATTAAATTAAAAGTTGATATTCTTTTTGTAAGCTCTGCATTCTTAGCCCCTGTTGACTGGGCAACGAGAGAATTTGTCCCTGTTGCAATCATTTCACCCAGTGCGAGAAATCCCCATACAAGGAACGTTGCAGTTGTAAGTGCGGCTAATGAAAGTGCTCCCATCTTTCCGACCCAGAAAGCGTCAACTATTATAAATAGAGACCTTACAACGGTCTGAAGCACAGCAGGCAGAGCTAAATAAAATATTGTTCTTCTATCAGACATTTATGATTTTAAATAACACATAAAATAGGAATATTAACCGAATTAAATAATACATTTAATAGCTTTTCCAATAATAATAAACCCAAAAAACTATCTTTTACTTTAAGTTTGTATTCTGTAATTTTTGACTGTAGTTAAAAAAACAATAAATTGGATAATATTCTATTTGACAAAATAATAGTTGAAATCGAAAATGCTAATTTCAATGAGGCAATTAAGCATTGCGATGAATTATTAAATGAATATCCTGATAATCGGAGTGTTTACGAAATCAGGTCGGGGTGTTATTATGCAATTGGTGATTACGATGCTGCCATAAGTGACCTTACATATTCAATAGTAAAAGCAAAAGGCGGTGAAGAAATAAGGGATGAAGTAATTGGATTATATGGTAAACGCGGGAAAATTTATTTAAAGAAAGGTGAATGGTTAAATGCTACGGAAGACTACAAAAAGATATTAACCCTGAATCCAAACATTCCCGAAATACAAAATAGTCTGGCTTTATGCTATAGAAAAACAGAGCACTATATTGAAGCACTATATCATTCTTCGCAGGCAATTAAATTAAACAATGAGTATGCCGAAGCATACAACAACAGAGCAAACATTAATATAAGCCTTGAAAAATACAATGAGGCAATCGCTGATTACACACGTGCGATAGAACTTAACCCTTTAAGCGCAAATGTATATTTTAACAGAGGAAGTATTTATTTCGACTTACTTAAAAATAAGGGTAATGCAATACAGGATTTTCTGAAAGCTATAAGTATTAATCCCAATATTAAACAAGAACTTAAAAATCATTATCCTGAATTAGCGAACATATTCGATAATAAATCTGAAGCTGAAATAGAGAAAATAATTGCAGAAGAAAAAGCAAAAGAAGAATCTATAATACCGGAAGTAATTATCCCGAAACAAGAGGGTGCTGGACTTGGATTTTCTGTTGATGATTTTGATTCTCTGTTTAAGGATAAGACAGACAAAAAGATAGACACGATATCACCTATAACACACGAAGCATATAAATCTGATGATGTCAAAATGCCCGATTTCTCTTCTTTGCTTGATGAAGATGATAAGAAAACGGAACCTCTCACTTCAATACTAAACGATGTTAATAAATCAGATGATATTCATATGCCTGATTTCTCTTCCCTTAAAAATGAAACAGGTTCACATTCAGATGTGAAGCCTGTTCCGCTGTCGAGTGAAGATGATAAGAAAAACGATGATATAATAATACCTGAATTTGATTTGAAGTCTATCTTTGCTGATACTAAAGAAAATGATGACATCAGTCAAATACAGGAAGAACCATCATTGCCATATAAGCCTGTCATAAGTGATGACGTAAAATCACTGCATGATGAGATACAAACGGATAACGTAAAGAAAGAAAGCTCAGGCAAAATGGGTGGAGTTCAATTTGGAAATATGTCTCACTTTGACAATAAAGAACCTGTGTTTCATTATGAAGACGGCAATTCTATCCCAAAAAGAGACGAGCAGAAGAAGAGTTTTCTAAGAAGTCCAATCTTCTTCATAATAATAATAGTTTTAATGGCAGTTATCATATTGCTTTCAGTACTTAAGTTCTTTAAGTCACAGGATAACCAGATTGTGAATAAACCTGTTGAAACAATAGTTGATTCAAACCTTGTTAAGAAAACAGATACTCTAAAAGAAGAAATCAAAGATACTTTATCTCAGCAGGAATCCGAAAAAGTAACTGAAAAAGAACCTGTAACAAAGACAGAAGAAGTAAAGAAGGAAGAAGTAAAGAAGGAAGAAGTATTAACAACAAAGAATCTTGGATATCTAAGTGATAAAAAGCAATTTGTACTTTTCTCAGAACCTGATGGTTACTACGTACAAATAGGGTCATATAAGGAAAAATCAAAAGCAGAGGATAAATTAAAAATCCTTACGCAGAATAATATAAAAGGAAAAGTCTCAGAAGTAGATTTAAAAGAAAAAGGAATATTCTACAGAGTAAGGGCTGGTGTGTTCTCTTCACCTGAAGAAGCTAAAGAGAAAACAATTAAAATAGAATGATTGAAGTAGACTTCAAGAACATCAAGACTTTATCAAAGAAAGAAAGATACTCGACGGTATTAAAGCAGGTAGATGCATTACTGGAAGGCGAAGATAATATTATTGCAAACCTTTCTAATATAGTGTCCCTGTTAAAAAACAGTTTCGAATATTATTTATGGGTGGGTTATTATTTCTACGATGACAAGAAAAACAATCTTGTATTGGGTCCTTTTCAGGGTACTTTAGCATGCACAAGAATTGAGATTGGCAAAGGAGTTTGTGGCACATCTTTTTCAAATAAAGAAACAATAGTAGTTGAAGATGTCAATAAATTCCCGGGGCATATATTCTGTGACAGCAATTCAAAATCTGAAATCGTAGTTCCTATCTATAAAAACAACATAGTAACAGGTGTTTTGGATGTTGATAGCGGTGAATATGCATCATTCGACGAAGTGGATAAAATATATTTAGAGGAGTTAGTAACGAAAATTTCAAAATTATTATCTTGAACAAAAAGAGCCTGATGAATAAGGTTAATTTTAAGAGTTCTTTTAACAGAGAGCTCAGCGAGAATATATTTAATTTTGTGTTTGATGAAATTAAACGGATAATCCTTAAGGATAGAAAGTTTGATATCATTGAACTGGGCGAGTTTGAAGTTGTTCACAGAAAAATGCAAACTGTTACAGACGTAAAGAAGCAGGCAGAAATACTTTTACCGCCGAAAGATAAATTGTTTTTCAAACCTTCGAAAGAATTGATAAACAGACTCAAAGACTGATGATAAGGTATGAACTCATAAAACGAATATCTGAGCAATTCGCGGTTGAAGAAACCGAGGCAGTGGTATTTGTTGACGGAATATTTGAGTCTATGGTTACAGCTTTTAAGAAGGGTAAAAAAATTAACATACCTGAATTTGGAAAATTTAATGTTACAAACAAGATAGTAGATGGAGTAAGACTAAGATATGTTGTCTTCTCACCCGCAAGAAATTTTGCTGAAGCTATCAATAAGGATTTTTCTGACCTGGAACCGTTAGTAGTAAATGCTTATAACCTCAAAAAGAACGAAAGATTAAAAGTAAGCGAAGTTCTCCAGGATGGTAATGAAGACGATTATTTGTATTTTGCTTTTGACACAGAGGAAACAGTTAACGTTGAAGAAGAAAAAATATCAGAAGAAATCCTGCAAATAACACCTATTGTTGAAGAAGAAAAATCATCGGAAGATATCCTGCCTGTAATACCAGAAGCCGCACAAGAAACTACTATACCGTTGTCTGAAACAGCAGCATCCCCTGAATCCGAAACAGTGCAAAGTTTATTAACAGAAGCAGAGCCAATAATTCCAGAAGAACAAATTGAAGAGATACAGAAGGAACAGAGCATATTTGAAGAAGAGAAGGAAGAAAATATTAAGCAGACAGTCTTTGCCGAACACATTGCAAATGTAATTTTATTAGAAAACCCCAAAGCGTATCCACTTGTTCCTGAAAAACCAAAAGACGAAATAGATATTAGTTCAATAAATCCCGAAGAGCAGATTGCCGAGAATGAGAAAATAATAGATATAGTTGAACACATATCACCTTTAAATGTTCGTGTAAAGCTTAAGGATGATATGAACATTGATAATATCGGGGAAGAAATATTTGATATATTAGTTAAACGTGAAGAGATTATCAGAGAGCTAAATGCTTTTCATAAGAGGACTACAAGCTTACAAGATGAACCCAAAAATATAATCGAAGAGGCACCAAAGGTCGAAGATATAATCACACCGGAAGAAACAATCGAAAGTTATCCTAAGCCAGAGGAAATAAAGCCTGAAAAGATTGAAGAAAAAGAATCAGATTTATTCGCCGAGTTAGAGAGAAGAATTAAAGAATTAGACGAGCTCTCGCAAAAGAAAGAGGAAATAAAAAGTGTAGAGAAGAATGCTCCTATGAGTCAGGAGATGCAAATATTCGGTAAGCTGATTGACGAGACCCCTGTCAGGGATAAGGTAAGTGATATGCCAATGAGTTTTCCTGAAATAATTATTCACGACCCTGAGCCGAAGAAAGAAAATGCAGAACCAAAATCATTATCAGAGGCTTTACAGAATATTAATTCCGGGGATGTGATTGAACACATGAAAGATGATGATGACGGTGTAAAATCATACGATGATATTTTCAGGAAGAGTGATAAACAATTTGCCCCGCAGTTTTCTGTTGAGCCTGAGAATAAAAATACTCAGGGAAGGTTCTTTAAAATATTTCTCTACGTATTCTTTATATTTCTACTGACAGCTTTTAGTTTTTATATTTATAAAACTATGTTTACAAAATCAACAGGCAGCCAGGTAATTGACACAATAGGATATAATAAAATTGATTCTGTAAGGCAGCTGCTGAAAAAAACTGATGATTCAATTGCAAGAAAAGATACAGTAAATATGACAGATGAAACCGAGCAGACAGAAAGTGCCGAAATAAAGAATATAAATGGTGTTGTATACAGGGAGTTAGGGCGTAAAATATATATACAGAATAAAGTTCTTGATGATTTAAACGAAGCAAGCGACCTTGAACTGAAACTAAAAGCCAGTAACTTAAACTGCCTCGTCGAAGGCGGTACTAAAATTGACAATGGTCTTGAATACAGAGTTTTAGTAGGACCTTTTAAGAATATAGAAGAAGCTATGGAATATTACGAAAAGCATAAAGTGGTCTTAAATTTTATACAGATAATTAATTCCAACAAACCTAACCTTCTCGTTTTCTGATAATCCGCAAAACCACCCCTCCGAATACCATCACACCCGCTATCACCATCAATATATCCGGAAATAAATACGGATGCCTCGAATAAAAAGTCACTGCCGAATTTATACCAATATAATCTGATATTATTGCCTTTTCATTAATTCGTGTTTGGTTGTACATATTACCGTATGGGTCGATAGTGCAGGAAATACCTGTGTTTGCACATCTTGCTATCCACCTTCTGTTTTCCACTGCCCTTAGTATTGCAAATTGATTATGCTGGTACGTTCCGAAAAGTTTGCCCCACCATCCGTCATTAGTTATTATCACAGAAAATGTAGCTCCCTTATCTATAAATTTTGCAAAGAACTCCGGGTACACTGTCTCGTAGCAGATTGCAGTATTGAATTTATACTTACCTTTAAGGTTGAATATTGTCGTATCCCATCCGATTTGAAATGAACTTATTCCTACCGACCAGCGGATTAAATCTCTAAGTATTGCAATCTTTTCCTGGTATGGCATTCTTTCACTTGCAATAACTAATTTTATTTTTGCATACTTCTGATGTGATACTTTTTCCTCACCAGGTTGAATTAAAACGGACGAATTAAACGAATCATATTTCTGCCCCGAGCCTTTGTTTTCCTTCGAATCCGACTTTGCCTTAATACTGTCGTTATAGTAAACAATGTCTGGAATCCCTATCAGCAAAGGTGTTTTCGCTTCCTCTACTGCAGTTTTAATGCTGTTATATTTATCACTGTAATAACTGTCAAGCAGATAGAATGGCACAGCTGTTTCAGGCAGAATCATTAAATCAGGTTTAGGCGAAGAAGTATCCGATAATTTAATTAAGTCAACATAATCATTCACGAGATCGATTTGTTTTGCGCCCCATTTCTTCCAGGGATTAACATTCGGCTGAATAATGTTTACCTTAATCTTTCCTTCGGAAACATAATTTGTATATTTATTGTGTGAGGAAGTAATGAATGTATAAACATCAGGCAAAAAGAACAGAACAAATATAATCGCCAATAATAAGATTACATCTTTACGCCGAATTAATTCTCTAAAGCTATCCTTATGCTCTATTGATTTCTCAAAAAGTATGTAAACAAAACAGCTGATTATCATTACCCAGAATGAAATTCCGTAAACTCCTGTGATTTCAATAAACTGAATCTTACTTAATGCTGAAGTAAAAGCATTTCCTGTCGTAAGCCACGGGAAGCTCACTTCGGGTAAGGCATATAAGTATTCGACTGTTACCCAGATAAACGGTAATGTGAATAATGCCAAAATACTGCTCTTCTTATTTTTGAAATAACCAAGAATTGATTTTCTTGTGTAGAAATATATTATTAGCGGCAGTGTTAAAAGTGCACTATGAATAACCATTTCAAAGAACCCGCCGAGTATCATAAACTTATCAGCTCCATCCGTTAAACCGCTAAGACTTATCCACGAAACAGTTACAAGCTCAAATGACAGCAATGTAAAGTATGACTTTGTAAAAGCCTGCTTAAAATTATCCGATGAGTGTATGAAATGTATTAAAAGTACTATACCGGGAAAATACAAAGTATAAACATTGAACGGCGGAAATGCTAAAGCAAGACATAATCCTGATAAGATATACAACAAAGTTCTTTTAAGCTTCAATTAGTTTTTTAATAATTTAAGTTTTTTGTTAATCGTGTCCCAGATGAAAACAAAGAAAAGCCCTACAATAATTCCAATTATTATTCCCGCCAGAACATCCGACGGATAATGAACCCCCACAAAGAC
>Ga0105047_10020252_pt1 | contig 10228 bp, 12 predicted proteins | sample MAT04_FD_78384 | JGI IMG/M metagenome (GOLD analysis project Ga0105047, IMG submission 78384) | Freshwater microbial communities from Lake Fryxell liftoff mats and glacier meltwater in Antarctica - MAT-04 (megahit assembly) | ecosystem: Environmental > Aquatic > Freshwater > Ice > Liftoff... | reverse complement strand
AATGTAATCCTTTATATTAATAAATCAATGCGCTCTTCTTATTGAAAATTTTCTCTTCTGTCAGTCGTGCCAATTTGTGCCTAAAACTCTTTCTTTATAAATTTCAAATTGCTATCCCCTTTAATCCCCGCTTTAATATTCGTATATTTGTATTCCAATTCAAAATTAATTACAAAAACTTAAATACATTTTATGCCGTTTAACTTAAGAAACAGACATCTACTCAAACTTGCTGACTTAACTCAGAAAGAAATTATGTTTTTGCTCGACCTTTCAAGAGACCTTAAAAGAGCCAAGTATGCAAAAACCGAACAACAGCACCTCAAAGGAAAGAACATTGCCCTTATCTTTGAAAAAGCCTCAACCCGTACACGTTGTGCTTTCGAAGTTGCAGCTTTCGACCAGGGTGCGCAGGTCACTTACCTCGGACCCTCTGGCTCTCAAATAGGGCAAAAAGAATCAATGAAAGATACCGCACGCGTTCTTGGTAGAATGTATGACGCTATCGAATACCGCGGCTGCGGACAAACCATCGTCGAAGAGCTTGCCGAATACGCAGGAGTCCCCGTTTATAACGGACTAACTGACGAATGGCACCCAACTCAGGCACTCGCCGACTTCCTTACAATGCAGGAACACTCCGATAAACCTTTAAACCAAATCAGCTATTGCTACATCGGAGATACTCGCTCAAACATGGGAAATACTCTAACCGTTGACGGTTGTATTATGGGTATGGATGTAAGAATCTGCGGACCAAAGAATCTCTGGCCCGATGATGAAGTTCAGAAAATGGCAAAAGACTTTGCAAAGAAATCTGGTGGAAAACTCACAATCACTGACGACCCCAAAGAAGCTGTAAAAGGCGTTGATTTCATTTACACTGACGTCTGGCTTTCAATGGGCGAAACAGCAGATAAATGGGAAGAAAGAATCAAACTCTTAAAACCATTCCAGGTCAATAAAGAATTAATGGCAGCGACAGGAAATCCAAAAACTAAATTCCTCCACTGCTTACCTGCATTCCATAACAGGGAAACCAAAGTTGGTGAAGAAATCTTCCAGAAATACGGACTAAACGGTCTCGAAGTCACAGAAGATGTCTTCGAATCAGAAGCCTCTGTCGTCTTCGATGAAGCCGAAAACCGTATGCATACAATCAAAGCAGTAATGGTAGCATCCCTCGCAGACTAAAACAAAGTAATACACATATATTATAGAAAAGGCGGAACCTCTTCCGCCTTTTTCGTTTCCTCTGATTTCACTTCCAAGTCAATTCGTAGCCTTGCCAACTCAATTCGTACACATTCCAACTCAATTCGTAGCCTTGCCGTCTCAATTCGTACACATTCCAACTCAATTCGTACACATTCCAACTCAATTCGTACACATTCCAACTCAATTCGTACACATTCCAACTCAATTCGTAGCCTTGCCGACTCAATTCGTACACATTCCAACTCAATTCGTACACATTCCAACTCAATTCGTAGCCTTGCCAACTCAATTCGTACACATTCCAACTCAATTCGTAGCCTTGCCGACTCAATTCTGACACTTGCCAAGTCAATTCCGACCCTTGCCCAGACAATTGCTTCGCATTCCCGACAAATTTGTCACTCTTACCAATAAAAAACCCGCCAAACCGGAAGCATTACTCCCTGTTTAGCGGGTAAACCCCACAATATTCCTCCTGATTCTATAACAGTTTCTCTATCGCTCCCATAAACTCATCCGACTCTGGCTTCACCTTACTCTTGTACCTGCCAACCACATTTCCGTCTTTGTCTATCAGAAACTTTTCAAAATTCCACGATATGTCTCCCACAGGTTCAAACCCAATAAGCTTAGAATACAACCCTGCTTTGTCGCCTCCCAAAACCTTTACCTTGTCGAACAAAGGAAATGTTACGTTATACGTTGTCTTACAGAAACTCTGTATCTCTTCATTTGTGCCTGGTTCCTGTCCGCCAAAATCATTGCAAGGGAATGCAAGTATTTCAAATCCTTTATCTTTATACTTTTTATAAACTTTTTGCAGCCCCTCGTACTGAGGTGTGTAACCGCACTTTTATGCGACATTTACGATAAGTACAACTTTTCCCTTGTACTCCGACAACGACTTTTCCTGCCCGTCTATTGTTTTTACTTTTATATCAAGTATATTTATCAGGTCAGATTTCTTTGTTGTCAGATTGTTTTGCGTTTCTGTTCTCTTTGAACAGGCGTATGATGTCATTGTGAATGCTGTTATTAACAGCAATAATAAAACTCTCTTGATCATTTTCATTGTTTTAGTTTTGATATAAACTAAACAAACAAAACAACATTAAGAATTCCAAATAAATATTTTATCTGTCCGCTATATCTTTCCTCAATGTCTCACTCTGCATTCTTCCTACTTCTTCTGAAGTTGCATTTATTGCATAACGCAGCTCATCTTCTGACATGTTCATAAGCCTGATTGCGTTAATCACACTTTTTGTCGTCTCCACTGTCTGATATCCAAAAGATGGAATGTAAACATCATACAACGGTACCGACGATGTTTCGTCATTTTCCCATACCGTCCTTGCAGTATTTCTGTCCGTAAGAATCGCTTTCGTCCTTGCTCTTACATAAATACCGTAAGAGTTTGACTCTACCGTAAACTTCAATAGCTGTGTCTCCATCACAAACTGCGGGTCATCTTCAAGCCCTTTAACAGAGTTTATTTTGTAGTAAGTCAGTAGCCCTTCCTTTATCCCGCTCATAATATTATTTGAAATACTGTCACCGTTTATTGCCTTTCTGAATTTCTCTTCCACTTGCCCCTCTGCATATCCGGAACCAAGCCCGCCAAGCACTATAGCAATAATTGACTTTGTATCATTTCCATATCCCATGTTTATATTAACATTAACCTTTGAAATATCATACGCCACATATTTCTTAAAAAGTATTTTCGATGACGAGATGTTGTAACTCGCAAGATCATTCATATGTGTACAGCCATAAACCAAAACTGACACAACGATAATTACAAACAAATTTAAAATGTGTATTCTTGATTTCATTTTTACTCCGTTTTAATTTTTATACCTTTGTTTGCGTAAATTGTTTCCAAATTAAATTATATTATTATGTACATAAAAGTATCGGATTTTCTCGAAGACTGGAAGAAAGAAAGTGAAACCACATTAAAGGTTTTAAAAAACCTGACTGACGAATCTTTAAAACAAAAAGTAACTCCCGACGGACGTGATATTGCCTATATCGCCTGGCACATTGTAATCACAGTTGGCGAAATGATGAATCGCGGCGGACTAAGCGTTAAAGCCCCTGCGGAAGATTCCGACCCCCCTGTAAAATCAGCAGACATTGTCAGCAACTATGATAACGTCTCCAAAAGTCTGCAATCTGAAGTCGAATCTAAATGGACTGATGAAATGATGAGTGACGAACTCGACTTGTACGGAGAAAAATGGAAGAGGTCATTCCTTTGTGAAGCACTTGTTAAACACGAAATCCACCACCGCGGACAACTTACAATCCTTATGAGACAGGCTGGACTAAAAGTCCCCGGCGCTTACGGTCCCGCAAAAGAAGAATGGTCCGCCTTCGGAATGCCCGAAGCAAAATAAATCTTTTAATAAAAAAAGGGCTGCCATTGCTGACAGCCCTTTTCATCAAACATTTACTATATATATAAGTTAATTACATATTAAAGTTTTGTAACGTTTGCTGCTTGAGGTCCTTTTGGTCCTTCTTCTGTTTCGAATTCGACTACGTCGCCTTCGTTTAAAGTTTTATAACCATCACCAAGAATTGCATTAAAATGTACGAATACATCTTTTTTACCTTCTACGGTGAGAAATCCAAAACCTTTAGAGGAGTTGAACCATTTTACAGTACCTTTTTCCATTGTGTTTCCTTTCAAAAAATTTAGATAATTTACCCGATTTTATATCGGTTCATAATTATACATAAACCTGCTACTGTTATTAATTGCCCTTACTGTAATTTTGAAAACAAACTTTATAAAAGTGTGTAATCAAAAACAAAGAAGTACAAAACCTCTTATCGGTAAAAACATCACAATAAAAAATAACAAACTTATATACTTATATATAATATGTTCTTAATATATACAAAATTCAACATATAAAGTTATAAGTTGGGAAAATTGTATTTATTAGATTTTAATTGTATTTCGCAAAACAATAAAGTTATCTATTTAAATTCGCAAACATAAAATGCTATGTATATAAATAATTAAAAAACAATGAACTCATATCCTATATCTGTGTTATTCCTATTATACATACATTTATGAAAAGTCACATTTTTTTTAAAAACTTTAAAAGGAGTAAATAATTATGTCATTAAAAAATTCAATCGGCTGGTTTGAAATCCACGTAAGTGATTTTGATGAAGCAATAAAATTCTACGGAGGAATTTTCAGCTGGGAATTTAAACAGTCACAAAGCACAGGTTCTTCATACTGGAATATATTTCCAGGCGACGGCTCAATCGGAGGCGGCTTTATGAAAAAGAGTAAACCCGAGCACAACGGCTCAGCAATAGTGATTTATATCGAAGTTGAAAACATAGAAGATACTTTAAGTAAAGCAGCTGAACTCGGTGGTAAATTACATACACCTAAAACATTAATAAACGAAACAGCGGGTTCTTTCGGATTGTTCAACGACACTGATGGCAACCTGATTGGTTTGTGGTCTAAGAATTAAATTTGTCTTTATGGGTTACGTTATTATTGTATATATAGCGTAACCTTTGTTTGTTCTATCTTTTACTGTGGTGCCACGGTCAGTTCAAGAAATTCTATATTGTCTGGCTTCTCTATTTCTCTGTTCTGTATAGGCACATTGAATGAAACAGTATTTGCCGTAATAATTATTCCGTCAAAAGATGCTTGTAGTACATACTTTCCGTTATAAATTGAATACCTTCCCCCTTCATTGTTTTCGAATATGTCACACGTAAACCCTGCAACTGTTTCGTTACCGTTTTTCTTTGCTCTTGAAATAATCTCTTCTGCATCGGCAAGTGCCGCAAAGTTCTTTAAATAAAGGTGATCTTTGCTAATCCTTGATTTTACTGGCTGTATAGCTGTTTCGGTCGTAAAGTAAAAGTATATCCATCCGTCTGAAATAAACCGTGTTTCAATATTGCTCTCACCGTTAACAATCTTTTCAAGCTCAAGCTTTACTCTGGTGCCCTTCTTTGTTATTGTTATTTTACCGTTCCCGCTGCCCGACACAAGATATTTGATTACCGAAGAAGTCGTATCCGCGGCAACGCTATTTGGTGTTATTATCTTTGCCTCTTTTTTCTTTTCCACACCGCAGCCCGAAAAGGATACAATAAATATCGATATTAATAATGTACTGAATATAAGATTTCTCACGTTGAAAATTTTTATCATTATACTTTAATTGAGTAATTTATACAATCGAAAAATCTATCTGTCTCCCTCCCGCCCCACTCTAATATTAAATCAGTGAATACCATATCCCTTCTGTTCTTTCTGTGTGGCTATCTTTTTGTTTGTAGCGCTGTCTGCTTCGTAAACTCTCATTTGTTCCTGAACTGAGAATGCAATGACCTCTAAACTTTAAACCAAACTAAAGGGTTTTATTTTCGTATAAATATTAAATAACTTTAACAACAAGTATTATATAAATCAAATTTAATTATATGAAAATCAAAACTATTATCGCTCTCTTACTATTTGTAATAGTAACAGGCCTCAACGCACAGGATAATCTCTGGTACACTACAGTACTTAAAGAAAACTTTCTCGATAAAAACGGCAGCCCTGTTACTGGTAAAGGTGTCGTTGTCGGAGATGTAGACTCGGGTATTGACGTTTTTCATCCGTTCTTCTTTTTTGCAGATGGTGGAGAGTTCAACTGGATAGATGTCGATAAAGATGGCAAGTTCACTCCCGGGGTCGATGCAGTCGATTTAAACGGAGATGGCATTGCCAACATAGGCGAAGTTCTTCGCTACATCGAAATGAACAACAACACTTATAATGTAATGAAAACCGACAAGAATATTTTTAATCTTGATATGGATTTTCTTTATAACGATAAAAACGGAAATAAGAAAAGAGACTTTGGCGATAAAGACGGCTTCTCGGAAACCGACCCCTGTTATGGCGAACAGTTCTTCATAGTCATCGATGCAAACAAAAATGGTATTCTTGATGATGGAGAAAAACTCATAGCACTAAAAACTTCTAAAGTCAGAGCTGTCCGCGAGAAAAACGGAACTGTTAGAAGAAGAGGAACTGATTTAATTAAAACCGAACCCGACACTGTTCAGCATGGCACAAGCGTTGCTGGTATTGTTCTTGGCGGGCACACGGGAGTACAAAAAGTTCACGGCTTTGCCCCCGACGCAGAAATCGTTATGGCAAATATTGATTATTTCTATACCCCCAGGTTTGTAAGAAATTTTCCCGATATGGTTAAATTCTTAAAAGATGAAAAAGTAAATATTCTATTGTTTGAAGATGGTGAGTGGATGAATGAGTTTATGGATGGTTCTACTGAAGAAGAAATGCTGACAAATGAAATTGCAAGAAGTGGAGTAACTGTAATTGGTGGTGGCGGAAATCTTGCATCTGGTAATATGCTCGTTAGAGCAAAACTGAAAAAGGCTCAAATCGAAACTTTTAAGTTCTCGTCTCCCGCTGCAGGCGAGGGCAAGAAAAATGACGGTTCTTTCGTTTCATTCTTATGGAAAGGAAAAGATAAGAAGGCTGTGTTCACAGTTTTAACTCCTGATAATAAACTTTCACCCGAAATAAAAGAAGGTTCTGGTATTTTAAAAGTTGGCAACTATAATGTTAATTATGCCCGCGAAGTTTCTTCTAACGGAACAGTTATGATGAGGTTTGCATTCTCTGAAAAAGATTCAGGCACAATTAAAGGCGACTGGCAGGTTAGAGTAAATGCGAAAGACGATATTGATATTTTTGGATTCATAGTTGACGTAACACAATCTTGGGGTGGCACAACAAGATGGTACTCAGATTATATTTCTGACGAAGGCTCCGTTACTTTCCCGTCCACTGCAGACAGCTGTCTTGCCATCGGTGCGTACACTGTTAATTATGCCTGGGGACCTCAAGATGGTATTGGTAAACTTTGTTACTATAGTGGAAGAGGTTTTAACGTTTCAGGAAAAGTAGGAATTGAAATATGTGCTCCGGGACATTCAACATTCACTTGCGGACCTAATAATTCATACACATTATTCAGTGGTACAAGTTCTGCCGCACCGCACGTCGTTGGCACAGTTGCTTTATTATTACAAATTAACCCTTCTCTTACACATTCAGAAGTAAGAAATATACTCAGGCATACTGCTATCTCTGATGAGTTTACAGGCACAGTTCCTAATACAAATTGGGGCGCAGGAAAACTAAACCCCGAAGGTGCAATAAAATATGTTCTTGGAATGTAATTAAGAATTAATTTTCAAAACAAAAATGACACGTATTAGGGTCATTTTTGTTTATCTAAATTTTGAGCATAAAAAAACGGCAAAGCCTGTCTGCCGTTTTCTTTTTCAAACTATGTTTCAGTTAAAAAATTATTTACTAATCTTGTTGATATGTTTTGCTAACTTTGATTTTTCGTTAGCTGCTTTATTCTTATGTATTATACCTTTTGTTGCCGCTCTGTCAAGTGTTCTAACCGCTTTTTTGAATTCTGTTTCGGCTCCCTCTTTCTCTTTTGAAGAAAGAACTTTTTTCACAGAACCTTTTATCAATACTTTGTATTTTTTATTCTTATCGGTTCTTTTTAATGTTTGTCTGGCTCTCTTTTGAGCAGATTTGTGTCTTAATGGCATAATTTATCTTAATTTAAAATATTTAAAATACTAATTTATTCAGTAAAATTCAATGCGATTATAATTTCGCTATCGCATTTTTGATGTCTGAGACTATATTTTGTATGTTACTGCTCTTTTTTAGACCCTCTTTTATGGAATTACACGCATAAAGAACAGTTGCGTGGTCTTTTCCTCCGAAGTTTAATCCAATCGACTCCAGCGTAAATGATGTCATATCTTTCGCTAGAAACATGGCCACCTGTCTTGCAAATGCTATTTCTTTCGTCCTCTTTCTTGATAATATCTGATTTTCCGAAATCTTAAAATATTCTGCTGTAGCATATATAATATTTTCAATCGAGACACTTCTTGCCTTGCGTACATTTCCAAGAAATTTCTGAACTACCTTCTCTGCAAGTTCTAAGTTAATCTCGCCCTTAGTTGCATATAAACCTTCTGCTATAAGATTTACAATGCATCCTTCTATCGAACGTATGCTGTCTTTTATATTCGTTGCAATGTAATGTATAACCTCTCCTGGTACATCTTCTATGTTTGCTTCTTCAAGCTTCCTTTGTATAATTGCAACACGCATTTCCCAGCTCGGTACTTGTATGTCAACTATTCTTCCCCATTGGAAACGTGAAATCAAACGTTCTTCTATACTCTTTAACTGATTAATAGGTTTGTCACTTGAAAAAATTATTTGTTTCTTGTTGTTGTACAGTGAGTTAAAAATCTGGTACATAAAATCCTGTGTCCCTGGTTTTCCTTCAAGGTTCTGTATATCGTCAAGAATTAATACGTCTAATGACTTATAAAAACTATCAAGCTTGCGTGTTCCGCCCTTTCCATTTGAAAAATCAAATCTCTCTCGTGCTATACTTGTCGTAAATTGGCTTGTAAATTCTGGAGTAGTTAAATAGTAAACCCTTTTCTCTGGAAAACGTTTTGCAATCTCATTTCCTATTGCCTGTACAAGGTGGGTTTTGCCCACACCAACTCCGCCGTATACTAAACATGGATTGTATAAACCGCCTGGGTTGTTCGCAATTGCAAATGCTGCCGCTACTGCAAGCTCATTACTTTCACCTTTTACAAAATTTTCAAAAGTGTGTTTTGAATATAAATTCGAAACGAAAACTTCTTTCTCTTCCTCTGTATTAAAAGATTTTTGTGCTCCGTAAGGATATTGGAAATTAGATATCTTTGGATTCTCGTATTTTGGGTTTTCTGTTGTTGTAGCTTTTGTTTCTGTTATTGAATCAAATAAACTCTGCTGCGATACAATGTAAGTTAGTTTTCCGTTCTCGCCAAGTAAGCCACTGTCTATTATTGATGAAATTTGTTTGTTGTATCTCTTTTCTATCATTCCGTAAAAATCTTTACTCGGGACCTGTACCGTTAAAATGTTATTTTCAAACTCTCGTGGAGTTAAAACCGAAAACCAGGTACTTATTTCAGAGGGCTTTAAACTTTGTGATAATAGATCTATAAATTTATCCCATATTGCAGCCGCATTTTCTCTCGAAAGGCCCCGCTCTTTTGTCTCTGTCCGCTCGCGCTTATTTTTGTCGTATGAATTAGTAAAAGAATTACTCATCTAATGAACTTATATAATTATTAACAAATCAATAATACTTAATGCTTTACTTTAAGTGTCTTGTTTAATACTCCCTTAAATATTAAGGTGTTTTTCTGCAGAAATTAACACTCCCTAATGTTGATTAACTGCCATATTTTAAATGTGGTTATGAAACCGTCTAAAACTTATTAACAATCGTTGTTAGTAATGATAATTTCGTAACCTTTCCTTGGCGTTTTCTTAACGGTGTAAAAAAAGTTATTAACAATGTACTAACAGAAAAATATCTTAACGTTTGAGTAGATAATATTAATCAAAGAATTCATTTAAGTCAAGTTTGAAATTATTAAATTTCAATAAAATATTTTAGCATAACTATAACATTGATTTTAATTCTATTGTTTTGTAATGAGTATGATATTGTAGGTATAAATTAATTTTAAAAGATAATTATATTAACCTTTAAGGTTATACTGAAGTTTTATAATTTTCCTCTTATTGAAATTATACTTTTATTGAATAATATTGATTACATAAAATTTGTCGTATCAAAAGTAGAATCAGGTTTTTTGGATTACTCCAATAGCCGTGAATACGTTAAGGTTATTACCGTTCTGCATTCTTTAAAGATGGCAGACAATATACTGAAAGAGCTGTATATACTTTCAGGTATTAAAAAGCTAAGGCGATTGACAAATTACTTTGTCTTTATGATAAAGAAAGTTGAGGCAGGCAGTATTACGCTCGACAATTTTATGGAAAACTATGTAACAGATAAAATGTATATTGATT
>Ga0105047_10020249_pt1 | contig 10230 bp, 10 predicted proteins | sample MAT04_FD_78384 | JGI IMG/M metagenome (GOLD analysis project Ga0105047, IMG submission 78384) | Freshwater microbial communities from Lake Fryxell liftoff mats and glacier meltwater in Antarctica - MAT-04 (megahit assembly) | ecosystem: Environmental > Aquatic > Freshwater > Ice > Liftoff... | reverse complement strand
GGGTTCACCGTGGCGGTGGTGGTCAAGTTCCGCGATCGGCTCACCGATCCGCTGGTTGCGTGGGCCATGCTCACGATGTTCGTGGTCTGCTTGTTCTTCTTCGGGCTGATGATGGGGCCGGCGAACCCCTTCACCACGCTCGCCAGTCCGCCCGCCGACGGTCCCGGGCCCAACCCATTGCTCCAGAACCACATACTGATGGCGTTCCACCCGCCCGTGCTCTACTTGGGCTACGTGGGCTTCACCGTGCCGTTCGCATTCGCGATTGCTGCTCTCGCCACCGGGCGGCTGGGCGAGGGTTGGCTGGTCGAGACCCGGCGCTGGACGCTGTTCGCATGGATGTTCCTCACGGTGGGGATCATCCTCGGCGCCTGGTGGTCACACGAAGTGCTCGGCTGGGGCGGCTACTGGGCATGGGACCCCGTCGAGAACGCGTCCTTGCTGCCCTGGCTCACCGGCACCGCGTTCATCCATTCCGTGATGGTGCAGGAGCGCCGTGGGATGCTGCGGGTCTGGAACCTCTCGCTCCTGTGCGCCACCTTTGCGCTCACGATCTTGGGGACGTTCCTCACCCGCTCGGGCGTACTGGATTCCGTCCACGCCTTCAGCGACTCCACCATCGGCCCGATCCTGCTCGGCTTCTTCGCCCTGATCGTGGCCGTCACCGTGGGCTTGGTTGCGTGGCGTGGCGATCGTCTGCGGTCGCCCGCGAGCATCGACTCGCCAGCGTCTCGCGAAGGGGCCTTCCTGCTCAACAACGTCGCCTTCGCCGCCTTTGCCTTCGTGGTACTGCTGGGGACGGTGTTCCCGCTCATCGCCGAGACGCTGAACAGCGAGCGGGTCACCGTGGGCGTGCCCTACTTCGAGCGCATGCTCATGCCCATCGGCCTCGTCTTGTTGTTCCTCATGGCCATTGCCCCGGTGCTGCCGTGGCGCAAGGCATCGGTCGAGACGTTGCGCACCCGTCTCATCTGGCCTGCTTGGATCGGGGCCGGGGCGTTGGTGTTCTCGGTGGCGGTCGGTGCCCGTGGCCTGGCTCCGCTGCTCGCCTTCTTCCTGGCCGGCTTCGCCTCGGGGTCGGCCTTGCGTCAGTTGGTGCTGGCCACCCGCCGCCAAGGCATCCGGGGCCTGCTCGGTCGGACCAACGGCGGCATGATCGTGCACCTCGGCGTCATCATGATCGCCGTCGCCTTCGCTGCGTCCAACGCCTACCAGGTAGAGCGCGAGGCGCGCCTCTGCGTCACGCCCGAGGTCGGCTGCCCCTCCAGCATCTCCGTGTCGGGCCACCGCATCGAGTTCCTCGGCGACGTCGACAAGAGCACCCCGGCGCGCCGCGAGATCGCCGCCCGCTTGTCGGTCGACGGCAAGGAGTTCACGCCTGGCATCCAGCAGTTCCCGAACGGCAGCCAGCAGATCGGCAAGCCCGCGGTGAGCAACTCGGTCACCGACAGCGTCCTCATGGCGCTGCTCGACCTCCCCGACGGCACCGGCGAGACGGCGTCGGTTCGCGTGCGGTTCATCGTGCAGCCGCTCATCGTGTGGCTGTGGATCGGCGGCGGCGTGATGGCCTTCGGATCGCTCCTCGCTGCCTTCCCCGGCCGTCGCCGCAAGCCCACGGACCCCGTATCGGCCCTGCCTGTCGCTCCTGAACTGGTGGAGGCTCGGTCGTGACCGATGCCGTGACCGATGTCGAGAACGATGTCGAGGTCGCCCCGCGCTCGCGTGCGGTCCGGTGGGCCGCGGCGAGCGTCGGCGTGGTCATGGCGCTGCTCGTGGTCATGTTGCTCACGAGCAAGAACGCCGACGACCAGCCAAGCGCGAGCCCGGTGCTGGGCCAGTCAGCACCAGCGCTGGGTGGTGCGGCGCTCATCGGCGAGCCGTTCGACATCGGCACCAACGATCGGTGGCTCGTGGTCAACTTTTTCGCGACATGGTGCGTGCCCTGCGTGCAAGAGCATCCGCAGCTGCGGCTCCTGCAGGAGGACATGGCCGCCACTGGCCAGGCGCGGGTGGTCAGCGTGGTCTACGGCGACAAGGCCGAGGCGGTGAAGGTGTTCTTCGAGGAGAACGGCGGCGAGTGGACGGTGCTCGATGCCGATGACGGCCGCACCGCCCTGGACTGGGGCGTGGCCAAGGTCCCCGAATCGTTCCTCGTGGCGCCCACGGGCATCGTGGTGGAGCGGTTCCAGGGCGGGGTCGTCGCCGCCGATGTCAGGCAGTTGATCGACAGGTACGAGGTGGAGGGGTCGTGAAGGTCTGGGCGCCGTGGATGGCTGTTCTCTTCGTGGTTGTGGCCGCGCTTTTCGTCGGCACGGTCGGCCAGCAAGAGCCCACGCCCACCGAACGAGCCCAGTCGGTTGCGTCCACCATCCGGTGCCCGACGTGCGACAGCCAGGCGGTGTCGTCGTCCGACACCCCCTCGGCCCAGGCGGTCCGATCGTTGATCACCGACCGCATCGAGGCCGGCGATTCCGACGAGGCGATCCGCGACTACGTGGACTCCCGCTATCCCGGGCAGAACCTGTTGCTCGACCCAGCAGGGAGCGGGTTCGGCGGGTTGGTGTGGGCCCTACCGGTCATCATGGTGGTCGTAGCGGTGGCAGGCCTGGTGGTGCGCTTCGGCAGTTACGGCGGGGTGAGCCGGACAGCGAGTGCGGCTGACCGCGACCTGGTGGCGGCGGCGCAGCAGGCCAGCGAGGACGACGCATGAGCCGACGCCTTGACCCCGACGAGTTAGCGGTGCTGGAGGAGCAGCGCGACTTCTTGCTGCGGTCGCTGGCTGACCTCGACCTAGAGCACGATGCCGGTGACCTCGACCACGACGACTACGCCATGTTGCGCGACGACTACACCGCTCGTGCCGCCGAGGTACTGCGGGCCATCGAGGAGCAGCGGACCGCGTTTGCGCAGGCCAAGCGGCCGCGCCGCGTCCGCCGCACGGTTGCCCTCTCGGCGGCGGTCGTGCTCTTCGCGCTGGCGGCTGGCTTCGGGGCGTCGCAGGCAATGGGGGCCCGCAAGGCGGGCGAGTCCGCGTCTGGCGGCGTTTCCGTGCGCCAGAGTACGAGCCAGCGGGCCACCGAGTGCAGCGCCAAGATCGCGACCGAGCCCGACGAGGCGTTCTCCTGCCTCCAGGCCATCCTCGAGGAGGATCCGAAGAACACCGTCGCGCTCACGTGGTCGGCCTGGCAGCTCTCGCTGAGCGCTCCCAGCTTCGAGGAAGAAGATCGTTTCCGGGCGCAAGCCATTGCTGCGATCCGGCTCGAACAGGCCGTCGAATCCGACCCCGACTACAGCTATGCCCGAGCGTTCCGGACCATCGTGGCCTACCGCAACGGGCGCTACGCCGAAGCCGAGCAGTACCTGGCCGAGTTCCGCGAGCGCGATCCGAGCGCGCAGGCCACCCAGGTCATCGAGCAGATGGACCTCGAGGCCAAGATCACCGAAGGCCTCGCATCGGAAGGCCCGACGGCAGAGGGTTAGGCGTCTCGGCCCGGCGTGGGAACGGCGACAATTCGATCGATCTGGCCGTCGGCCACCGTGCACTCGTAGCGGGCCCCCTTGGTGATCGCTCGTGGGCCGTCGAGCTGGGCGCCTCGCCCGACGGCGGCGGCCACGAGCGCAGGGATCACGTCGCCGTGGCTGCACGCCGCAAGGGTGTGCCCGGCGGCATGGGCGCCGAGCACGGCGTCGAGGGCATCGGTGCCCCACGCCCCCTCGATGAGCGCGCCATGATCGACGATCTCGAGGCCAACGCTGGTGGCAAGGGGCAGCAGCGTCTGGCGACATCGAACGAACGCGCTCGTCCACAACAGATCGATGTTGGCGTCGGCCAGCGCCGCGCCGATTGCTTTGGCCTGGGCCGTGCCCTTCGGTGAGAGGGGACGGAGTTTGTCCTCGCCATCCCAGGCCGAGCGGCGTCCGGCGTGGGCATGGCGGATGAGGTGGATCTTCACAAACGTCTACCCAGGTCTCGAAGGCGGTCGATGGTGGTCGGCAGGGCATCCAGCAGCCGGTCGACATCATCGTCGCCCGTGGACCAGCCGACGGACAACCGGAGTGATCGGTGCGCGTCGACGCCCATCGCTTCGAGGACGGGAGACGGCTCGAGCGATTCTGACGAACAGGCGCTCCCGGAGTGCGCGGCCACCCCGGCCCGGTCGAGGCCGAGCAGCACGCCTTGGGGTTCGATGCCCTCGATGCCCAGGCACACCAGGTGGGGGAGGCGATGGTCAGGATCGCCATAGGAGGTGACGCCATCGATCTGAGCCGCACCAGCGCGGATCCGATCGGTGAGTCGCACTGCTGCGGCGGCTTCGTCCCCGAGGCTCGCATGGACCGCTTCGGCCGCCGCACCCAGCCCGATCAGGGCGGCCACCGGTTCGAGGCCAGCGCGTCGCGCCCGCTCCTGGTCGCCGCCTACCAGCAGCGGAGCGAGACGCAGACCGCGCCGCACGACGAGCGCCCCCGTGCCGGCGGGTCCTCCGAGCTTGTGGCCGCTGAGCGAGAGGAGGTCGGCGCCGAGTTCGTCGAAGGCGATGGGAATGCGACCGACCGCCTGGGCAGCATCGACGTGCACCAGCACGCCCTGCTCGCGACAGGCGGCCACCACCTCGGCGACGGGCTGGATGGTGCCCACCTCGTGGTTGCCCCACTGGACGTGGACCGCAGCGGTGGTGGGGCCGATGGCGGCGAGCACGTCTTCGAGGTCGACGCGGCCGTGATGATCGACGGGGACGACGGTGACGGGACCGGCGCGTTCGGCACTGAACCGCACAGCAGAGTGCTCCACTGCGGTAACCACCTGGTGGTCTTTGGCCGGGTTGCGCTGGGCGGCGCCCCACACGGCAGCGGCGATGGCTTCGGTTGCCCCGCTGGTGAACACGATCTCGCGGGTCCGCGCGCCGATGAGTTCTGCCACCTGTGCTCGGGCCACCTCGAGCGCCACCCGTGCCGCCATACCCTCCTCATGAATGCGGCCCGGGTCACCCGCAATCTCCGTGAGGGCGCGCACCATGGCCTCACGGGCCTCGGGCCGCAGCGGGGAGGTGGACGCGTGGTCGAGGTACGAGCGACTCAAGCGAGGGCCCGCAGCACCGTTCCGTAGCCACGCTGGTCGCCGAAGCCATCGGTAAAGGCGCCGTCGTGCCACGCCAGGCGGCCGTTGATCAGCACCGAAGTCACGCAGTCGTCGTGGCGGCGGACGAGCCGATCGAGCCCAGGCATGCCCACCATCTCCTCCTCGGTCATGGAGTCGAGCCGATCGTCGAGCGTGGCGGGGTCGACCACCACGATGTCGGCGCGGCGCCCCACCTCGAGATGGCCAGCGTCGATGCCCAAGAAGTCGGCGATCTCGCCGCTGACTCGATGCACCGCCCGTTCGGGCGCCATGAGGTCACGACCCTCGGCTTCGGCGCGCACCTGAAGGCGGAAGAGATGGAGGGGGAAGTCGTAGTACGCCATGTTCCGCAGGTGGGCGCCAGCGTCGGAGAAGCCGATCAGCACCGCCGGGTGGTCGACCACGTACTCGAGTTCGGGCAATCGGTCGTTGCCCACCACCGTGTACCAGCGCAGGTCGTTGCCGTACTCGGCCTGGAGGTCCAAGAAGCAGTCGAGCGGTTCGATGCCGCGTTCGGCGGCGATGTGAGCGAAGGAGCGACCGACCAGGGCAGGGTCCGGACAGTCGATGATCGTGGGTTCATCGAGGTCTCGGTGCCACGCCTTGGGCGACAGCGGGTTGGCCCACTGTCGCTTGAACATCTCGCGCCAGGCCGGGTCATCGAGCAGCGCCTGGCGCGCCTCGAGATCGGTCTCGTGCAGGGCCCGGGTGCCGGCCCCGAGCTCCTCCATCACCGGGACCTCCATGCCGTCGACCCACAGCTCGAAGGGCAGCGGGAGCGACTGCCAGCGCATATCGGCGTTGAGTCGGGTGTTCAAGAAGTTGGTGGCGCCGCCAGCCAGGCGGTGGGTGCCGCGCATGGCCACCGAGTCGATGAGCGAGATCACCATCATCTTGAGCGGCTTGCGCCCGACACCGGTCGAGATCCCTCCGATGAGCGGGATGTTCCAACGACCGGCCAGGTCCGGGACCATCTGCATCACTCGATCGCGAGCCCGCAGCACCTTGGCGAAGTGCCGGTACTCCTTCCACTTCGCGTACACCGAGGGTGTGGCCTTGGACCGGTAGCGGTCGCCATCGAGCTTGTCCCACGGCAGCGTGTTGAAGCTCATGCCGAGGTACCCAGCGTCGAGGGCATCGTTGAGGTGCCGGGTCATCTCGCTCAGCTCGCGGGGCGTGGGCCGAGCCTTCTCGTCGACCGACCGGCCGAGGCCCATCACTGCCGAGCGCACCGCGGAGTGGCCGAACATGGCGGTGACGTTCGGGCCGAGGGGAAGGGCGTCGAGGTGGTCGAGGTACTCGGCTGGTGTTTCCCAGTCCTTGATCTTTTCGAGCAGCGGTAGGACGGTGTCGTACGGGACGGCTTCGACCCGACAGAACTGATCGGCCAGGTCCTCGGGGGTGCCCATGGCAAACGAGAGGCCGCACGAGCCGACCAACACCGAGGTGATGCCGTGGCGAACCGACTCGCCCAACGCCGGGGCCAGCTCGAGTTCGGCGTCGTAGTGCGTGTGGAGGTCGACGAACCCAGGCGTGACCCATTTGCCCGTGGCATCGATGACCATCGCGTCCTCGGGGGCGGGAAGGTCGAGGCCGATCTGGGCGACGATCCCGTCGTGCACCAGCACGTCGGCGCGCAAGCCAGGTCGTTGACCGGACCCGTCGAACACCGTGCCGCCACGGATCAGGACCGGAGGAGGGAGCTCAGTCATGGGCTGAGGCTACGACCGGGTCGCCGCCCTGACCACTCGGTCAAGTGGCAGCGGGCGAGGCGACCCCCTCGGTATCTCCCGAAGCAGATGGCCATCTCGCTCGCGGATTGCTTCGCCATCGCCGTGGCCTTACCCGACGTGTGAGCGGTCAGCCGGTGATGGCGGTGATGCAGGCGGTGTCGCCGGCGGGCCGGCTGGCCTCGGTGAGCGCCGTCGTGTCGCCATACAGCGTCTCCAACATGCCGCGCACCATGCCGCGATCCACGGCGCAGATCACCGGATGCTCCACCGCAGCATCGCCGAAGGGGCAGTGGTCCGAGATGATGCGCAGCTCGTCGCCATGCTGTTCGGCATGGGCGGCGAAGCCGTGGGCGCTGAGGGCGTCAGCCACGGCATGCAGCGCGGTGCGGAACGATCGCTGCACGTCGCCCACCTCGCCCATCGCCTCGGCCATGGCCCGGCCGTACTCCATGCCCACCTCTTCGGCCATGGCCTCGGCCTGCTCTCGCGGCAACATGGCGAGTGCCTTGCCGAGCAGCGTGACCAACACGTCGTCGTGGCGGACGGGGAGATCGAGCTGCACGGCCTGGCCGTGGGTCTTGTACCGCTTCGACGGTCGCCCGACGCCCGGCGAGCCCGGCAGACGAGCCACCGACACCTCGAGGTGGCTGCCGGCCGTGAGCTTGTCGAGGTGGTGGCGGGCCACGTTGGCGTGGAGGTCGAAGCGCTCGGCCACCTGCGAAGCCGTGACCCCCTCGGGGTGCTCGTGGGCGAAGAGGTAGATCTGGCGCCTGGTGGGGTCGCCGAAGGCCGAGGTGATGGCCGTGACCGCCGAGGAGAACTCGGTCGGAGTGAGGGTCTCGCGAGTCACGTCGGTATTCTACCTATGGCCGTAGGGGAAATCCCTGGGCATGCCACCGCCACCCGACCCCGAGGATTCCCTGTGCCCACCGATGTCGAGATGATCGAGGCCCTTCGCCCCGTCGAGGACCCCGAACTCCACCGCAGCATCGTGGACCTCGGCATGGTCAAGGGTGCGGTCATCGAGGGCACCAACGCCCGCATCACCATCGCGCTCACCACGCCCGGCTGCCCGCTCAAGAACGAGATCAACAGCCGAGTGCGCGGTGCCATCAGCGCGCTCGATGGCGTCGATGAGGTCGAGGTCGAGTTCACCGCCATGAACCCGCAGGAACTCGCGGCCCTGCGCCAGTCGCTCCATGGGGACCCTGCGGCCACTGCTGGGTCGCAGCCCGCCCATGGCCACGCCGAGGGACGCATCATTCCCTTCGCTGACCCTGGCTCGAAGACCCGGGTGCTGCTCATCGCGTCGGGCAAGGGCGGAGTGGGGAAGTCGTCGGTATCCACCAACCTCGCCATCTCGTTGGCCAACCGGGGTAAGTCGGTGGCGTTGGTCGACGCCGACGTATGGGGCTTCTCGATTCCCCGGATGCTGGGGATCCAGTATCCGCCGCAGGTCATCGACTCCATGTTGATCCCGCCAGAGGCACACGGTGTCCGCTGCATTTCGATGGGGTTCTTCGCCAGCGAAGACCAAGCGGTCATCTGGCGGGGTCCGATGCTCCACAAGGCGCTCGAGCAGTTCCTCACCGACGTCTTCTGGGACGACCCGGACTATCTCGTCGTCGATCTACCACCCGGCACGGGCGACATCTCCATCTCCATCGCCCAGTTCCTGCCCCGTGCCGAGGTCCTCATCGTGACCACGCCCCAGCTTGCGGCCCAACGCGTTGCCCAGCGTGCCGCGGCCATGGCCGAGAAGGTCAATCTCCAGGTGCGCGGCGTCATCGAGAACATGTCGTGGTTCTTGGGCGACGATGGCAAGCGCTACCAGATCTTCGGTGCGGGCGGAGGGCGTGAGCTCGCCGAGCGCCTCGAAGTGCCGTTGATCGGCCAGATTCCGCTGCTCGAGGACCTTCGTGAAGGGTCCGATACGGGTCGGCCTGTGGCCGCAGTCGACCCCGACGGCGAAGCCGGGCGTGTGTTCGCCGCCATCGCCACCGAGATCGACGTGGAGCTGGCCCCGAAGCGTCGGTACAACGCCGCTCTGAAGCTCATCGACAGCTGATCGGCATCGCGCCGGGAGGCGTCGCGCGGGCCAGCCCCTACGATGACCGCCGGATCAACCAATCGCCAGAGGAGACACAGGCCGTGGACGTGCGTATCGGGGTCAGCCAGACTGCCAAGGAACTCGACGTCGAGATGCCCGACGGTGCCGACGTCGAGGCGCTGAAAGCCGAGATCGACAAGGCTTTGACCGACGGCACCATGCTGTGGATCACCGATCGTAAGGGTCGCCAGGTCGGCATCCCGGCCGAGAAGATCGCCTACCTCGAGATCGGCCACCCCGACGACGGCCGACGGATCGGCTTCGGCGGCTGATCGTGACCTCGTGACCGCGCTGCTCGACCGCAAGCTCCTGTTCGTCACGGGCAAGGGCGGCGTCGGCAAGTCCACGGTCGCGGCGTCGCTCGGCCTGCTGGCTGCCGAAGAGGGCAAACGCACGCTCGTCTGCGAGGTCGACGCCAAGGGCAACCTGGCGGACTTCTACGAGGCCGGACCCACGTCGTTCGCCGCGCGCGAGCTCCAGCCCAACCTGTGGGCGATGTCGATGAACACCGAGGAATCACTGAAGGAGTACCTCCGCCTCCAGCTGAAGATCCCGTTGCTCGCCAAGATCGGACCATTGGCTCGCACCTTCGACTTCATCGCCAACGCCGCCCCGGGGGTGAAGGAGATCTTGACCATTGGCAAGCTGGCCTGGGAGGTCAAAGAACACCACTACGACCTCGTGGTGGTTGATTCCGTGGCAAGTGGCCACATCGTCGGCCAGCTCACCGCCCCCCAAGGGATCAACGAACTGGTCCAGGTGGGCATGGTTCGCAACCAGACCCAATGGATGCTCGACATCTTGACCGACCCCGCCAAGACCGGGGTCGTGATCGTGTCGGCACCCGAGGAGATGCCAGTCGCCGAGACCCTCGAGCTCGCGGAGCGCCTCGACGCCGAGACCGACGTCGACCTGGCCGCCGTGGTGGTCAACCGGGTCCTGCCCGAGCTTTTCACGGAACGCGAGGAGGCGCTGTTCGAGGTGCTGCGCGACCCGCGCCGGATCGACGCCCTCACTACCGCAGCCGGCGGTGACGTGACACCGATCTTCGAAGCGGCAGAACTGGCGGTCACCCTGCGCCGCACCCGAGCCGGGCACCTGGCCGTGCTCCGAGGACAACTCGACCCAGCGCTGCCGTTGCTCTATGTGCCCTACATTTTCACCCGCAGCCACGGGGCCCGCGCCACCCGCCAGGTGGCCGAGTTCCTGGCCGAGGAGCTGTGATGGCGACCACGCGCAAACCGCCGGCGGCCCCAGGGGACAAGGCTCGC